>Ga0302127_10001876_pt1 | contig 12634 bp, 11 predicted proteins | sample CB4_SCM_MG_FD_204452 | JGI IMG/M metagenome (GOLD analysis project Ga0302127, IMG submission 204452) | Marine microbial communities from Western Arctic Ocean, Canada - CB4_SCM | ecosystem: Environmental > Aquatic > Marine > Oceanic | place: Canada: Western Arctic Ocean | collected 2017-09-24
GTATTGAATTTAGATTTTTGTTGGTCAGATATAACTTCTATTGAAAACCCAACCATAAATATAATTATTCCAGCAACATCAAATATTCCTAAAGGTAATTCCTTAATTGAAGTTATTGCTGCAATACCCGCACTAAATGTTACAAACACCCATAATCCCTGTAAAGTCCAAGTCATCAAGAATTTTAAAAAATTATTTTTTAAATTATCAAATCTGGTATCTTTACCAGCTGAAATAATTCTTTTAAATAAAAACATTCCCAGTCTTATTGCCCATACACCTACAAAAATAGCTATTATTGCTGTACGTATGTCTATAGTGTTTTTGGTCGTCAAAACCAAAATAAGCATTGTTATATAAGTTAGAGATCCAGTTATATCAAAATATTTTTCAGTTTTAAAAATATATGATGGAATAAAAGCTATCCATTGGATAATGAAAATTAGAAAACCACATATAGCAAATAATGGAAGATTATACAGATAGATAGAATTTTGACTGCCAGCAACAACTAAAAATAATCCTACTAAAACCGTTGCTAGAATAATGCTAATTGTTATTAAGTTAGTACGCAAGAAATAAAATCCAATTAATTTAGTTATTATTATATCAATTATAAGGGAAGATCACTAAGTTAATACTTAATACTTAATACTTAATACTTAATACTTTGAGCGAAGCGAAGATAACTAAGTAACTTATTCATACTCTTTATATTCTTAACCTGCTCAAAGCTGCCAAAGCCGATTTTGAAATTCTGGATTCGAGTTTCGCTTTTACAGCTTCTTCAATTGCTTAAGCTTGAGTTTCAAATACAGGCTTTTTAGATACGAAGAATCTTACGCTCATAATATGATACTCATCATTTGAATCCATATAATACCTGATATTAGAGCACCCTTTAAAATAACCCAAAAATATTCCATAAGTTATTCTCAATCAATGTTGAGATATTAACAGGTATTATGATCTACTGTTATGTAAAGGTAATAACAACTTAGATTGGAGCGGAAATGAGTTCAAACATAAGGCGTATTGTCACGGAAAATGATGATCATGGTAAATCTAAAGTGTGGATTGATGATGTGGCTGGCAATGTGAGTACTTCTAGGCCTGGAGTTACGGGAACTGTCGTTTGGACTACTGATAGTATTCCACCAGATATTTCGGGTAATGAAGATCTTGGGGCTAGGAAAGTTGCAAGACCTCCTGTAAGGAGAGGAACAATTCTAAGAGTGATTGAATTTCAACCTGGCAATACTAGAGATATGCATTCAACTGAAACTATAGATTATGCGCTTGTTTTAAAAGGCGAGATGGACATGTTTTTGGATGATAACCAGAAGGTGCATGTTCAAGAAGGAGATGTAATTATTCAACGAGCCACTTTGCATGATTGGTCAAATAGCGGAACTGAACCATGTGTTATTGCGTTTATATTAATTGATGCGCAAGCTTAAAATGGTGTTCTACTGGAAATTTAGGATTTAGATGTAGTAAAGATCTTACGACTTAAGCAGTTTCAAAATTTTTACAAAAAATAAATCATATTGATAATCTGATCGGATAAAAACAAGCAAACCTGAAAACACAATACATATCAGTCCCCAGAAATCGGGAAAATCATACTGTAATCCAACAATATTATAACTATAGTTATAAGAATAACTTACTATCATCGTAGTAATAACAACACAAACTCCAGAACTTACAAATTTCCACTCTGGACTTTTTATTTTAAAGAGAAGTAGTATGCCTAATGGAACATTTATAAAAACAACTAGTGGATTTACAATCAATAGAATTCCCAATAATTTTGCCAATCCCGAACCTCCCTTAAGAGAATGAAAAATCGGGAAAAATGTTCCTAATAAAAAAATCGCAGTAAAAACAGAAAAAACAATTGGATGAATTTCAAAAACATTCTGAAGTAAATATTTAATAAAAAATAAGGAGAAAAAAGCAGTTGAAATATCCCCAATTAAAACGAAACTCCCATATTTAGCTCCTAATTCACGAGTGGTATTTGCCATGCCCGGATTTTTAGTTCCTAATTTTCTTACGTCTTTACCGCTAATTTTTGCTATTATAATCGCCCATAAGATAGAACCACTCAAGTAACTAAAAACACTGATTAAAAAAAACCATAATAGATTATTAACAAAATTATCCATTTACTTAACTATTCCTTACTTACTATTCCTATATATAGCGTACGATTTATAAATTTCGGGAGTAGTAATTTCCATATCACTAATTTTGTAATACATATTGTTTCCACTTAGTTAAATTTGATAGTGATTTCTATTTAGGCTTAAATTTTACTAAGGTCCAGTCGTCTGTTATATCTTCAAAAACTGCTTCTACAACCATATCTATTTTTACATCAGCTGGATCTATTCCAATAACGTTTGAAATTATTCTTACACCTTCGTCAAGCTGAATTACCGCATACACGTATGGAACATCTTCTACAAAGAGCGGGTCGTTAGGTTGGTAAACTATGGTAAAGGCGTAGACACGACCGTTACCGCTTACTTTAACCCATTCCAGGTCTGATGATAGGCATACCGGGCATAACTCTCTTGGGTAAAAGAATAAACCACCGTGTGATTTACATCTTGGAATAATAAGTTCGTGTTTTTTTGCCGCTTCCCAAAACGGGCGTGTAAATTCCTCAGTTGTAGTCCCAAATAGACCACCAGGTATTGGTAGTGGTTTTGTATATATATTTTCCATAATCATGTCCTATATTATAAATTAAAGAGTATTCTCAGAACCGAGAACAAGAGTAGCCATGCTACTCACAGTGCCACCTCAGCCATTAACCAGGCAGAGGTCGTTTCTTTCTACTTGTCTTTTTCCTCCTCTTCCCATTATTTGCCTAGTAGCTTCAATAACATGTCTAAACCCTCCTGCATCCATTGGTTGTCCACCAGATAATTGCCCTCCATCAGTGTTTATTGGAAAAGAACCTTTGTATGTTGTATCGGTTTCAGCGAAAAAGGGCCCGATTTCTCCTTTGGGAACAAGCCCAGAATCTTCAAGGCATACGGCCTCCAAAATTGTGTAGCAATCATAAAACTCAGCGAACTCAATATCTTTCGGTCCGTATCCTGACATTTTGAACGCTATAGGTGCAGATCTAGTAACAGCAGAAACCGTTAATCTGTCTCTTTGCCAGGTTGTTAAAGGGTCTGAAGCGATTCCTGCTCCTAATATATAAACAGGTTTATTAGGGAAAGATTTAGCTCTTTCAGCGGAGGTGACTATACATGCAAATGCACCTGCACAGGGCATCACGGATTCTAATAATCTGATCGGATAGTTTATGTATCTTGAGTCAATAACATCTTTGATTTCTATTGGCTGGCCTTGGAAGACAGCATTGGGGTTTTCTAAGGCATTAAATCTTTGGTTCACAGCAATATTTGCAAGCTGTTCTTGAGTTGTACCGTATTCGTGCATGTGACGAGAATACATTAATGCGTATCCTGTATTTGCAGCTATGGCTGGGCCGTACGGATTTTCGAATTCAGTACGCATTCCAGGAGTAGGGGCACTTCCCCAGGGATCTCCAGATTCACGTGGCCCAGCTAACGTAACTAATACGGTTTCCGCAAGTCCCGAATAAACTGCCATGGCTGCTACTGCTACTCCAGTAGCACCGCTTGCACCCATGGTACTAACACCGGTTATGAAGTTTGGAGCCATCCCCATATATTCGGATACTGCTGTAGGATAAATACTACCCCCTTCTACAACTAGCCCATCAATATCTTCCTTCCGAATATGGGCATCAATCATGGCTTCTCTTGCTGCATCAGCTAATAGACCATTCATGGTGCGCCCAGGGTATACTCTTTTCGTCGGTAATTCGCCGTACCCTATTATTGCGGTTTGACCTCTCATTGTATTCCTCCGTCCTGATAAATATGGATATAAGGTTGTTATGTTGATTTACTGCCGTTGAAGTTTGATTGTTTCCATGCTTCGTATAGAACGATACTTACGGCATTAGATAGATTCAGACTTCGATTATTTGCTCTCATAGGAATTCTAAGTAATTTTTCTACAGTCAAGAAACTGAGTATTTCGTCTGGAAGTCCGGTATCTTCAGAACCAAATATTAGAGAGTCGTTTTGGGTATACTTGATGGAAGAATAGATATTGTTGGATGAACTTGCCGTACCCAGTAATCGGCGCTTTGGAAAAGAATCTGTGTATTCTAAAAAAGACCCATGCTCCCTTACTATTGTTAGATCTGAATAATCTAAAGATGCTCTTTTAAGTTTTGAACTTTTGAGGTTAAACCCCAGAGGATGGATCAGATGTAATTCAGCTCCTGCATTTGCACATAATCGGATAATGTTACCAGTATTTTGAGGAATTTTGGGTTGCCAAAGGACTATATGGATTTTCTTTTCATTATGCATTTTTGTCCTCAAAGATATCTAACTATAGTCAGTATATAACTTTTATTTATTTAACCAATATACTATGACAATATATAGTATTTAAGAACTAATATAACCAAGCATGGAATAAAGTATATAAATTTCGTCGGGAGGAATATGTGAATATTGATTTAAAAGGTAAAGTTGCTTTAGTTACAGGAGGAGGGCGAGGTATAGGAAGAGAAATATCTTTAGAGCTTGCTAGGAAAGGTGCTAGTGTAGCTGTCGTTGCCCAAACGGAAAATCAAATCAATCAAGTTACTGACGAGATCGTTAGTAATGGTGGTCAATCTATTAGTATACCTACAAATATTTCAGTACCCGGAGAAGTGAAATCTTTGATAACAAATATAGAAAATCAACTAGGTAATATAGATATACTAGTGAACAATGCAGGAATTCGAGGACCAGTAGGCTTTATTCAGAATATTGAAGATGATGAGTTCTTAGATGTGATGAAAACAAATATCATGGGAACATTTTTATGCATTAAGTATGTTCTTCCACGAATGATTGAATTGAAAAAAGGACGGATTATTAACTTTTCTGGAGGAGGTGCATGGACTGGTATTCGTGGTGGCGGCCCTTATGGAGCATCAAAATCTGCCGTTGAAGGGTTGACGCGGACAGTCGCATTAGAAGCAAAACGTTTTGGCATAACTTGTAATGCTATTCAGCCTGGTAGAGTCGATACTGATAGTTTTCCTATTCTACCAAACGAAAGTTCTAGAGATACTAAATCTGTAGGCCCTGAACATGCTGCAAGGTGTATAGCTTGGTTAAGCGGTGAAGGGGCACAAGAAGTAACAGGTTTAACTGTTAATTCGGTTGAATGGGACCGCCTTGTTACAAATGGCGAAGACCCTAATATCGCTTTGGAAAAAACTGTTACGACGGTAATAAATTCTTTTACAAACGCGTAACCTTTCTTAAATTAGGAGAATAGAATGATCAGTCTTAAGAGAAATTCAAAAGGGAAATTTGTAGAGGCTACAGGGAAGAGGACCAGAGCGTCATCTTATTATAATCGTGACCAGACAGAATCATTTAAAATTAGTAGAAGCAAATTTAGCGATTTCTTATCTTGCAAACGGTGTTTTTATTTAGATAGAGTATTAGGTTTAGTTTCTCCTGATTTACCAGGGTGGACACTTAATGAAACAACAGATTTACTGTTAAAAAAAGAATTTGATCTCTGTCGTGAAAGAGAGGTTCCGCATAGAATCTTTTCTAAATTTAATCTGGATCATATAATCCCTTTTCAGCATGAGGATATTGAGAAATGGAGAGATTCATTACATCATGGAATAGAAGCTAAAATAGATGGGTCGAATATTATTTTATATGGTGGGATTGATGATTTAGGCATTGATTTAAAGGAAAATAAGCTCGTTATTATTGATTACAAGTCACAGGCTACTAAATATCCTGTTAATTCTAGAACTTATTTGTCAAATACTTATCATCAGTCGTATAAATTACAAATGGATGTGTATGCATTTATTCTCAGTAAGATGGGATTTGATGTATCTGGGACAAGTTATTTTTATGTTTGCAATGCTGATAGATCTTTTCCTGACTTTCAAGGATTAATGAGATTTGAAGAAACCCTGATCCCATATGAGCCTGATACTAAATGGATAGAGCCCCAGATTTTATCGATGGTAGATTGCTTAAATTCACTGGAGATTCCTGAAGCTAATTCAGCGTGTATGAATTGTGCGTATTCAAGAGCAAGAATTGAAATGGAAGTATGAATTTCAGTGGGGTTAGTTGCGTTTTATTTTATATTTGTAAAGTAAAATACTTGTAAAAAGAATTATGATTGGTGCAATAAATAGTGGGTTAAATGTTTTTATATAATCCCAACCGAAGAACCCGACCACCACGACGATAATACCTCTAATTGAATATAGCGCGAACATAATTAATAGAGGCCTGGGTAGTCTTTTAAGGAATCTCATGTATATTTTCCATTCAGCATAGCCCAATATGATGTTTGCTTATAGCGTATCATGCGTCGAATGAAATAATATAATTCATGTGGCCATAATTTATATTGTCTCTATTAAATTATTTTGAGGTAAACATGGTAGATAATGCTGAACAATCCTTTCGTGTTATAGGGAAACCTGCACCAAGAGTAGACGGAGCAGGCAAGGTTACAGGGGCAGGTAAGTATGCTCTTGACCATAGTATTGCTGGCTCATTAGTTATGGTTTACTTAAGAAGCACAGTCCCCCATGCTAAGGTAAAAAAAATTGATATTTCAGAAGCTCTTAAAATTCCAGGAGTACATGCGATACTTACGGGAGAAGATTTAGAAGGGTTATTAACAGGAAATTTTTATAGAGATGAACCTGTTATTGCTTCTTGGGATATGATTCGATTTATAGGGGATAAAGTTGCTGCTATTTTAGCAGATGATAAAGATATTGCGGATAAGGCTAAGCAAGCCATTAGTGTCGAATATATTTCAGTACCAGCGGAATTTAATGCTATTCGATCTTCAAATCCTAATTCCCGTCTTATACATCCTGACTTCTTCGACTACGCTCGAATTGTGCCAACAGATGAAGTGTCTAACGTATATGGTCACATGAAACATTATATTGGAGATATGAACACTGGTAGAGAAGAGGCAGATTTGTTCGTAGAACAAAAATTTGTAACTCAAAGGACTCATCAAGGCTATTTAGAACCTCATGGGTGCCAAGTATGGATAGATACTGAAACTGGGGATGTTAATATATGGGTTGCTAGTCAACATCCTATGCAAGTTAGAAACGAAATAGCAAGATTGGCTAAATTGCCACGTGAATCTGTGATTGTGCACCCATCTTTTTTAGGAGGATCTTTTGGTGGCAAAAGTGACGCTACCGGAGTATTCGTATGCTATCTTTTTGCTAAGTTAGTAGGGAGGCCTGTCAAATATGTGATGGAATACTCTGAAGAGTTAAGCGCTATGAATCCTCGAAGTGATTCGGAAATACACATAAGTGCAGGAGTGAAATTAGATGGAACCATTGTTTCTTGGGATGTAGAAGCATATTTTAATACGGGAGCGTATAGTGCTTATGCACCAGTACCGCCGATGGGTGGATTATTGGTGATGGAAATGGTTAATTCATATTCCATCCCAAATATTAAGATCGATTCTTATCAAGTTTATACTAATACTACGCCAACGGGTTATTTTAGAGGTCCAGGAATTGTACAAGGTACTTTTGCAGCAGAATCGCATATGGATATTATTGCTGACAAATTGAATATAGATCCTGTTGTTCTAAGATCAAAGAACATTCTGAGTAAATCCAAAGATATATTGAAAAGTGGTTCAAGCTGGGCGCCCGTTAAAGATGAAAAGGATCCCTTATACCAGAATATAAAATTTCAAGAGATCATTGATACTGCGATTGAGAAATCTTCTTTCTATTCTTCTAAAGAGCCTTTTATTGGTAGAGGGATCGCTATTCATGATGAAAGTGAAATTGGTTTAGATGGTCATGCCGCGGTGAGTATTGCATCTGATGGGTTAATTATTGCATCTACAGCCATGCCAGATATGGGGGGCGGCTTGCATCATGTATTGGCTCAGGTTGTTGCGGAAGCTCTTAACGTGCCTTTGAGCTCCGTCAGAGTCGTGCCTTGGTCTTCTCAGGAGAGCCCCCCCGATGGTGGTGCAGGTGCACAAAGAGGATCAAGAGTGATATCGATTGCAGGCCATTTAGCGAGCCAAGATCTAATTAAAAAATCTAAAGATATGGCAGCTGAGATTTTTGGATGGGATCAAGATGCGTTGCAGGTTGAGCAAGGTCATGTGATTAATACTGTTAATGCTGAATCAGTGTCTTTTGCAGATCTAGTTTCAAGAATACCGGATGGTTTGACCGGGTATGGTGATACGAAAGAAGCTCCTAGTAGCCCTTTTACCTCATTTGCAGTTCATGTAGCAGAAGTTGAAGTTGATCCAGATACGGGAGAAGTGTCGCTTTTAAAATACATTGCAGTTCATGAAACCGGTACTATCTTGAATCCTGTTGGATTTAACGGCCAAATAGAAGGAGGTATTGTCCAGGGTATCGGCCAAGCATTGACTGAAATTATTCAATTTGAAGATGGCCAAGTTATTAACCCCTCTTTGGCTGAATATAAATTACCTACCGTTAAGGATATCCCTGAACTTAGTATACATGTGATCGAATCTCCAGAAGGCAATGGCCCATATAAAATCCGAGGAATCGGCGATATGCCTATTAGCCTTCCATCTGCGGCAATAGCGAACGCTATTTTTGATGCAACTAAGGTAAGAGTTACGGAATTGCCGATAGATGCATCAGAAATATACGCAGCGCTCAATAAGGAAAAGAAATTATAATAATATTGTTACTATTTAATTTAGAACCATCAAGATATCATGGGATTGCTATTGCAACGCACCAACTTTAGTTAGAAGATCTATTGTCCCTTGTAAATCGTTCATCTGAGTATATGAGATTTGAGGACTATTTATCTCCTCTAGTGGAGTCAGAATTCTGGGTGTCTTAACTCCCTCTACAAGCGGGTATTCATAAGTCTGAGCTGCAAAGTATTGTTGCCCAACCTGAGATAAAAGGTAGTTGAGGAACAAAAATGCGTTATCTTGATTGTTAGCAGTTTTTAGTACTCCTGCCCCTGCTACCAATACTATCGATCCTGGTCCTCCACCTGGTAGGTGGTGGTTTCGAGCTTCGAATGTATCACCTTGGTCTGCCAAGAATCTGTGAAGGTAGTAGTGATTTACTAACCCAATATCAATTTCACCAGCCGCAGCAGCTGCAACTTGTGGGGTGTTTTTAGGATATATCTGTGGGTCTTGAGCAAGTAGAGCCTTTAACCATTCTTCGGTTCTTTCCTCACCCCACTCTGCACGCATACCCGAGACCATAGATTGGAATGAACCGTTAGTTGGCGCATATCCAATCCTTCCTTTCCAGCGACTGTCATTAACTAATTCCCAAAGGTCATTTGGAAGGTCAGCCTTGTCGATTCCAGTGTTATGAACCAAAGTTCTTGCCCGGCCGGTTATTCCAACCCATTTGTTACTTTCAGAGCTTTTATTATCTGGAACCAATCCGGTAATTGTGTCTGGCAACACTATGAACATATCATTTGCTTCTATAACGCCTAGCCCACCAGGGTCTTGTGCAAAGAATACGTCAGCAGGTGAATTACTGCCCTCTTCCATTATTGTTGCAGCTATCTCTGCTGTTTTTCCATATTTAACTTTAATATCAATACCTGAGGCTAGAGAAAATTGCTCAATAACAGGGCCGACCAATTTTTCACTTCTGCCTGAATATATAACGAGGTTATTACTCTCTGGTTCTGGCGCGGCTTCTGCAGTACTAGTCTCTGCTGTCTCTGATTCCGAGCAAGAAGTACCTAATATTATTAGTGCCGCAAAGAGCATCGTGTAGATTAATATTCTTAATGAGTTTTTCAGTTATCTTTCCTTTTGAGATGCATACCAGTTCACGCTTATTTACAATACATGTATCAACGATTTGATTAATTAAGCAATACATTAGTATTTAATTAGTATAAGCGAATTAAATAATTATACAAACCTAATCACTACATATATTTATGTTCAATATTTTTAAGAAAAGGGGGATATAACTCAGTTGAGAGAAGGCTCTAATTTTAATATCTAAGCGCCAGGGTAATTGAAAATCCTCTGGGGGAAAAAACTATTTAATAACCAAGGTTAAAGCTCAAGGGCATCTTTGAGTTCCATATTAGACGGTTCCATTAACACTTTGCCGTTGGGTAATACAATGGTTGGTACTACTTGCATACCTTGATTTAGATTCCTAACAATATCTGCTGAATCAGGATCCTTTTCAATATCTATCCAAGAGTATTCAATATTATTATCATTAAGAAATTGTTTTGATCTGACACAATCGGGACACCAAGTAGTGCCATAAACCGTAAGTTTTTTATCAGTCTCCAATTTTTAATCTCCTATTTCCATCATAAATTTCTCTTGGCTATGATTCTAACAGTTTCTAGAGTTCGATTCTTGAAGAGGCTTCAAGGGAAACAATTTTCGGGTTAAGAATAATACGTGTAGTGAACTAACCTAAGCTAGATCGAGCACAACTTTATTTCACATATTTACTAAAATTGACGTTAACTTCGCCTTTTCCTTTCGTGATGACTTTCCAGGGAGCGCTTGAGGTTATGTTGATATTGTTATTGGCATACCCAAATTAGTTATATGTGATGGGGTGAAAAGTTTCGCTCTCAGACCAGTCTTTCATTACAAAGCTCCGGAAGATTATCTCAGAATTTGTAAATTGCCTATGACTAATATTTAATATTCCGACATTAAATTTTTTTGATAACGTTGCTCCTCTGCTGGTTCTATCACCATAACGATCAACAATTATTTGTAGTGCATGTATCGCTTAATAAATAATATTGTATAATATAATCTACATTGCTGAGCTGTGGAATGTTTGATGGTTTAGTAGATCAAGTTAGTATGATTGGAGTTCCGTTCATTATGGTTGCAAGTCAAGATTTAAAAATATTAAGAGAACGATATGTTAGCTCAATGCTATTGGGTGATGCTGGTAAGGCCAAGCAGGCCGTGATAGATGCTCAGAGTAGAGGCCTAGGCGTCCAAGCAGTATACGTAGATATACTAGCTTATTCCCAGTCAGTTCTTGGTGCAATGTGGCATAAAGGTGAAATTAATATTGCAGTTGAACATCTGGCTACAGTAATCACTCTGGAAATCATGGACGAGCTGAGAATGCAGGCTAGTCAGATGCGTAAATCTAATGGATTTAGGGCTGTGGTTACACCAGTGGAAGGTGATACTCATACGGTGGGATCCAGAATGCTAACTGATTTTTTGATTATTGATGGATGGGAAGTTGATTTTATGGGAGGACCTACTCCAGGGAAAGATCTTGTTGAATTTGTTAAGACCAGGTCTGTGGATATGGTGTGTATTTCTGTCACAATACCAACTTATATAAACAATGCTAAGTCGACAATAGATGCTTTGAAATTGATAAATCCCAGTCCTAAAATATTGATCGGTGGACTAGCTTTGCATAGCTCGGAAATTGAACTTAACTGTGACGCAGTGGCATCGAATATTTACGAAGGTGTAACAGAGGCTAGAAGATTGTTTGGAATTGATGATGGAGATTTTACTTTAGAGGAACACTTGTCTGCACTTGGATCTAGAATCAGGACTACAAGGTTAGATAAAGGGATGACGCAGCAAGACCTTGCGAATGCTGCTGAACTAGACCGGACATATATAAGTGCTTTAGAGCAAGGCAAGCAAAATGTGACTTTTGGAGCTGTATTAAGAATAGCTAAAGCTCTAAATTTATCACTAAAGCCAGGAGGGCGCTGGTTCAATCCCGGTGACCCCGATCAGGAATCTCGTTTGTAAAAGAATTTCATGATAATTTAAAAATGGATCGGGAGGCCTGTCTCCCGATCCATTTCCGACAATTTAATGCCGGAGAGGGCATCCAGAGCTATTCAGCTGGAGAGAGTACGGTATCAATCACATGGATTGTTCCGTTGCTACCCTGGATGTCAGTGATTATGATTTGAGAATCATTGATGTTCACAACGTCTCCCATCACAGATATAGAAACAGTTTGGCCTTGTAAGGTTACTGCTGATTCAAGTGTAACTACATCAGCAGCGAGTACATTGCCGCTAACCACGTGGTATAGCAGGATATTTTTCAGTGCGGGGGTTGTCTCTAGTAGAGAGGCGACTGTACCCTCTGGTAGTTTGCCGAAAGCATCATCTGTTGGAGCGAATACAGTAAATGGACCCTCTCCAGCTAACACAGAATCAAGTTCTGTTGCTTGTAATGCTGTTACCAATGTAGTGAATCTGCCATCTTCTACAGCTATATCAACAATAGTTTTACTTTCTTCTTCAGCAGGCAGAAGAACGGTATCAATCACATGAATTATTCCGTTGCTACCCTGGATGTCAGTGATTATGACTTGGGCATCATTGATTTTCACAACGTCTCCCATCACAGATATAGAAACAGTTTGGCCTTGTAAGGTTACTGCTGATTCAAGTGTAACTACATCAGCAGCGAGTACATTGCCGCTAACCACGTGGTATAGCAGGATATTTTT
>Ga0302127_10001877_pt1 | contig 12631 bp, 9 predicted proteins | sample CB4_SCM_MG_FD_204452 | JGI IMG/M metagenome (GOLD analysis project Ga0302127, IMG submission 204452) | Marine microbial communities from Western Arctic Ocean, Canada - CB4_SCM | ecosystem: Environmental > Aquatic > Marine > Oceanic | place: Canada: Western Arctic Ocean | collected 2017-09-24
TAGATCGTGTCCAGTTCAATCGACCCTTAGCCGCTAACCAACTTATTCAATTTAAGCTGGCCAACATGCAAACCGATATTAGTCTTGGCTTGCAGGGTTCTCTTCGCGCTGGGCGGTTAAAAGAACAAGGTAATCTTGCTCCAGAGCTAATATCGCTGCTGAAGCGTAATAACTGTAGCAAAGCACTAGAAATAGCTCGAATGGCGAGAGACATGCATGGCGGAAATGGTATTTCGGATGAATATCCAGTGATGCGTCATATGCTGAATCTTGAAGTCGTCAATACCTACGAAGGTACAGCAGATGTCCACGCCTTGATCTTAGGAAGAGCGCAAACGGGCATTCAAGCCTTTAGTTAGATTGACTCATAGATAAGGAAAATCATGGCCGGTCCACTCACAGGTTATCGCGTATTGGATATGAGCCGAGTATTAGCCGGGCCTTGGGCTGGACAATTATTGGCGGACCTAGGAGCGGACGTAATCAAGGTGGAGCGGCCTAAGGTAGGCGATGATACACGCCATTGGGGACCTCCATACCTAAAAGATACAGATGGCAACGACACGGAAGATGCCGCCTATTTTTTCTCAGCTAATCGCGGAAAACGATCCCTCACCGTCGATATCACTCAGCCAGAAGGTCAGGATATTATCCTAAAACTGGCCGCTAAAGTTGATGTGCTGATTGAAAATTATAAAGTGGGAGGCCTGGCTAAATATGGGCTTGATTACTCTTCTTTAAAAAAGGTTAATCCGAAACTGGTCTACTGCTCCATCACTGGCTTTGGGCAAACGGGGCCTTACGCCCAACGTCCCGGGTATGATTTTCTTATTCAAGGTATGGCTGGGCTAATGAGTGTTACAGGCGAACCAGACAGCCAAAATGGTGGCAGCCCCACCAAAGTTGGCGTCGCAGTAACAGATATATTTACTGGGCTCTATGCTGCCAATGCTATTCAAGGCGCTCTCTTAGAACGCCATCATTCCGGTATGGGACAGTATATTGACCTTGCTCTACTCGACGTTCAGGCCGCCGTCATGGCCAACCAAGCTAGTAACTATCTCATCGGCGGCCAAGTCCCAGGCCGTTTAGGCAATGCACACCCCAATATAGTCCCCTATCAAGCCTTTGCGACCACAGACAGCCATATTATTATCACCGTGGGCAATGACCAGCAGTTCATGCGCTTCTGCCAAGTGATAGAACAACCTAAATGGGCTGATGACCAACGTTATGCCACTAACACTGCACGTGTTAACAACCGCGCGACGCTTTGTGCCCAAATTACCAAGCATCTTAAGCAACAAACTAGTCAGTATTGGCTCTCTAAATTTGAAGATCATGGAGTTCCCTGCGGCCCCATCAATACCATAGATCAAGTATTCAACGACCCCCAGGTACAGTCGCGTAATATGGTTTTTACCATGCAAGACACTCGTGCGGGTGAACTAAAGTTAGTCGCCAATCCAATAAACTACAGCCGATCACAAATTGAATACAATCTGGCACCCCCCGAATTAGGCAATCAAACCATTGAAATTTTGCAAGAGTATTTGGAATACACTGAAAGCACACTACAATCATTAAAATCAAAAGACATTATATAGTGCCCAGAGAGATTCTTTATCTTCATGCTGAGAGCTTCCACTAAGGAAGCAAGCCAAACGCCTTTATGGAAAGCAACACACGTCACAGGCTTTTAATATTAAAAGATTCGCGAGCTCAAACATCTATTTTGATGGCTTTTAAGGCTTAAAATGGCTCAGAAATAAAAAATGCGCTTAAAAAGATAACCAAAGATCCGGATATATTCTATGATTTAACCATTCTCGTTGGCCTAAATGTCGATATTAATACTCAAATTCGATGACTTTTATAGTTGCATAAATTGTAAGTGATGAGCACCAAAAGCCTTTTATAGCAGAGTTTAAAGAGCCTACCTCTATATTTACATTCACATATCTATCTAAACTTCTGAATGGAAAACAATAATTTGTATTACCTTTTGGCTAAAGTGAACCTTTTCCGGTCTAATTTGTACGTGATTTTGATCTAAAAAAACATGCGCTAGTGTAATTTTTGGTATACGATTGACACAGACTTGGATGAAAAGTTCCTTTTTTTCGGAATTTATTATCATTCTTTATTAGGTTTTTGGGAAAAACAAGTCAACATAAAGCCTCTATTGGTTAGTATTTACAAGGTTGTTCACTATGCTAGGTGTGAAAAAAAACACTTCGCATTGAAGCTGATCTTGATACCAACAGAAGCAAAAATTTATACTTGGGAGATATTAAATGAAACTTACACCTTTAACTAAAGCCATACGTGCTTCAATCGGGGCCTCGCTGCTGTTATCTGCTGCAATGCCGCTGATGGCACAAGATACAAATGAAGAAATAGAAGTCGAAGAAGTAGTTGTAACGGGCTCACGTATTAAGCGTGCTACAGCCCCTGCATCACAATCTGTCATTAGCATTACGGCGCAAGACATGAAGTTGTCAGGCGATGTGTCTGTTGCTGATGCTCTTCGTTCATCATCTCTTAACTCACTTGGTTCTTTTCGTGAGTCATCAGGTAACTCAGCTCAGTCTAACGCTACCATTAACCTTCGAGGAGCTGGTGCATCACGAACAGCTGTTCTGATTAATGGTCGTCGTACTGTTGGCTCTGCTTCCTTCGGCGGTGGTGGTACTGTAAACCTTAACCTTATACCTATGTCTTTTGTTGATAGAATAGAAATCGTTGCTGATGGTGCTTCTGCGGTATATGGTTCTGACGCTGTAACTGGTGTTGTGAACATAATCCTTAAGTCAGGCTATGATGGCGCAGAATTTACTGCTCGTTTTGGTGATCGCTCAAAAGATGACGGCACTGAGCATGGTTTCTCTTTCTTAACCGGCGCTCAAGGTGACAAGGGTTCTGTAACCTTTGGTATCGAAATGGATACTCGTGATCCTGTCTTCGATAAAGACCGTTCATTCACAGCCGCTCGTTATAGCGACCTGGATGGCGATGGATTTATTACAGGGTATGCAGAAACAGAAGGTGTTTCATTCTATGGGTATTCCATAGTTAACCCAGATTACACTGGAACGTTCAGCAACACTGATCGTGACTCTTGGTATGTTAACCCAGGTAATAACTGTGTTGATGATGGCTCTTTTGTTGGTGAAATGAAAGCTGATGCTGTGTTTGGACCTGATGCTGGTTTCTACTGTGGCTATGCTTATGCTAACGTTTCTGCTAACCGAGCTTCAACGGATCGTATCAACGCCTATGTCAACGCTGACTATGAAATAAGTGATGACATTAGACTCTCTGTTGATGCTGTGATGTCTAATAACGAATCATTTGGACGTTATGCTCCACCAGCAGCATATGGAAGCGCTCTTGCCAGCGACCCAAAGAACCCGTTTGGAAAGGCAATGAGTGGTTATTTCCGTTGGACTGATATCGGTACTCGTGACAACATTGTTAATGACTCGTTAGTTGACGTCAACTTCGCAATAGAAGCCACTATTACTGATGATCTTTCGTTTGACGCCTACTACACATACTCTGACTACCGTTCAGCATCTATCGGTCAGTACTACTTGAGCTATGGTGGTTTTGCTGAGAACGTTGCAGAAGGTATTACAGACTACGATCAGTATGTAGCTAACCTAAAGGCAACGACTCTTAATGATGATCGTCAAAATTTGCAAAAGCTTTTTGCCGGTATTCAGTACAACATGTTTGAGATGGCCGGTGGTCAAGCGATCCTGGCAGCTGGTGTTGAAACGTTTGACATTGACTATGCAGCACTAGTTGATGCTCAATCTGAAGCAGGCCTAGTCGGTGGTTCAGCAGGTAACTCAGCTGAAGGCTCTCGCAGTGTTAAAGCTGTAACGGCTGAAGCTATCCTTCCCTTTACTGATTACTTAGAAGTCGACTTAGCAGTTCGCTACGATGATTATTCTGACTTTGGTAGCGAAGTATCACCTCGTGCGGGTCTAACCTTCACTATGATTGACAACTTAACCCTAAAGGCGTCATACGGCCAAGGCTTCCGAGCTCCAAACCTTTCTAACCTCTACGGTGCTACGTCGTTCTCTGCTGAAGGCGCAATTGACTACTATGGTTGTTCATTAGTGGGTACACCTGAAAATGAGTGTAACTCTCGTCAGTTTGACACCTTCATTGGTTCAAACTCGAGCTTACAAGCAGAAACATCTGAGACCTTCTCGTTCGGCGCAGAATACACCTATAATGATAACTGGGTGGGCAAGATACAGTTTGTTACTCTTGAGCTGCAAAACGCAGTTGAGTATACATCTGCACAGGACATGTTGAATGTTGACAACAATACTAATGGTAATAACCCTGCAGTCGTTCGTGGTGCCAACGGTAATGTTATCTCAATCGCAGCGGGCTATCAGAACGCAGTGAGCGATGTAAGTCGTGAGTCAATTGATTTGGCTCTACAAGGAAGCATTGATACTGATGACTATGGAAGCTTCGGTTTCCGCAGCGACGCCACTAAGTACTTAAAGTATGAGTCAGAGGCTCAATTTGGTACGGGTATCCTAGGTGATGCAGTTGATACCTTAGGCTTCCCAGAGTGGAGATCTAATGCCACTATTTCGTGGGATATGGGCAACTGGTCTGCAGCATTTAGTGCTGACTACATCGGTGAGTCTGAGAGTTCAAGTGGTGAGGTTAAGTGGGATTCCTACAAGACCTATAACTTGAATGCTTCTTACGATCTAAGCGACTATGGGTCTGTTACAATTGGTGCTAATAACTTGACCAATGAAGATCCTCTACTTGACGCGTTTGGTTCACAAGCAGATGAGTATCAGTACTCTATTCTCGGCCGAGTTATCTACATGCAGTATACTGTTGAGATGTAAAGTAAGCGTTACTTAAGTAAGACAAAGAGCCCGCTTATGCGGGCTCTTTTTTTGAGGAAAGAAAATGGAAGCGTGGGGCAATTTCTGGCAAAAAGGTCATAGTACGACGTTTGGTGAGTACTATGCCGACGGCTATACCAAAGGCTACATAGCCGACTGGTGGTCGGACATCATTAGTCAAAGACAAGAAAAAACACTTAACATTCTTGAAGTCGGATGCGGAAATGCATCTCTTGCACCCTGTTTGCTAGATTTAAACGTTACAGGAACTTACACGGGTGTTGATGCCGCTCAGATACAATTATCAGAAGCTGTGCAAAAACGCGGTAACCATCACTTAGAATTATCACTTCATAGTGAAACCTGCATTGAAAACTTTCAGTCAACCGAACAGTTCGATTTAATCGCCTCCGTCTATGGACTTGAATACTCACCACTGAAAAAATCTTTACCCTTACTTAAAAAATTACTCGCGCCAAGTGGTCAGTTGACGCTGTTAATGCATCACGCTAAATCTGTGATTACTGAGATGTCAGTAAAAGCCTTAACCGAATTTGATTTCGAACAAATGGAAAAGATCGTGAGCCATATTAATATGATTAATGATCAACTTAATCAATGCCAGGGCGATCTAAAAGCCTTGTCAAAATCTGCAAAAGCGGAAGCTGCTAGAGAAGCAGTCAACGAATTCATTTCATCCGTGATGAACAAATCAACAGAAGAGCGAAACCCCATATTGGTCGATTTTTCTCAAAGTGTGCTGCTCTTCTTTAAAAAGGTTCGCGAAACAGAACAGCAACGGCGTGATTTCATTGATGGCATCTTGCCTGATTTCCATGCATCGAAAGAGCGCTTTACTCAAATGGTCAATGTGGCTCGCAATGATAAACAAATCGAGACTTTTAAAACTCAGCTAATGGACGCCGGATTTAATAATGTTAAGATTGATCCAATCAATAATGAAGGAGTTCCTGTCGCATGGAATGTACACGCAAACTAACCCTGCTCATAGGGCTAACTCTCTCCCTATTCGCCCATTCTAATGATGTTAACGATTGTCTTACCATTGAAGACAGTGATGCACGTCTAGCATGCTACGATCAGACGCTTGGATACACCGGTCCATCAGTGCCAGTATCCACAAGCGTTGGAATATCGGCTTCTCCCGTTGTTGGAGTAGTTTCTCGGACACCAGAAAGGCCTGTCGCACAGATTGGTAATATTACGGCTGCTCAGAATGCATATGACCAAGTAATCGCTAACTCATTATCTATGCAGGTAACCAAGGTCCACAAGACGAAAAGTAGGAAAGTCTATTACTACACCGATACGGGTAGGATTTTCCGTAAAACCAGCGAACGACCCATAACCTTTAAAGTAAATGATAAAGTTAATATAGAGGGTGGCTTTTTAGGGGCCCAATTTTTGAGAAATCAAGATGGGAAAAAAATTAAAATACGTGAAGTGAAATAGCTATTTATATAATCCAATAATGTATACTTCTGTGATTATGTAGAAAATTCAATCGGAGATTACTGATGAAAACTCGTTTATCTATGCTTATACCTAGAATATTAATAGGCCTCATGCTTGTCACTCTGCCAGCTATAGCAAAGCTGCCAGGGGCAGGAGAATCTATCTTAGAACTCTGGAAAGATGAGTTTAGCAACCTCACGGTATCGCCTTCCGGGAAATACATCAGCGCGATTTTGCGTCGCGATGACAGAAACACACTAGTGATCATGGATCGTGCTACAGGCAACGTTATTCCGGGTAAAAGTGTTAAATATGACAAACGCGACCGCATGGAGGTCATGGGTGGACAATGGATAAAAGATGAGATCTTTGCCTACAACACGTTTATTGATGATGGCGAACGTCGGCCTGGCTATAGTGGTGATATCTTTTTACTCCATATGGACAAACAGCTGAACGAGCGAGTTTGGCATTGGAAAGGGACCTATGAAAAGCGCGTGAGTAAAACTGGTAATTTTATTCGAGGCGGTTTAAATGTCCTCTCAATTCTTCCTGACGAGAAAGATAATATTCTAGTCTCAAATTATCCTTATAAGCGCAGAGATGGGGGTGTGAGACCCAATATTTACAAAATGAATATATCGACACTTAATTTTGACAAAGTCAAAGTTGGCCCAGCGCGCGGTGCGCAAATTATGTCAAACAGAAATGGTTCCACGCTTGTGGGCGTAGCACCCGCCCCTGAGATGGGTAGTATCTTTTACTCTTATAATATCGGTGATGACAAGTGGAGTGACATGGTAGTCGACCTTCCCCGCAAATTTTCACCGCGAAAGGTCTCAAATGATGGGAAAGTGGTCTACGGACTAACGCAACTAAAAAAGGGAATTAATGCTTCTCAATCTCTAGTCAAAGTCACTTTAGACTCAGGTAAGTATGAAGTGATTCACGATTTTGGGTTTGTTTCTCAGATATCGATCAGCTTCACAAAGGCAGACGGCCACCCCGACTATGCTACCTGGGTTGATGATGAACCTCAGATAAAAGTATTTAACAAGACTCGAAACGCTCAAGTAGTAGCGGGCTTTGCAAAGGGATTCCCAGGCTACAATGTGTCTCTATTAGACTCAGATGATGCCGGAGAAAATATAGGGATTCACGTCGGATCACCGGGTATTAGAGGTGAATACTATCTATGGGAGAAGGACACGGGTAGTGCTCGTTATCTATTTAGCCAACAAGAGACCATTGATCAGCTAGGTCTGAATTCATATGAATCGATTAAATACACTACCAGTGATGGGGTTAAACTCCAAGGCTGGTTACTAATGCCCCGTAGTGGAAAACCTAAGGCGTTAATAAACTATATCCATGGTGGACCGCACGGACCATACATTGAATATGGCTACAACTATAGAATGCAGGTTTTAGCAGAGATGGGCTATGCTGTATTTGCACCTAATTTTAGAGGTTCAGGTGGTTATGGCAATAATCTAGAGCGTTCTGGCTATAAGCAGTGGGGCACTCGCATGCTAGATGATATGCGGGAAGGTGCTGAGTTTGTGCAAGCCAACCATAATGTAGGGGATAAGGTATATACCCTTGGCGGTAGCTATGGTGGCTACTCTAGCGCGCAGAACGTAGTTCGTCACAACGATTATTATGATTGCAGTGTGATCATGGCTGGCTTTTTTGAATTTGATGAACTCAGAAGTACCTGGGACGGAAGAGGAGGTTTTAACACAAACGACTATACTGATACTGCAATGGGAACTGATTCAGATAGTCTGCGGGCAATGTCACCTATCCATAATTTAGACAAGGTTAAAGTTCCTCTACTTGTTATTCATGGTAAAAGCGATGTGCGTACGCCCCTTGCAGGCGCCAAAAAATATGTTAAAGCTTTGAAAAAAACGGATATAGACTTCAAGCATCACTTCTACGCAAAAGAAGGCCATGGGTTGTATTTCGACGACAATATGTTGGATCAGCAAGAGAAAATCCAGAAGTTTCTCAATAAGTGTGATGCCAGAACGCCATTAAATATAGCTTCTCGCTAAATTAGATGGACAATAAAAAAGCCCCCATTGGGGGCTTTTTTATTGATGTCACTTCATGCCGATAACTTACCTATAGTGGTTATTTCTGACTATCTATCCAAGATATAACCGACTCTTCCAGAATCTCTAGTGGCATAGCGCCATTCAGTAATATCATCTCGTGAAACTCTCTAATATCAAAGGCCTCGCCCAACTGTTCTTCAGCCATAGCGCGTAACCGTAACATATATAACTGCCCTACTTTATAGGCGGTCGCCTGTCCTGGCCAGACCACATAGCGCTCTATCTCACGAGTAACTTCAGCCTCGGTCATGCCAGTCTTTGATAGCATATACTCAATGGATTTTTCACGACTCCAGCGTTTCGCATGCATACCTGTATCTACCACTAAACGCACCGCACGAAAAATCTCTGCCTGAAGTCTACCCAGATCCCCCAGAGGGTTGTCCTGATACATACCCATATCCTCGGCAGCAATTCTCTCTGAATACAAAGCCCAACCCTCGGAGTAAGCGCTAAAAAGGCCAAACTTACGTAAAAATGGGACATTTTCGATCAACTGAGCCGCAGATAACTGAAAATGATGCCCTGGAGAACCTTCGTGGTACATAAGTGTTGGTAGCGTCCAACGAGGGTTATCTCTGGTGTCCTTCTGGTTAATATAGAAACGACCTGGCGCCGAACCGTCAAATGCAGGTGGTCTATAATAACCGCCAGGCGCTGAACCCTCTGAGTATTCAGGCACTCTGACAATTTCCAGTGGCTGCGGTGGTATGGTGATAAAGTAATCGGCCACCTTGGCCATAATTTGGTCATTGACCTCATTTAGGTAGGCTATCTGTTCAACGCGCCCCTCATCTGTATTAGCAAAATTGTGTTCAGGCAGTTCCATTAAGTAACGAATTCTCGACAGAATAGAGCCATCAATCAATCCTTGATTGATCAAAATAGCGTCCATCTCTAATTCAATGCGTTTGACCTCTGATAGACCAATTTTATGGATTTCATCTGCGGTTAACGTTGTTGAGTTGCTTGAACGCAATGCTGCTCGATAGATATCTTCACCATGGGGTAGGCGCCAAATGCCTGCATCATGATTACTTATCGTCAATAGCTCTTCAAATAACCCTATCATCTCAGCATATTGGGGTAATATCTCACTTTCAACGACTTCTGCAGCTTGATTCGACAACTCTGCCTTTCGCTCTTCAGTAATATCTTCAACGTCTTTAAGTTTATCCACGAGCGTGGTGATCAGTGGGTTTGCTTGAGCACCTTCCTCAGAAAAGGAGCGCATGCCCATCAGCGCTTTTTCAATAACAAAATCTGGAGGCACGGTGCCATTATTGCGATCATTTACCACCTGAACTTTGACTTCAGCAATAACGCGAGCAAACTCATAAAGTCGAGAGATATAGCGTTGAAAACTTTTTTCGTCCTTAATAATATGACTATCTGTCAAGAACTGTGGCAAGTTGACCATTGGGCCAGAAATTTGATTAACCCGATAACCGCCATATTCAAACTCGCTTTGGCGAATAATATCATCATAGAACCAAGCAACAATTTTCCAGCTTAAGAGTTCCTGCCCTTTTAGTCCTTCAGGACCATAGTCATCGAGCCCTGCTCGACTCTGACGCATAAATTCGAGCATTTCTAACTCTGATTGCTTGTCGTAATCACCTAATTTATCACTGTGGAAATCTAAAGGAGAGTTATCAACTGCGCCTATAGAGGTGAGTAACTCTGGCGAACGAAATAACATTTGAAGCGAGACTTTGTTAACATAATTATTAACGCCGACCGGCGAGCCCCAAAACCAGACATACAAACCAAGAACTGCCACCACAATTAGTGATAACGTGTATTTAAGAATTATTTTGAATAGATTAATAGTGTTATTACTCCGAATTGATTGTTTGATATTACGCTTCTTTGTTAGACGCCTAAGATGACGGTATTGTATTCAACCCGGCTCTAAAGTCTATCGAAAATGACATAACATGCCCGAAGTGTCAATGAAAGTTTATTTCAGGATAATCCTGTAAAACTATATTGATTCCTCTATAAGAGCCTAACCTTAATCAGGTCAAATAACTGATCTACGTCGCCTTTACACTGTTTTAACTCTGCGCTAGTGATCAATAGAGAATATTGTGAGTCGCAGATAGCAACAATGCAGGGGGCATGGTTTCTGAACGACTGGAGATCGGGCTCTAGCTCATCAAGATGCAGGTTTTCAAAGGGAATATCTAAAGCCTGCTGAGCATCGCGAAAATCAGCTTTTCCTCTAAATGGTCCATGTGTGATATCACAGAGGGCGCAGTCAGACTGACCCGTTAATTTGCCAACAAGGTACTTTAACTCGCCAAGAACAGAGCCGTTTGCATTGTATATGCCGACTAATTTATCAATCACCATTAACCGCATCCCTGCGTTTAGTTAATCTGTAAGTGTAAACGACTTTTCTAGTCAACCATGGCTATTTTAGGAAGCTGAATACCCCATCCAGTCAAATCAGGTGAAATAGGCTTTATCTGTTCGCCAGTATGTCTCTCATTACATTGGAGGCAGTCTTAGTAAAGACGCCTGGTACAACAGCATGAACAATTGCTACGGGCACCAATAACTGCAACTTGATGGCGACTCCTAATGAGTGCCACATGTGCTGAAGTGCTGTTTCATTTACTTCTTCCAAATGCTCTCTACATTGCCTACTAATCATGACTTACACCTCTTTTCAGGCACATTTCTAGTCAACCATAACCATTTTAGGAGCAGGAAACCCATTAAAGTCACAGGCACAGGTCGTGCAGTAGGCTCCCAAATTGGTAATAAACACCATATCTTCTACCTCCATGTTTGAAGGAAGCTTGTGTTCACCCACCACATCAATAGAGTCGCAGGTAGGCCCTGCAAGAGTCCACAGTCCAAGTTCACCGGTGCGCTGACTGACGATATTTGACGGGAAACCTTCAGCCAACTCCATTAACCCACCGTAGGTGCCAGTATCTAGGTATAACCAGCGTTTTTCATCTCGTGTTGCGAGACCGACAACCTGAGTCACTAAACAGCCAGCCGAGCCCACTAAAAAGCGGCCAGGCTCAGCCATGATCTGAATAGAAGCTGGAATAGTCTCTAGCGCTTTGTTGATGGCCATGCCAATTTCTGCAATGGCAGGCTCAGTCCCAGTGAACTGGACAGGATAGCCTCCTCCAATATTTAATAGCTCTGGGGTCCAGCCATTGGCTTCAAGTTGACTGAAAATATTTTTTGCTGACTGAATTCCTTCGATCCAATTATTAATATTGGCACACTGTGAGCCAACATGAAAAGTCACTCCGGTAATTTGCATGCCGACACTTTTTGCGGCTTCAATAGTTGCCGTAATGCCCGATAAACTCGCACCAAACTTACCCGCTAGTGGCCAGACCGACCCTTCATTACTCACTTCGGTGCGCAAATATAGTTTAGCGTCGGTTTTAATCGCAGCTATCTTTAGCACCTCTTCCGGCGTATCTACAACAAACCACTGAATACCGGCCGCGGCTGCCTGCCGAATAGACGCCGGTGATTTTATTGGATTAGAGTAAAAAACAGTTGCCAAATTTGCACCCAGATCAACCATCGCTTGAAGCTCAGCTGATGAGGCTATTTCAAAACAACAACCCTCTTCTTTAAATATCCGAAGGATATTGGCATCAGGATTCGCTTTGACTGCAAAATGTGGTCGCACTCTCGGCATGGCGGCAATAAAGTTTCGAGCGTTTCCTCTTAGTCGTTGCTCAGACACAGCTAAGACCGGACCAATGTAATTTTCAATGCAAGGGGTGCTAAAGGCTATCTGCTCTCGAGTATCCTTCTCAAACATCATCCGCTGATTAGATTCTAATACAGTATCCATTTGTTCAGTCGCCAAATCCATCTAATTTCTCCCTTTGCATAAACCTTTAAGTTTGCCCAGTTTACGTCGATAAACTGTCAATTTGTATTGCCAAACCTACAAATATGTTTATTATTACTTAACTTTTTGTATTATTTAGAGTCATATTGCTATGAAAAACCAACAAGCCCTTATTAGCCTATTGCAGGAAAATAGCCGACGTCCTGTTTCTGATTTAGCCAAGCAATTAGGTCTGAGCCGTGCAACGGTGCAGCAAGCCATGGAACGTCTTGAGCACACGGGTGTAATCCAAGGTT
>Ga0302127_10001879_pt1 | contig 12629 bp, 11 predicted proteins | sample CB4_SCM_MG_FD_204452 | JGI IMG/M metagenome (GOLD analysis project Ga0302127, IMG submission 204452) | Marine microbial communities from Western Arctic Ocean, Canada - CB4_SCM | ecosystem: Environmental > Aquatic > Marine > Oceanic | place: Canada: Western Arctic Ocean | collected 2017-09-24
CTGAGATGCGACGCAATTTTCGCACAGGTGAAAAAATTAAGCGGTGGAAAATGAAATAATACACAAGAACAGAAATCAAACTTCCAACTATGCCGGCAATAATAGTGAGCGTTCTTGTTGAATCAAGTTGTTCTTTGGCAAATGTTGATTTTCTTCGTATAACCAAGATAGCTTCGAGGGGATCTGAAACACTTGGGGCATTCACGCCAGAACCAAAATCTGTCACGCCTTCTTTTCGAATTGAGCCCGTTTGTGATTTCGTGATCGGTTTTGCGTATTGAAAATAGTTGTGCTGGTCTCGGTCATAGACGTCATAAAATTCGTCTATTTTTCCTTCATTGGATTCAAATACATTGAGTGCCCTCTCCACAAATGTGTTTTCACTTCGACCAATTTCATCAACACGAACAAGATGTATATTGACATCTTCGCCTTCGAATACTTCAGCTTTCACCTGCGAGTTAATCCATACATCGGCCAGTTGCCTTGCAACTTCGAGTTGGTAATCCTGAACAACAGCTGAAGAACTTACCCAAAGAACACCCAGCAAGCATGCGATAATAATAACATTCGCTGTGCCAAATATTGCAAGGCATTTGTTTGCTAGGCTGACGCGCTTTCCCATTCGTACCATGATAACATCGTGACTGAGTTTAAAGCCCGAGGGTTTATTAACCCCGAATTAATTAACTAAATTAACCAAGTTAGTTAACCCCAGGGCTTATCAATGAGCGAGTTATAGAACTGGCTTTGACCATTCCCATGTTTTTGATTTATTTAAAGCTGCCGCTGCCATTTTCGTACAACGTTGACATATCAACGCGATGGGCTCAACAGCGCCAGCCCAAACGGGGTCTTCGCGGTGTTCTAGGCACATTCTGCATGTTTCTTCTGTGGACGCACCCTCTTCTGCGAGAACAAGTTCTGTGTACGCCACCGTCAAACAATTCCCGCACACAATGCTTCCTTGGTGGCCTTCTACGCATGGAACATCGTTCGCCCATGCCGTATTGCCGCAGAAATCACAAAGAATATCTTCTGGCTGAACGTTGTTGTCATCTATACCATCACGATGCATTAATCTACCCTCACTAAAGTTGTTGCGTGGAATGGCCGACCTTCGCGTTTGTATTTACGCTCAAAGTTCGTGCCGACAAGTTCCCCTTCACCAGCAGACTGCGCCGAACTGAAGGGTACTTGTGTAAAAAGTTTTGTGTTTCGTTCGAAGTGCTCCACATGCCACTCCCAGAGAGCATCGTGGTCGGTTACAACGTGCACAATGCCGCCCTTTTTTAACACACGGTGAAACATTTCAAGCGTGCTGTCTTGGATGACACGTCGTTTGTGGTGGCGCGTTTTTGGCCATGGATCACTAAAGTACAAATGAATAATGTCAGCAACATTATCTTCACACCAAAATTTTATAAACTCTGTTGCGTCGCCGTGCACCATTTTTACATTAGGAATGTGGTTTCTTCTTAAGCGATCTGCTGCGTATCGATAAAACTCAGACGCCCATTCAAAACCAAGGTAATTTGGCTCAACATGTTTTTGTGATTCTTGCAACAGGAACGTGCCTTTACCCGAACCAATTTCTATTTCAAATGGTTTTGAGGCATCTTCAAACCATGAACGTGGATCGATGCGGCCATCGGTGCTTGGCGGAAGCTTTCGCATGTCGATGCCTATATCGCCAACATCAAACGTTTTTCCTCGAGCAAGTCCAAAACTCATCAGCCTGCTCCGCCCACCCCAGCTGTGCTAGAACACGCAGCAGCTTGTTGCGCTGCTATTTGCGCAGCAGCTCCAGAGGAATTGCCTCTAGATGAAACAAGACAAGTAATACCTGTGCCATTCCCCTTTAACTCATTAAACCAAACTTCAGCTCCAGTCGTTGGTTCTAAGCAAAACGTATAACCATTCACCGAAACGATAAGCCGATCGCCATCAAGAAGTATCGATGGATACCCACTACCTTTTGGGGATTTCCACTCCCATTTTTTTTCGCCCGTGTACCGATCAAGCGCAATAACCTGTTTATTGATCCCTACAAAAACTAAATCGTCAAGTTTGTTAATCATTATCGGTTACCTCTAACACCCATGATTTGATGATTGAGGGCGTCCCGTCCGTTACCTCTAATACCCATGATGTAATGATTGAGAGAGCCTCTTCGTCAAATGTCGTTTCGATTCTTCCATATTCACTCACTGCACCTGTTGTTGCTGGCTGGAACAAATGATTCAGTCCATCGAGTTCAATAATAGTAATGTCATTTCCGGTTTCTGTTTTCACTCGTTCGATTGCCGAGAGGTTTTGTCGCGCTTCCACTTGTACGTCTTTGGAACCATTTAAAGCAAGTACTGGACAAACAAGCATCGCAAGCGTTGGCGCAGGATCATAAAACAAAAAGAATTGCATCCAGTCGGAAGACATTACTTTAAGCGCTTCATCAACACTTTGATCAAACAGTTCTTCTGATACATCTATGCCCTGCGCTTCAAATTGAATTGCAACGAGTTCTTCAAGTTGTTCTTGCACTACTTGTGTATCCTCGCCCAATTCCATCATTTCGTACAAAGACATAGATGCGTGCACTAGCGCGTCAATCAATTCTTGATCTGCGCCTGATGTTTCTAAAAAAAGTGCTTGTTGAACCGGAAGAAGTTCGTCTCCAGCAACGCCTGGGCCTGCAAGCATGACAACAAACGCGAGTTTGGAGTCGTCCACAGCAACCATCGGCCCAATGAGTCCGCCTTCGCTGTGCCCAATAAGGCCCACTTGTAAGGCATCTATTTCGGCGTGATTGCGAACGGCCTGCACCATCAATGAAACATCGGTTGCGAAATCTGCAGTTGTTGCGCTCGTCAGGGTTTCTCTATCCTCGACAACCGATCCACCAACGCCTCTGTCGTCGTATCGAAGAACAGCAATGCCGTTTCGCGAAAGATAATCAGCGATAACGAGAAATGGTTTATGCCCCATCAATGATTCGTCTCGGTCTTGCAAACCAGAACCGCTTATCAATACAGCGCAGGGGAATGGACCCTGCCCGTCTGGAATTGTAAGTGTGCCCTGAAGCAAGTGTCCCGCGGGATGTTGCGCTGTTACTTCGTATTCCCAATACGGGAACGGCCCAATGGGATTTTGAGGTCGCTTTAATTCCGTGTTTTCTTCAACTCGATTGAACGCAATTTCAATGACAAGATCTTGATGCAGTTCACCAGTAAGCTTGGTGCGCTCTTCATTTTCGAATAAAACAAAAGATAAGCCCGCCTGTGGCAACTCTGCAAACAGCGAACCATCTTGTTTATATGTTGCAGGAAGAGGAATATCCTTCGCGCCTTGCACTGGCACTGTAAGCAGAATAAATGTACCCTCGTCAGTTTCAGAAATGCCCAGCGTCATTTCAAGCTGTCCCATTGTTGGAACTGAGATTTCGCCTGAGTAGAATCGTGATTCGTCTGCAATGACATTGCAGGCAACAATACAAAGCCAAAAAACATATTGGCTTAACAAGGGAATATACATGTGTTTCTCATTATGAAGTTGTGGTCTCAGAACACGAAGGTAATTCTACCCGCTTAGCATCTGACCACAAATCTTCTAAATCATAATACGCACGGCGCTGCGGCTCAAACAGATGTAACACTACGGTAATAAAATCGACAACAATCCAAGTTGCACCCGAATCAATGTTTTTACGAAACGCTGGGAATTGTATTTCTTCACCAAGATTTTTCGCCTCAACAGCAACCGATTTCATTTGTCGATCACTTGTACCCGTGGCAATCAATACATAATCACACACTTGGCTTAAGCCAGTAACATCAAGAAGGACTACGTCTTCGCAGTGCCTATCCTGTAGCAAACACCCCGCTTCCACAGCGAACGCTGCAGAGTCGGGGCGATTGATTGTTTCAGAATTAGTTGTTGTCATTAAAGACCTAAAAATCCCTGAACAACAGGGCCAAAGTTTACTACAAGACCAGCGAATACAACAGATACAATCGCAATCAACTTAATAAGAATGTTGAGTGCAGGACCTGAGGTATCTTTGAATGGATCGCCTACGGTATCACCAACAACACTCGCTTTGTGTGCGTCGGACCCCTTACCGCCATGCTTCCCTGATTCAATATATTTCTTAGCATTGTCCCAAGCACCGCCTGCATTTGCCATATAAATCGCAACCGCAAAACCAGATGTAAGACCACCAACGAGCAAGCCCATCACGCCGCCAACTCCAAGGAGTAAGCCGACAATAATCGGTACTGAGATTGCGAGAATTGCTGGGAAGACCATTTCTCTTTGTGCGCTTGCAGTTGAGATATCTACGCACTCGCCGTAATCTGGGAATTGATGACCATCTACCATGACCTTCTTTGGCCAGTTCATTGGATCTTTAATTTCTTCATCGGTCATGCCGTTCTTCTTGTATGCGGCTTTCATGATTGCAAACTGACGACGGCATTCGTTCATCATTTCATATGCCGCACGTCCAACAGCGTTCATTGTGAGAGCGCAGAAGACAAAGGCAAGCATAACTCCAAGGAAGATACCGCCAAGAACTTTAGGGTTCATAATGGTGACATTGTAGAACGAAAGAAGTTGTTTAATTTTTGCTTTGTGTGAAGGCACCAATGCAAACGAAAGATCTTCTACGGTGACTATATGCGCATTTTCAGTTTCGCCCCAAGCAAAATCAGCTTCGATTGTCCCTTCGGACCAATTCAAATCTTCAACTGCTCGTTGGGTTGCATCAGATGCCAGTATCAAACCACCGAAGAGCTCACCATTGTCGTTTGCAACAAACTCACCATTACCAAGATAGGCAACTGTATCTAGTGCCTCTTCAACGAGTGCGATGTCTGCAACAATTTTCTTGTCAAGACTTGTTTGGACCACTGAAACGTAAGCGGCGAGCAAGGCAAGCGCGGTCAAAGCAGCTGATCCGATTGCAAAACCCTTGCCTGTTGCTGCAGTTGTGTTACCAAGTGAATCAAGCATATCTGTTCGCTCGCGCACGATTGGTGGCTGGCCTGTCATTTCAGCGTTGCCACCGGCGTTGTCTGCGATTGGGCCATACGCATCTGTTGCAAGCGTAATGCCGAGTGTACTTAACATACCAACAGCAGCAATGCCGACGCCGTAGAGGCCGAGTAAGAAGTTTTCATTACCACCTGAAAATCCAAAGGAAGTAATAATTGCAACAACGATCACAATGAGTGGGGCCCAAGTTGAAATCATGCCTTCAGCAATACCAGCAATAATAACTGTTGCTGCACCCGTTTCGGTTTGTTTTGCAATACGTTGTGTTGGGGCATGTTCGTACGAAGTGTAATATTCTGTTGCGTAAGCAATAACAAGACCGGAAACAAGACCAGTAATAATAGAAGCCCAAGGTCCCCACCAAACGAATCCAGCAACCTCTACGTCTTTGAATAAGAAGTAAAACAATCCACCGCAAAGAATGGCGATAAGTAACGAAGCAACATACACGCCTTTGTGAAGTCCTTTAAGGAGTTCACTAAACGATGCGTTTTCCTTTGCACGAACAACGAAGACGCCAACGAGGGAGCAAAAAATGCCAAGCCCCGCAAGAGCCATTGGTGCAACTACGAGTGACATGCCAAACTGGTCTGCCAATTCAGGACTTGCAAAGTTAATGCCCATTGCTGCTGCAGCACCAAGTGCCATCGTTGCAAGGATCGAACCATAATAACTTTCGTACAAGTCAGCACCCATGCCAGCAACATCACCAACGTTGTCGCCAACGTTGTCTGCGATTGTCGCTGGGTTACGCGGATCATCTTCAGGAATGCCTGCTTCAATTTTGCCGACAAGGTCAGCGCCAACGTCAGCAGCTTTTGTGTAAACACCACCACCAACACGTGCGAACAACGCTTGAGTGGATGCACCCATGCCGAATGTCAACATAATTGCAGTAAGTTCAACAAGTGGTTTTTTTACCATATCGCCTGCTTCGTTTTCGAATACGAATATTTCCCTCCAAAGATAGAACCAAACGGAAGCATCGAGAAGTGCGAAACCAACAACGACAAGGCCCATAACTGCGCCTGATCGGAATGCGATTTTAAGGCCGTCGTTGAGCGATTGCTTGACTGCCCAAGTTGTTCGAGCAGAAGCATTGGTTGCCATCTTCATACCGAACCAACCACAAAGTCCTGAGAACAAACCAGCAATTGGAACACCTACAGCTGTCCAGATTGGTTGAATGCCTGCAAAGCCAAGCGATGCAAGGATAGCAACAAGGACAACAAAGACAACGAACACAACTTTATATTGACGCTTCAAGTACGCCATTGCACCAGCACGAACGTACCCTGCAATTTCAACCATTTCTGGTTCGCCTTCGCTTTGTGACATAACGCCTCTACTAAAGACGACCGCCATAAAGAGCGCGACCACTGCACCGATGGGTGCAAGATAAAAAAGTTCTGGGATGGATGCTGTTGTTTCTTGAGCAAGCATGAGAGTGTTCATTATTGTGTATCTCCAATATGCGAATAGCGTTTTGCCACTCGTTTATTTTGCCTATTGCGATGTCATTGCATCGCTTCTAAAAAAGTAACACCAATGGTCGCCAGCGCGTGCTGCAACAAAGCATTGATGTTTATGGTTATTGTTTACAAATTAAGAGCGTGAGCGCTGTTGTGGGAAATTCAATTCACGGTATCGACGTGATTCTGCTTTTCGGCGTGCACGACGATTACGTTCGGATGGTTTTTCGAAGTATTGACGCTTCTTTACATCCTTGATTAGGTTCTCTTTTTCACAGAGTTTTTTGAAACGACGGAGCATTTGCCCTGCTGATTCGTTTTGTCTTGCTTTAATGCGAATTGCCATATGATTGGGTACCTTTTTCTGCTAAAACAGTTTTGAGCCACGTATTAGAACGCATTCTTGTGTTCCTTGCAAGGGGCAACGGCAATATGACTAACTCTTTATAAAACAAGTGGTTACAGAAGCCCTAACTAATGATATCCTAGCCAATATCATGGAATTGTTAATTGACACTTGGAACGTGCTGCATCAAACTGGTGTGCTTCCTGCCGATTCAGCGGGAATTGGCACTCTTGGGCTCTGCAGAATGATCGAAAACAGCCGCTGGAACGGTGAAAAAGTCATGCTCGTTTGCGATGGCATGCCCTCAGACGAGCACGAAACTGGGCCTCGATACCAAACCATATTCACTGGTTCACGCAAGACTGCTGATGAGGAAATCATAGAGCGTGTTGCTGTTTCCTCTGCACCGCGATCCATTCTTGTTGTAACAAGCGATAGGGAAATCATTAAATCAATCCGCAGGCGTGGAGCACAACAAATTGGCTCTGCCTTATTCTTGCAAGCGCTAGTTGAAGATAGCTACATTCCAAAAACCAAAAATATTCGTCGACCGTCTGGGCTTTCTCCAAAACTTGCGCAAGAGTGGAAGGAGCATTTTGGAATTGATGCAAAGGCGCTTGAAGAATTACACAACTTGTCAATGCCAGAATTTGATCGTGATGAGCCGTTGAAACAACAGAAGAAAAAAGAGGCGGAGCCAACTCCAAAACACGCACAGAAACGAACGGTCAAACCAGATGAGCCCATGCTTCCCGCAGAATTACTTGAAGAGGCGCGTCGGTTGCTCGGCAACTAGCTTGCTATTAGACGATAGGGCCTGACTATAGATTCGCTACGGGTCTGACCTAAATGCTCAGACCCCTCATACTATCATGGTTGTAAGCGTTCCCAACTCCACTCGCCATCAACTTTGGTGTACCCAATTCGATCATGAAGTCGGCCATCATGCCCTTGCCAAAGTTCCACTGTGTCAAGTGAAACACGATAGCCACCCCAAAATTCTGGCCTTGGAATAGGTTTTCCAATCCAATTTGCACTTAACTCTTCAACTTTTTCCATAAGCAAAGTTCTGCTTTTTAAGGTCTTCGATTGTTCGCTTGCCCATGCACCAACTTGGCTCAATCGGTTTCGGGTTTTAAAATACGCATCAGATTCTTCACCACTAATTTTTATTGCTGTGCCCTGAATTCGAACCTGCCGTTGTTTTTCATCCCAGTGAAAGAGAATACACACCTTTGGGTTTGCGAGAATGGCGTTTGCCTTTTCACTGTTGTAGTTTGTAAAAAAAACAACACCATTATCATCAAACCCCTTTTGCAATACCATCCTCGAAGACGGAACGCCATCTTTACCGACAGTGGAAAGCGTCATCGCGAGCGGGTTGGGTGTTGGCCTGTCTTTGTATGCTTCGTCAAACCATGCTTGCATCGAGTCTATTGGTGAAATTGGGGGCGAATTGAAATTCATATGCATAGAATACAACCCTGAAAAAAAAGCGCCGTAAAGTAATACTTTACGGCGCTTAGAAAGTCTAAACAAGTGTGTTACATCGTGTAAACCGCTTCAAGTGCTTTTCCAAGACGTTCGTGCATATCTTGAAGATGCGCCAGCGAGTACACATCTAAATTATCGTCTGTTGCTAACACATCGCCAATTTCATTATAAAGTTGGCGTCCGTGATACAACGCAAGTGTTCTAACTTGACGAGATTGCTTTACCTTGCCGGTAAGCAAACCAATAAGTCGATCAGCCATTTCCGCTTGCAAGTTTCTATCAATCGATGAAATCATCGGTTGGCGATTTGACCACGTACCTTTGGTTTCCATTTCTCCATAGATTGCATCCATGAGTGTTTGGAAAATTTCTGCAACCGTAAGTGCGTCTTCGTCTGAAGGCACCATGAACTCGTTGTCAGAAACCATACGAAGTCGACTTGGGGCAAGTATTGCCGAAATCATAGAAGCTTGCGTTCCTAAGATTTGATCGTGAATTGGCCATGTTGCTTCGCCGCTATCACCACCACCTTCATACCATTTATCAACATTGAAATGTGTGACGATTTCTGGAGAAAGGCTGTATGCATTTTCGTCAAAAATAGTATTCACAATAAATTCAAGCGCCGCGCGTTGCTGTTCCGCAGGAACAACTTGCACTGGGGGAACATCTTCGTCACCAAAGTCACCTTTTTTATTGCGGTTTGTGTATGCGCCACCGATCCAATCGGACATCATGCTCGCAGCACTTGTTTGCATACGTAATGTTGTCTCGTATCCACGACGAGCTTCCGACCAACTATCCCCGTCTTCAACAAAGTGTCCGAGTAAATCTTCTCGAAGACTGCTTACAATTCGCATTTGGTTTTGTGCAAATGTCAGCGGGTCTTTACTAAAGTCATATCGCTTTGCAAGTGGATCTGGGCCATTCGTGTCTTCGTCGGTGAGATATGCATACGCTGGATCACTTGCTTTAGCAAGTACGTCGGCAATATCGCCTGTGGTATACCCATATTCAACTGCCCAGTAATCATACGGGCCAATGCCGATCATTGCGAAGTCGCCTTGCACATCTCCAGTATCCATATTAAAGTTTACTGGGTTGTAATCCATGACCGAAGCGGTAAACGGTTTCTTGCCGCGAATTTCATCAGAGTTTATTTCTTCAAGTGTGTATAAGCTTGATGCTTTAAAGTTATGGCGCAAACCAAGTGTATGCCCAACTTCATGGCAGACAAGACTTGACATGAGTGGGCCAATAAACCATTCTGGAATTCCATCGAGTTTATCCGACGTTGCTCTGTCGTTTTCTATCGGTGAACCGAGTTCTAAAAACTTCAATGTTTCAAGACCAAGACGTGCAAACGCCATTTGGTTTGCCAATTCATGTGCAGCAAGACAGTGCCTGTCTTCGTCACCGAGCCAGCCAGCAATTTCTGCTAGTTCTTCATTGTTTGCAAGTACAGTGTTCACTGATGCAGCAGGAGCTGTGCCGTCTTTCCTTGCTTGCAATAATGCTGCTCGTTCCATAGGGTCTGCCATGAGAATCCGTGGGTCCCACTCTGGATATTGATCCAACCACTGAATGTCTTCGGGTGTCATTGCAGCCATGGCTTCTGATGATTTAGGTTGCTGATTATACCAACGCCAGTATGCGCGAATCCAGCCATCGGTTAAAACAATGTCTGCATCAAGAATTTCGCCTGTCATAGGATGCGCGCGTGATGGGCCTATTGCGGTTGCAACATCGTTATGAAGCCATCGCAAGAAGTTGTACCGTACATCTTCTGGATCTTTTTCCATGTGTGCGCCGGTTGCGGCATCTTGGTAATACACTTCGATCGCACTATCGATTCCGATTTTTCTAAATGCATCATTCCAATACAACACGCCGTCGCGAACCCATCGTCGATACCGAACAGGAACAGTGTGCTCTATATAAAACACAATTGGTTTTTCTGGTGGGCTCAGTGACAGTTTTGGATCTCGCTTTTGTAAATCCCAGCGATTGATGTAATGAATCCATTTATCTTCGTTATGGTATTGCCCAAGGTCGCGGTAAGTGGTCCCAAAGTAACCTACACGTTCGTCTGCTATTCGCGGTTTATAATTGCCGCGTTCTGGCACTTCGCTTATTGAATAGTGAATCTTCTTAAAGCTGCCTCCAGTTGTTGGCATTTCAAATGCAACTTCTAGGTTTTTTGGAAACGATTTCGCTTTCACGATGGTTGCAAGTTTACTGTTTGCACCATTGCCAACGCGACCTGCAATTTTAGAGGCGTTGTTGACCAGTAAATTGTCTAAGTCGATAACGGGCTGCCCGCTTGGACCTGTTGCAACGATGGGAACATCAATAAGTAAAGTATCCGTAAAGGAAGCTTTAACCCCATCTTTTGACGCCTGGTCGCCAGAAGATCGCACAGAAGTTTCTGGTGTGATAAATGCGATTCGATCGCCGAATTTTTTAAGATATAAATACGCTTCATTACCTTGCAAACCAACAAACTTAACACCGGCTGTAGGTGTCACGGCAATGAAGAAATTTTTGCGTTCCCAACCACGAGGAAGTTCCAAAAGGAGTTGCTGTTCTTTTGCATTTTTCCAAAGACCAAATAATGGCGTTGTTCCATCGATTGTTGATACTACTTTGGTGTATCCATCGTTGACTTCGTCAAATGCTTTGGGTTTAGCGAGCGACGTCGCCGTAATGGTCGCAATAAGACCAAGTGAAAATAGTATTTTGTGTATTGGCATGTTGTAGTTACTCCAGTATTCTTCTCTCCCCATACGAATGCATGAGGTCTTTGTTCTTTCGATATACGGTTTTAAATACCGCTTCGTGCAGCATCGGCATCACTTACAAAATTGCTCTAAACAAGGAACGCGATAACCAATTATTGTGGTTCTCGGACGTACAAAATGCAAGAGAATAATGCGAAATTAGTCCAGCGAAACTACTTTTTCAGATTGTTCCGTACGGAACGCAGAAAAACGTGCTGACAGGCCAGAATCGCTCATTGAGAGCATTTGAACGGCAAAAAGCGCCGCATTAGTGGCGCCTGCGCCTCCGATCGCGAATGTTGCAACGGGCATTCCTTTCGGCATTTGGACCGTTGAAAGCAAGGAATCAAGCCCATCAAGCGACCAAGCCTGCATTGGGCACCCCAACACGGGTAATTCTGAATGAGCTGCAACAACACCAGCAAGGTGAGCTGCACCGCCAGCGGCGCAGATAAAAAGTTCAATGCCGCGTTTTTCGGCATCTACGAGGTATTTTTGGAGAATTTCAGCGTTTCTGTGTGCAGAAAGCGCATTGCACTCATGTGCTACACCAAATGATTCAAGCGTTTCACTCGCTCGTTTCATGGTTGGCCAATCCGAGGCACTGCCCATTAAAATTCCAACTTTCGCGCCTTCTACTGTTGTGTATTTTGCCATGAAGACATTCTACTCAATCCTGTGGCGAACCACACGATGGTCTCTATTCCTCCTAAAAGTCCTTATTTATATTGCCTTTCTGTGTGGGGGCTGCGCGAGGTCAGTTGTGTGGGGTCGGACCCCTAAGGAGCATCTTTCCTTTTTTTATGAAATTGAAAGCGTGTTTTGCCCAATAACTTAGCGTATGAGGCGATATGCGTTCTATATGATGGTGCTAGGGGTTGGCGGAGGTCTGTTTTTCTGGTCTTGCTTGGGCTGCATTGAAATGGTTAATGATGCATTTGCTGCAGGCAGTTTTATGGGCTGGTCGACGCTAGCTTGTTTGAGTTTGCTCGTTGGGGGATTCTTTTACCTCTCTTTTTCTGAATTCTTGGGGTATATCTCCTTACGTAAGGTGGATAGTCTTGCACGCGCTCTTCAAAGTGATAATGTTGAACGAGCGAGATCGCTGGCAATCCGTTGGATGCATTCGCTCTCTAGATACAATACGGTAGAACTTCAAAACGCACAATCTGTGCAAGAAATCCAACACTTCGTCACGTCGCAAGTAGCAGATATTGATGCAAAAGTAGATTGCATCATCGCAAAAGAATCAGTGCTGATTGCCGCTTTTGTAGGAGTTTCACCTTGGGCAACGCTCGATGGTGTGCTTGCAGCTTGGCGACAACTTCGATTGATGCGAAGTATTGCATCAAAATATGGCGTTCGTCCGAGCACAATCGGAACTATTCGATTGCTTCGTCGCGTTTTGATATCTGTTGTGCTTGCCGATGTTTCCCAGCATGTAACGCAATGGATTGCGTCAAAAGTTCCCTCCTTGGGTGGATT
>Ga0302127_10001880_pt1 | contig 12629 bp, 10 predicted proteins | sample CB4_SCM_MG_FD_204452 | JGI IMG/M metagenome (GOLD analysis project Ga0302127, IMG submission 204452) | Marine microbial communities from Western Arctic Ocean, Canada - CB4_SCM | ecosystem: Environmental > Aquatic > Marine > Oceanic | place: Canada: Western Arctic Ocean | collected 2017-09-24
CCGGCGCGCGATGGGGCGACATGGGGTTGGGCTAGAGCGGATGCGACGGGCCTGTCAGGATCGGGATCAGCTCATCGAGCGTGGTGATCACAAAGTCTGCGAGGACAGCGGTTGCGGCGTCGGGGACCGAGCCATTCGTCACCAAGGCTGTACTCACTCCAGCAGCCTGCCCGGCACCTATGTCGTGGCTGGTATCACCAACCAACAGTGCACAGCTCGGTTCGACGCCGATCGCGGCCAACGCGCCGAACACCATTGCAGGATCGGGCTTAGCACCGAACCCTGAATCGGACCCGACCACAGTTACGAACCGATCGTGCAGGCCGAGCGCCGCCAGTTGGCCTGTGGTCACCGACGCCCAATCGTTGGTGACGACGGCGCAAGCAACACCCTCGTCCTGCAGCGCATCCAACACCGCAACTGCGCCACGCGCCGGCTGGATCGACTGCATGGCCGCCGAGCCGATCGTTTGCTCGAACACCGCGACATCGATGTGATCGGCAACAAGGTCCAACAACACATCGTTGGCTTCGGCCAGCATCGGCGAGCCGGCTTTGATCCGATCCGTGGTCAGATCGAAGCCCAGCAGACGCGCCGCTACCGCAAGGTCCCACGCGTCCGAGGCCGCGGCCCGCAATGCCACCCCAGTTGCACCGTCCCACGTCCCGTGGAAATCAAGCAGCGTGCCATCTTTGTCGAACAAGACCGCTTCGAATCGTGCCATGTCACCAAAGTACCGGGCACCGGCGCCGCCGACGAAGCCGTGCAATGACTCAGCGGCGCAAGATGCTCAGCGCTTCTCTAGCTCTTCGCCAAGCGCAAGCCAACGGTCCTCGGTCTGCGCCAGATCCTGCTGCGCGGCGGACAACTCGGCCCCCAACTCTCGTAACCGGTCGTGGTCTCCGGCATTGTCAACCAGATCGGCATTGAGGCGGCCGATCTTCTTTGACAGCTTGACCAGAGTTTTATCGGCGGCCTTGATGTCGTGGCGGATGGTGCTGACGGATCGGCCCGTAGGCTGCCCGGGCTGGGGCGCCTTGACGCCTTTGGTGCGGCGGTCACCCTTTTGTGCGACTGCGGAAGCCGAATCAGCTCGACGCGACGAGTTACGGATCCGCTGTTGGTCCTCCCATGCGGAGAATCCGCCGGGGAAACGAGCCGCCTTGCCCTGCCCATCGAGCACCAGCACGTCATCGACTGTGCGTTCGAGAAACGCACGGTCGTGGCTAACCACAATCAGTGCCCCAGGCCAATCATCGAGGAAGTTCTCCAGCGCGCGCAGCGTGTCGAGGTCCAGATCGTTGGTGGGCTCGTCGAGGAGCAAGACATTGGGCCGTTGTGCCAGGGTAAGCACCAGTTGCAGCCGCCGCCGCTCGCCACCAGACAACAGGCTGATGGGCGCCCACTGCGCATCGCTGTCGAACCAAAAGTTCTCCATGAGCTTCTTGTCGCGCCAGTCGAGTTCCGACTTGCCTCCGCTGACGGCCTCCCACACCCGCTGCTTGGGATCGAGCCACGCGCCCACCTGGTCATGAAACCCGAGACGCACCGTGGTTCCCCATTCGACGGTGCCCTCAAGGGGTTCCAACCGGCGGCTGATGACGTCGAGCAGCGTCGATTTACCCGAACCGTTGAGGCCCACGACCCCCAATCGCTCTTCGGGCCCCAGCAGCAAATTGAGATTGCGGAACAGCCATCGCTCGTCGTGGCGATGGCTAACGCCGTGGAGATCCACCACCTTGTCGCCGAGTCGCGGCACATCGATGTGGAGATCCAGATCGCCCGTGCGCGCTGCGGCCTTGGCCTCATGTTCAACAATCGCTGTGGCGCGCTCGACGTGTGCCTTGTTCTTGCTGGTCCGAGCGGGCGCGCCCCGTCGCAGCCACGCGAGCTCGCGCTTCGCCAGCGACCGCCGGACCTGGTCAGCTTTGGCTTCGTGCGACTCGCGAAGTTCCCGGCCTTCCAAGAACGCTCCGTAGCCGCCCTCGTGGATGTAGGCCTGACCACGGTCGAGTTCCACGATCCGGTTCACTACCCGATCAAGCAGATGGCGGTCGTGGGCCACAATCACCATGCCCCCTCGGTGTGCCGCCAATCGTTCTTCGAGCCAGTGGATCGCGCCAATGTCCATGTGGTTCGTCGGCTCGTCCAAGATCAGCAAGTCGGCGTCGGCAACAAGAACCCGCGCCAACGCGACACGGCGCGCTTCGCCACCCGAGAGATCCGCCGTTTGTGCATCGAGCTTGGCACCCATCCCGAGCCTGTCGAGAATGGACTCGACCTCCCAACCATCGCCAACAGCTTCACGCACGGTGCCTGCAGGCAGTGGTGCGTCCTGGTCGAGAATGGCAATCGAGGCGTCACCGCCACGACGGATCTTGCCGGCATCAGGTTGGTCGGTGCCAGCGATCATCCGCAGCAGGGTGGATTTTCCGGTGCCGTTGATTCCGACAATCCCGATGCGGTCCCCCGTACTCACGGTCAGCGACACGTCGCGCAGGAGGTCACGTTCGGGCCGAGTTACTGTCAGGCCATCGATATCAATCAGAATCACGCGTCAGACGGTATCGGCCACAGACGTCAGTAGATCGGGTGTCCGGTCGATCTCACGCGACGATGCCGACCGTACCCAACGCGACGACCCGGTCGCCCTCGGAGGTGTCCAACAATTCGACATCCACCGAGGTGTAGGAGTCGTAAGCCGCCAACGCTCGAGCAACCGTCCGCATCGGCCCGTCGCCAGCCTGGCCGACGTAGCGAATTGAGATGTCAGCCGCGACCCCAGCACCGACCATGGACTCAGCGGCAGCGACAAGGGTCATCGCCGTCGCACCACCGTTTACCGTTCCGAAACTGTTGAGGACGTAGTTCGATTTCTCAAGGAGCAGGGAGCCTGGCGCCAGTTCCTCGAGCCCTAATGCGTCGGTCGCTGCCCCCTCAAAGCCCGTGGGGCCGACAGACAGGCCGAACCGCTCCCCGATGGTGAAGCTCATCGGCGCCACCCTGGTGGTGGTGGCTTCGCGCGGCAGACGCGAGAAAGTCATCACCGCGCTCCCCGCGTGGCGAGCCGGCGTTTCCTCTCCCCTCCCGTCGAAGACCTCGGTGCGCACAACGACAACGCGGTTCCCGGCTCGGAGCAGTTTGGTGCTGGTGACCAATGGGCCATGCTCGACCCCACCGCTGGGTTGGTAGGACAAGTCCGCGGTCGCGACCCAGTCACCGCCGACCGACCGCATCGCAACCTGCGCTCCGGCGAAATCAATGATGGCGGCCATCACCCCGACCGTCATGCCCCGCTCGTTCGACACCTCGGGTGTCATCGGGGCATACACATGAAACTCACCCTCGCTAATCCACACCGACTCGGCTTGTAGGTCGCGCAGGAGATGGTTGGTCGGCGGGTAGTTGGATCCTCGCGACTGTCTTGCAGAGTCGGCTGCGGGCTCGCTCACCCCGACACGATGGTGCACGCTCGCTGTACATTCCATTCGCAGCACAGGCAGCGGACCAACGACCCGACACAACGTGCGACATCGGAGATCGGTGGGCTGGCAGGATGCCAAAGAACTGCTGTGTCGAGTTCGGTGGTAGGCGCAAGGCGCCGAAACCAATACTCCTTGTGGCGGAACGGAGGTTTCGGGAGCGCAGCGAGGCGGCTCCCGGGCCCGAGCAGCCCCCCCGGAGGGGCACGAATGGGGATCGACGCAAGGACTTCAGCGGACAATTTCCCCTACCCGCTGAAGTCCGAAAGCGGTATCAGCACTCTGGCGATCCATGACCTGGTGGAGATGGCGTTGAAACAATTGTCTGACGACGAGCCGACAGGAGCACGGCTCCTTGCCGACGATGCCTTCGCATGCCTCGCTGCAGGAATCAGCCCAGAGCGAGTTACGTCGCTTGCTCGCCGGAGCAGGCGGGTGTTCTACGACCATTTCGACAACAAGGAGGAGTACCACCTCGGTCGCGACGCGGTACTTGGACACGTCCACATTGGGATTGATCGCCCAGGCCACCGACGCAGAGATCAGCAAGCTGCAGGGGTCTCCAATTTCGTCAACCATGGGATGCAGAGTCCGTGACGTGCGCCATCCAGGGACTCTCCGACGGCCTCTTGATGCGAAACCGGATCGAGCCCGACGTCGCCACGGTCGATCTCTTGACCACAGCTATCTTGTCCCTGCTCCCGAGCATCGCTGTGCCAGTCGGATCCCCGATGACAACTGTCCACGACTACCGGGGCACGCTCGCAGGCGACCTGGCTTCATCGTGGCGGGAGCACGTGGACGGGATCGGCGACAACGTCTATGAACGGGTGATCGCAGCGTTCCAGAAGGAGCTCGCTCGCCACGGCCTCGCCGGCGTCAGCATCAACGGCGTTGCCCGGGAAGCGGACTCTCATCATCGGCCGTCACGAGCAACTTCACCGACGTCAACGGGATCCTTCGCGCCGCCATCTTCGACTCGCTACCCTCGCTCCAGGCAGAGTCCAAATTCGATCTCACCAGCGATCTGATCAGCCTCCGAGATGCACTCACGCGGCACCTCACCCGAGTCGGGACCTGGGTCCGCCAACACCGGGAACTCGCGGTTGCGGCTACGACCACCGCCGTTTCGACCACAGGCGGAGCCGCCACTCGCGAGCTTGCCGCAACGTTGTGGCGCACGCTGTCGGACCCGGCCGTCACCGTGCCCCGTATGGGACAGGACCGCGGCGCGATCCAATCCGAACCCGACGTGGCAGCGATCGCAATCATGACGACCGAGCTCGTGTTCAGCCGGGCCGGAGACGACAACGAAACCGATCTCGACGCCGCAATGAAATCGATCGTCGACCTGCTCTTTGATGGCATGACTCCGCGTGAGGCCCCATAGGCGCATCGGGCCACCGGCTCAGACCACTCTGAGCTAACTGACGCGGGCACGGCTCCGAGAGCGCGTGTGGACCCGAACCCAGCGCTACGACGCTTTGATGTTGCCCGACCCAGTCGACGAGCAACGTCGCTCGGACTCCAGGCGGCGCCGGTGTCAGGCGGTGCTCGCCGACAGCGGTTCGCCCTCGATGGTGATGCGATGCATCAACCGACGATGGCCGTCGTAGTCGTTGAGGGCCCAATGCCAGGTGGACCGGTTGTCCCACATCGCGATCGAGCCCGGCTCCCATTTGAACTGGTAGCCAAAGTCGCCGCTGCTCAGGTGGTGGTACAAGAAGTTCAGCAAGGCCGCGGACTCTTCGCGGGTCCAACCCACGAAGTGTGTGGTGAACGCCATGTTGACGTACAGCAACTTACGCCCCGTGTCCGGGTGGGCCACAACAACGGGATGAATAGTGCCTCCCACGGCCTCGGGGTTCCCCAGGCGACCCCCCATCTCCTGTGAGTGCTGAGCCGTTTTGCCGAAGATGTGCTCATTCGTGTGGTGGGCCTGGAGTGTGTCAAGCGTCGCCTTGAGACCGGCGGACAGCGCGTCATAGCCGGCACCGACACTCAAGAACCTCGTGTCGCCGCCGACCGGCGGAACTTCGCGGGCCAACAGAATCGACCCCTTGGCCGGGACTTGGTCGTAGGAGTGGTCGGTGTGCCAGCCGCCACCGATGTTGTGCACCTGGTCGGGCTCTTTCAGCACTTGCGCGATCTTGGGATGACTTTCGACGCCCTGGAAAAACTGGTTCACGTCGATCGGGGCAAAGCGCTCCGCAAACGCAATGTGTTCATCGGGCGACAGGTCCTGATCGCGAAAGAAAAGAACCCCATGATCAGCCCAGCCGGCACCGAGCTCGGCAACATCGTCATCGTTGAGGTTACGCACGTCGACACCAGAGACCTCGGCTCCGACGGCCTCGGAGACGGGAGTAATCTTCAAAGCAAGCCTCCCGGCCAGATGGATCGAACTGGCCTCGACACTAGACCCGGCCCATCGCGGCGGCAACACATCTACCGCCCCCACCTACCCACGGCTCAGTCCCCACCCGCCCACGGCTCAGTCCCCACCCGCCCACGGCTCAGTCCCCACCCGCCCACGGCTCAGTCCCCACCCGCCCACCAGGTCTCAAAGGCGAGGCGGCGGGCGCCGTTGACGAGTTCGATAATGGGGCCCGACGGCGGGACGACATAGGTGTAGGAGCCATAACCTTCCTCGGGGGAAACGTTCGCTGCAGCCACCCGCCAACCGTTGGCAACACAACGTTCAGTCTCGGCTTGAACATCGTCAGCCCAGACACCAACGTGGTGCACGCCGGGGTCTTCGCGGCCGTCCCAGATCGAGCCGGCCGGGCCCTCGAGCAACTCGATGTGTTGCGGGCCCTCGCTGGAGTAGACGTAACGCAGGGGCACTTTTTGTTGGCCATCCTCAGGCGTCCAAACCGCCTGACCCTCCGTGCTCCGGGGCTTCGCCCAAGTGACGCCGAGGGTTTCTCCCATCTCCTCCATTGCAGCGTCGAGATCCGGGACCCGGATTCCCGTGTGAAAGAGACGCTGGTAGTCGATCATGACTTCTCCTGATTGCGAGCGTGTCGACGAGTCTCGACACGTCTGTGGCCGATGTCAATCACCTACCAAACCGGGTGACGCTCGGTGCCAGGCACCAAGTGTCACAGGTTGGGTGCATTCGATCGGAGGCTTCGATGATGGTCAGGGTGACAACGTGAGCAACATCGTCTGGGAGATTGGCCAGGTCAGCGTGACCCTGCACTTCGCACTGCCCGGCCCGCCTCATTTGACTGGGATTGCGAAGGGTCCTCGAACACCCGGCGCCGCATCGTCGATATCGACGCCAACACCGGCGATCTCATGCTCGGCACCCACTTCGCGCCACCAACCTCTGGGCGCATCCGCCGAGCCGGCGGTCGCGTATGGTTCCAGGTATGAGGCCTAGCCCCTGGCCTTCAATGCCCTGGAGATGGCACCGTGAAGAATCCCCCATTCATCTACCACCGGCCCGAAAGCCTGGATGAAGCGCTCGGTCTCCTCGCAGCCCATGGAAACGACGCCAAAGTTCTCGCCGGGGGCCAAAGCCTCCTGCCGACGATGGCGTTGCGGCTCGGCCCGCCCGAGCAGCTGATCGACATCAGCCACATCCCCGACCTCGCCAAGATCTCCGTGGCACCGGACCACAGCGTGTCGATCGGTGCGCTAGTCCGCCATGCCGGCGCAGAGCGCTCCAACGACATCGCCCGCAATGCCCCGCTCATTCACCAAGCGATGCCCCATGTGGGCCACCGCGCCATACGTACCCGCGGAACCGTCGTCGGCAGCATCGCCCACGCCGACCCTGCCGCCGAGATGCCCGCCGTTGTGCTGGCGACCGGGGCCACAATGGTGGCCCAGTCATCTGCGGGCACTCGGGAAATCCCGGCCCAGAACTTCTTCGAGGGCTACCTGACGACTGCGCTACGTCCCGACGAACTCCTCACCGAGGTCCGCTTCCCAGAATGGGCGACAACGTCGGGGGGCGCAGTGGTCGAGCTGAGTCGCCGCCACGGCGACTTCGCGATGGTAGGGCTCGCCTGCCACATCCAAATCAGCGCCGACAACATCGAACACGCTGCGCTCGCATTCTTCGGCGTCGGGCCCACACCGGTTCGTGTCTCATTGGTTGAGTCACAGCTGATTGGTCAGCCTCCGACGGCCGACGTCTTCGCTGCAGCGGCCGCCGCGGTCAGCGCAACGCTGTCGCCCACCGCAGACCTGCATGGCAGCGCCAACTACCGCAAACATCTCGCCGGCGTGCTTACAGTCCGCGGGCTCACCGCCGCCGCCGCCGAGCGGATCGGAGCCCCCGCATGAGTACCCCCGTCCAAATACACGCCACGATGCCCATCGCCTTCACGATCAACGGCAACCCCTATTCGGCCGATGTCGAACCGCGGCGGAGCCTCAGCGACGTGATCCGAGACGATGTCGGGCTGACCGGCACCCACCTGGGGTGCGAGCACGGCGTGTGCGGTGCGTGCACGATCCTCGTCGACGGAGCGCCGGCAAGGTCATGCCTCATGCTGGCCGTTCAAGCCGAAGGAGCCGACATCACTACCATCGAGGGGTTGGCCGATGGCGACACGCTGCACCCCATCCAACAAGCGATGCACGAAGCCCACGGGTTCCAATGCGCCTTCTGCGCTCCGGGATTCTTGATGAGTGCTGTTGCGCTGTTGGCGGAGAATCCCAGCCCAACCCGCGACGAAATCCGACAAGAACTCAGCGGAAACCTCTGCCGATGTACGGGCTACGAGACCATTCTCAACGGCGTCGAAACCGCAGTCGCTCTGATGGCTGGATCTGGAGCCGCGAGTGCGGTCGACAACCTAGGAGCGCCCGAATGAGCGCCCAGACCTCTGGCCTTGGTTTTGTCGGGCAAAGCGTCAAGCGAGTCGAAGACGACCGTCTGCTGCGAGGCAACGGCCAGTACGTCGCCGACGTGAGCCCCGAGGGCGTGCTCCATGCCACATTCCTTCGGAGCCCGATGGCTCACGCGCGTATCGCCTCGATCGATGCCACCGAAGCTCGGCGTGCGAAGGGCGTGCGCGCGGTCTTCACCGGCCAAGATGTCGTGGACGCGTCTCATCCTTTCCCGCCCTTCCTCATGCTGCCCACCATGTACACGCCGCTGCACTGGGCGCTCAGCGCCGACAAGGTCCGTCACCAGGGCGACCCCGTAGCGCTCATCATCGCCGAGTCGCGCTATTTGGCGGAGGACGCCGCCGAGCTCGTTGAGGTCGACTACGAGCCACTCGCCCCGGTCGCGAACATCTCCCAAGCACTGCGCTCTGACACCGAGCCGCTGTGGGACAAGGCCGACGGCAACGTCATGTTCGACACCTATCACGACTACGGCGACATCGACGCCGTGTTCGCGGATGCTGACCGAGTCATCACCGAGCGGTTCTCTTGTCAGCGCCAATCGAACCAGCCCATGGAAACCCGTGGCAGCGTCATCGAAGTTGACCCCGACACGGGCCATCTCACGGTGCACAACGCGACCCAGAGCAGTCACATGCTGCGATGGCTGATCGCTGCGTTGGCCGAAAAGGAATCGATGCTCAGTTCGGTGAAGGGCATCATCGCCCAGAAAGAACGCCGAAAGGCCTTCAGCGCTGGCATCAAAGCGTTCATGGCCAAGAACAAAGAAGAGATGGCCAAGCAGGACAACACGGGGACCGTCGACCAGATCAAACGCGACAAGGCCACGTTGTTGCATCTGCAGCGCATCGGTCTCGGCTTGTTGGGCATGAACGACTACCCCACCGTTGTCGCCCAAGACATCGGGGGCGGATTTGGGGCCAAGGGTTCGATCGCACGAGAGGACATCGCCTTGGCGGTCGCGGCCATCGAGCTGGGCCAATCCGTGAAGTGGATCGAGGATCGCGTTGAGAATCTCACTGATGGTGGCCAGGCCCGCGAAGAGGATATGACCGTTGCGTTAGCGCTCGACAGCGACGGGACCTTCCGCGGCCTCAAGGTCGACCTGATCATGGATCAAGGTGCGTACCCGGGCTTCCCCGTCGGCGCAGGTTTCGTGACCCAGATCATGAAGGTCATGTTCCCCGGCGCGTACAAGTGGGAGGCATTTCAACAGCGCTCGCGAATCGTTTGTACGAACAAGGGCAAGTACATCCCTTATCGCGGGCCCTGGGCAAACGAGACGTGGGTACGCGAACGCATCATCGACATCGCGGCAAGAACGCTCAATATGTCGCCCACCGAACTCCGCCGCAAGAACATGTTCGGCGACGAAGACATGCCCGCCGAAATGATCACAGGGCCCACCCTCGACGAGACAATGTCGACCCGTAAGACGCTCGACCACGCGGTCGAACTCATGGACCTGGACGCGTTCGAAACACAACGAGCAGCGGCCGCCGCGGAAGGACGCTTCTTGGGTATCGGGTTCGCCTGTTACCACGAGGCCGCTCCCGGCCCACCCAACTTCACCGATTCGATCAACCCTGGCACCGGCGTGCTCACCGCCGAGACGGCACGAACCGTGGTCGAAGTCGACGGGTCTATCAAGGTCATCACCTCACAAATGCCGCACGGCCAGAGCCACGAGACCACCTACTCGCAGCTGGCCGCCGATGAGCTCGGCGTCGGGCTCGACGACGTCACGCTGATCTGGGGCGACACCAGTCGGACTCCATTCAGTTTCATCGGGACCGGCGGGAGCCGCGGTGGCCCCATGGGGGGAGGCGCCGTCCGAGGCTCGTCACGCGAGGTCCGCCAGCAAGTCGTCGAAAAGGCGGCCCAGATGCTGGAGGCTGCCCCGGCGGACATCGAAATCGTCGACGGCAATATTCACGTTGCGGGGGTGCCGGCCCGGGGGCTCGGATACGCCCAGGTCGCTGCCGCGGCGGCAGCCGACCACGGGGCCTCCGATAACGAAGCGTTCCAGGCCAAGTGCGACTACGAAGGCAAGGGTGACGGCGGTTGGAGTTGCGCCACCCATGCGTGCGTCGTGGAGGTCGATCTCGAGACAGGCATGATCGACATTCCCCGCTATGTGGTGGTCGAAGACTGCGGCCCGATCATCAACCCCGCCATCGTCGACGGCCAAGTACGTGGCGGCGTTGCCCAAGGCATCGGGGCGGTGTTGTACGAGAACAGCGCATACGACGACGACGGCAATCTTCAGGCCACGACCTACATGGACTACCTGATCCCAACGTCGATGGAGATTCCGCATATCGAGGTCCACCACCTCGAGACACTCTCGGCTGGCGGCGAGAATGACTTCCGTGGGGTGGGCGAAGGCGGCATGATTGGCTCGCCGGCGGCACTCACCAACGCGATCGAGGATGCGCTCGCGCCGCTTGGTGCCCGGGTGACCGAGCAATATCTCCCCCCGACCAAGATCCTGGAACTCGCCGGAATTATCGCCCCTGACTGATTCGGCTTGCCCGTTTGAGATCGGGCACAAGGGCTGAGCCAACGGGGACGTCAACCGTTTCGGTCACGATGGAGACAGGTCCGTTCCGAACGCGAGTAGCTCGCAACCGGTCAGTGCCAGTGGAACCTCACCTACCAACGGCGCCGACGCATCGCGCTGGTCGAAGTGATCACGGCCACGGCAGTGCGGCTCGAAACCTACGACAACGCTGGCGCCACCAAAAAAAGTTAGAGTCTGCCCACTTAATCGCGGAACGCCAGGGAGCCAGCAATGACCGAAACCATCACCGGCACCAACCGGTCCGCAGGCGTCAGCCTGGGCGAGCTCCAGGACCTGGACACGCACCCGGTCAGCGATGCGCTCCGCGCCGAGTCGCCGATGGGCGGGGGCAACACTCGGGTCCCAGCGCACGTCTACTCCTCCAAGGCCTGGCATGACCTCGAGGTAGAGAAGCTCTGGAGCAAGGTATGGCAACTGGCCTGTCTCGAAGAGGAGATCCCTGAAGTTGGCGATTACCACGTCTATGAGATCGCGACGTTGTCCTTCCTCATCGTGCGGACAGGCCCGGACGAATTCAAGGCATATCGCAACGCGTGTTTGCACCGCGGCCGCAAGCTTCGCGAGTGCAGCGGCCGAGGCGCCATCAACTTGCGCTGCCCATTCCATGGTTGGGCCTGGAACCTCGATGGCTCGCTGAAGGAGATCCCGTGCCAGTGGGATTTCCCGGATGTCGAACCTGCCAACTACGGACTGGCCGAGGCACTGGTCGACACGTGGCAGGGGTTTATCTTCATCAACCCAGACCGAGACGCCGGCACGCTGGCGGACTTCCTGGGCGACATCGATGACCACTTCACACACCTGCCTTTCGACAAGCGGTACAAGTCGGTCCACGTCCGCAAGATCATGCCTATGAACTGGAAGGTGTGCCAAGAGGCATTCATGGAGGCGTACCACACCGTCGCCACACACCCCACGCTCATGGAGAATCTCGGCGACGCCAATAGCCGGTACGACATTTTCGGCAACTTCTCTCGGGCTATCTCGCCGCACGGTGTCGAGAGTCCACACCTGGCCAACATGACCCGCTACGAACGTCTCGATGATGGGCTCCAGTTCGCACGCTGGCGTCACCCATTGAACGGACACATCTACGAGCGGGTCGAAGAGAATCGGGTTCGGGTCACCAACACCGATGGCCACGAGAGCTTCTTCGATATGCACGGCAATCACATCGAGGGATCTCAGCTCCAGGCCGATCCGCATCTGTGCATCTGGGTCGGAGGCATGCATCCCGAAGCCTTCGACGACGTGCCGCTGATGATGCCCGACCAGAATGATCAGACGCCCGAGCAAATCGCGAACATGCGGGCCCAGATCGCCGAAGAGCGTCGTCAGCTGCTCCGGGACCAGTGGGGCGACCTCATCGACGTCGACAACGTCAGTGACGGCGAGTTCATCGACGCGATATTCTACTCGGTCTTCCCGAACTGGTCACCGTGGGGTTGCTTCCACCAAATCTTCTACCGGTTCCGACCCAATGGCGACGATCCCGAAACGTCCATCTTCGAGGTCATGTTCTTCCCGCCAGCGCCGGACCCGGACAATCGACCAGAGATCACGCAGATCCACGACTTGGGGATCGATGACGACTGGTCTTTGGCTCCCGAGCTAGGCCCGCTGTTCAAGGTCTTCCAGCAGGACTCGCTGAATCTGCCTCACGTTCAGACTGGCCTGAAGGCCCAAGAGAGACA
>Ga0302127_10001881_pt1 | contig 12628 bp, 8 predicted proteins | sample CB4_SCM_MG_FD_204452 | JGI IMG/M metagenome (GOLD analysis project Ga0302127, IMG submission 204452) | Marine microbial communities from Western Arctic Ocean, Canada - CB4_SCM | ecosystem: Environmental > Aquatic > Marine > Oceanic | place: Canada: Western Arctic Ocean | collected 2017-09-24
AGCAGGTTTGGGCTCAGCGAAGCGATACGGCAGAGAATCACTCCCCGGTTCTGGATCAATCAGGTCTCGATTGGAACAGCTACCTTCACGCCCATGCCCAAAGTCCCGCGACAGGCCAGCAGACGCAATATTGGATGGATATCAAGAAAAAGATCAACGGGTCTTTTGTTGATTTACAGTCCCGTGGCAATCGCGAAGAAAGTTCTTTGCGGGCGGTATCCAGACCTCACCAACATCCGGGTCGGTTGAACCCGTTTCTCAGTTTGACCTTGTCTAGTCGCTTTGCATCGTTGAAAGAGCAGCATGATGTATTCCTTACGGCATTTTTACGGGCCTGGTATCAGGCGTCTGGCAATGCATTCTGTGCGGTTAGCTTGGAGTCGCACGGGCGGCAACAAATGGGTCAGTGGGGCATAAGTGGTATGCCGGTTGGGTGGTTCACTATGCATTTCCCTGTTGTGTTTGAATTGGATCCAGATGATTCCATTTGGTCATCCTGTGGCAAGATTACAACTGCGATTAATAACGTCCCTGAAGGTGGATCGGGTTTTGGGCTCTTACGGTATCTTTGTTGCGACCCAGAGATTCAAACCCTGTTCTCGAAGTTTCCGGTTCCGCTGATACGTTTTGTTTACCGGGGAAAAATGGATCAACGCTTTCGCGACCACGATGCGTTCAAGATTCTCGACGCCAGCGTTCAGCGTCCTTATAAGGCGGGCCCCAGCTCTTCTGACTCAAATGAGATAGTGGTTTTTGTGCGCCACGAAGTAGGTGGGTTTTCATGGAATATCGAGTCAACACCGGGTACCCGTACCGACTGGAAAATGCCCCCTGAAGAACAACTGGTTAGCCTCATGGAGCAAGCTCTGAACGACGGCCTCAGACCTTTCGATAAGATGCCGGCAAAAGTCGCTGAACCACGGTAAATAGTATGCCGGCCTTAATCGAGTCAAAAATGTGTTAAAAAGATCGGTTCATATTGGCTAAAATCAGTTGGGAGAGAGTTGTGAGAGCCGTACTATATTTCTTGGGATGTCTCAGCGATCTTGATATCAAGTGGCTGGTATCTAGCGGCAGGGCATTATCCTTTGATGAAGGAGAGACGCTGGTCGTTGCTGGTACACCTCTTACCGACGTTTTTTTTCTAATGGAAGGAGAGCTCTCTGTCCGGGTGGGCACAAGTGGCGACCAGGAAGTGAACCGCATGAAATATGGAGAGTTCTTTGGAGAGATCTCATTCCTGGATAGCCGGCCTCCCAGTGCTACTATTGTTGCGGTCACGCCAGTACGTGTACTCGCAATAGATCGCGACGATATCGAGGGCAAGTTAGACCGCGATGCAGAGTTCGGTGCGCGCTTTTTTCGCGGTATTGGGGTGTTACTCGCAAACCGGATACGCGGTCTGATTCAGCATGTAGATGAATCAAAAGAATTAGACCTTTATACCGATGAAGTGGCAGGAGAACTTGATCCTGATCTTCTCGATACAATTAATCTTGCCGGCCGACGTTTTGATTTAATGCTGGATTTATTCCGAGATTCATTGTCCCGAGGCTAGATTGGCTTGGAAACTTGAGCACGGTGAAATGAGCGAAGAGAAAGATAAAGCCAGTCCAAAGCCCAGAAGTATTTTTCGGGCCGAAGCGCTTGATCAACTTAGTTCTCCCGAGCAACTTGAACAGCTTTTGCAGGTGACTGGCCGCAAGTCCTGGATCACACTCGGGACGATTGGTGTATTACTCGGTGTTGTTCTGGTTTGGAGTATCTTTGGTCGGATTCCTGTTACGGTAACCGGCACTGGGATTCTCATCTATCCAAGACATGTGATGCCTTTTCAGGCTTCAACGGCGGGTCAATTGGCTTCATTGAATTTCGCTGTTGGTGACCGGGTCCAGGCCGGTCAGGTCATTGCTACGATAAGTATTCCGGAGATCGCCCAACGTTTGGAGCAGGAAATCACACGACTCGAGCGTATGAAAGCGCGACACTCCACGATCACGGAGCTCCAAAACCAACGTTTAAGCCTCGAGACAGAAGCCTTGCATCGCAAGCGCGTAATGCTTAAGGACCGAATCGACTCGGCCCAGGCGATGGCCCAGGCGTTGCGCACGAAAAACGAAACCTACATGGCGAAGCAGCATACGGTACTCAATGACTACCTGAAAGCACAAACTGAGCTAGAGGACACATTGGGTAAGCGATACCAAAGCTTTAAACGGTTGCTTGAGTCGCAGCTTACTTCAGACGAGATGGTCCTTCAGGCCTATCAGAAATTAGTTGATGTGCGAATCAAGAAATCAGATCTTGAGCTGGAGGCGCAACAGCTTGAGCTAAAGAAACTCGAGACAGATGAGGCCTACGCGGAACAGAAAAATCGTATAGCAGAGTTTACTGCACAGCTGCAAGAAATATCTATTGATGAGACCAGGCTGAAGCAAAAGGGATTTGAAGAAGCCGCAGAACTGGATATTCAAATTCAGGATGCGCTTAGGAATATAGCTCGACTCGAGAAATCATTGAAGAAAGGAGGCGAGATCGTAAATACCCATAATGGGGTCGTTTTAGAAATTGGCGCTGTGCTTGGCGAGTTTGTTCGCACTGGAGAAACCCTCGGGTTCATTGAGGCAGAGGATTCGGATAGTAAGTTAATGGCTGTTGGTTATTTCAAAGTGGGAGATGGCAAAAAAATCCGTCTTGGGATGCCAGTGAACATTACGCCATCGACCGTTAAACGTGAACGTTATGGCAGCATCATTGGAGTTATCGCGGATGTATCTGCGTTTCCAGTAAGCACAGATGCTGTGGTTGCGGTAGTTGGGAATCAGGAGGTGGCTGCTGAGTTGACCCGAGCGCAGTCACGAATTCAGGTCTATGCCTCCTTAAAGATAGATCTGGACACGATATCTGGTTATGGATGGACATCGGGAGGCGGGCCAGATATGACGATCAGCTCTGGAACAACAGCCAAAGTTAGGGCTACCGTTCAGTATTTTCGGCCCATTTCGTACGTGATTCCTTTGCTACGGCGTTGGAGTGGCATCAATTAATCTGCGAAATGGTTTGAAATCGTCAAGTCGCGTGCATACACCGGCTGTCCTCCAATTGGAAGCAGTTGAGTGTGGGGCAGCGGCTCTTGCCGCTGTGCTGGGGTTTTATAAGCGATTTGTGCCGTTGGCAGAACTAAGACGCGAGTGTGGTGTTTCAAGAGACGGCAGCAAGGCATCAAATCTGATAAAGGCCGCGCGGCGTTATGGGTTGCAAGCCAAGGGCTTAACCCGCCAGAGTGATGAACTTACCAAGATAAAGGCGCCTTTTATTATTTTCTGGAACTTCAATCATTTTGTTACCTACGAAGGCTGCCATAAAGAAAAGGTATATGTGAATGATCCAGCGGTAGGACATCGGGCGATCGCCCGCGAGGAGTTTGATCGGTGTTTTACTGGCGTTGTTCTAGCCATGGAGCCAGGGCCAGAATTCATGCCTGGTGGCAAGCTGCCGGCACTTTGGCCAGCAATCATCGAACGTTTGACTGGTTCGTTTGGCCCCGCCTTGTACTGTTTCCTCGCTGGTCTTTTCCTCGTCATTCCTGGTCTTGCGATTCCAGCTTTTAACCAGGTTTTTATTGACAGCATTATTCTCGCGGGCCGAGTCGACTGGCTTAGGCCATTAATTCTTGCGATGGTGATCGCACTGGTTACACAAGGCCTACTGCACTTTCTCCAGTTGCGTTATCTGCGACGACTCAAGATTAAACTTGCCATGAATATGTCCAGTAAGTACATCTGGCACATGCTAACGCTCCCCATCAGTTTTTATCAGCAGCGTTTTGCAGGCGAGATCGCGAATCGTAGCGAACTGAACGACAAACTCGCGACCCTTATGTCTGGCGAGTTAGCGCAAACTGCAATTGGGGTAGTGATGATGGGCTTTTTCGCCCTGGTGATGTTTTCTTACGATGTGTTGCTGACCAGTATAGGCGTATCTTTTGCAGCGGTTAATTTTGTGGTGTTAAAGCTCGTCTCCAAACGCCGCATTGAATTGAATATGCGAGTCTTGTCGGAGATGGGGAAAACCTATGGAACGACAATAGCGGGCCTTAACAGCATTGAAACCATAAAAGCCAGCGGCCTTGAAGACGACTTTTTTCAAAAATTTGGTGGATATTTTGCCAAAGGTACTAATGCCGCCCAAGCACTTCAGTTATCTAACCTGGTGTTAGTAATTCTGCCCTCGCTTCTCCTGGGATTAACCACGGCATCGATTCTTGTAGTAGGAGCGTTTCGCGTGATTAATGGGGATTTAACAATCGGCATGCTGGTGGCGTTCCAAAGCCTGATGTCCAGCTTCCTGTTGCCGATTACAGAGTTATCAAACCTGGGGCAGAAGTTTCAGGAACTGCGCGGCGATCTTAACCGGGTAGACGATGTCATTAAATATCCTACGCCTGAACCCATTGCGAAAAGAGACCTTAAAGATAGCGCCGGCAATCCCGTTATTCGGCTTGATGGGAAAATTGATCTGGTTAACCTCACCTTTGGTCATAGCCCCGTTGCAAAAGCCTTCTTTAAGGGAATTGATCTTACGGTCCGCCCCGGCGCAGCGGTTGCACTTGTAGGCAGCAGTGGATCAGGCAAATCTACTTTGGCACGTTTGATCTGCGGTGATTATGCTCTGTGGGATGGGCAGATCCTGTTTGACGATATTCCTCGAAACGAGATAGCAGAGCAAGTGTTGGCTAACTCATTTTCGGTTGTTGATCAGGAGATCTCATTGTTTGCGGCAACGGTTCGTGAAAATCTAACCCTCTGGGATCAGACCGTCTCTAATGAAAGACTGCGCGCAGCATGTGATGATGCTGCAATCCTGGAGGTTGTCGATAATCTTCGAAATGGATTCAACTCAGATATCCTTGAAGGAGGTGCGAATCTCAGTGGTGGGCAGCGTCAACGCCTAGAAATCGCCAGGGCATTGGTTAGCCGACCTTCAATCATCGTCCTCGATGAAGCGACGAGCGCCTTGGACGCTGAAACAGAATCAGTTGTGATGGAGCGACTTCGAATGCGGGGCTGCACAGCCATAATCGTTGCCCATAGGTTAAGTACGGTTCGGGACGCGGATGAAATCCTTGTTCTATCCAGAGGCAAGATAATTGAGCGCGGCACTCATGATGAATTGTGGGAACTCAACGGGGAATACGTACGCTTGATGCGGGCGGATGAGGCGAATTAAGGGATGGGTGATCATGACACTGACCTCTTACTACCCGGGTGGCACGATTTGAATCCTGTTGAGCTCTCACCGCGCAGGCCGCTCGTACTTAACGAGCCCGGCACAGTTTGGTATATCGAAGCGGGCAGTCTCTCGGTGTCTGTTAGCTCCGTCCGGTCGGGACTGCCGGTCGGTTGGCGCCATCGACTTTTTGGGGCTTCACGAGGAAGCCTGCTCTTTTCCATCGACACAGATTCAGTCGATCAGAATTTGATTCTGGTAGCGTTCTCAGAAACCCCGGCTCGCCTGGTTCCCATTCCGGCTGATCGGGTTCCCGCCTGCTTAAGTGACCTTGGCCTAACTATCTCCGAGTCAACAGATTCATGGGTCACGGGGTTTTCTTCACTGATCGGAGAATTAGTCGATCCTCGCAAAACAGAACGTGCTTGCGAGCATATTCCGACTGCTGGGCGTGTGACCCTGACTCCAGGCTCGCAGTTTGACCTACCTGATGATGTGACGACCTGGCTGAAGGTGGTTTCGGGCGGTATTGGATTTTGCGGGCTTTCTGAAATATCCCTGGCGTCTCCGACTGGACCGTTTCCAATCGCAACGGGATTAGTCATTGAGACATCAACCGAGCAGAGCGAGATTGAGATCTGCACGACGACCGAGCACGAGCTCAACGGACTTACCCATTTCAATAGATTAGTCTGCGCCTATCTGAAAAGTTATGAAACTCGTGCCGACAACGCAGAACGCGAGAACCTTTTGCTCGCTGAGAGGCTAAACAAAAATAATCTCGTAGATGCGCTTAACGAGGTAGGAGACCTTCTAAATAAAAGACCCTCCCGACCACCTGTCAGACATACCGAACTGCTTACGGCGATGGCAGTAGTTGGTGAGGCGCTGGGTGTAGAAGTACACGAGCCGGAGGTTTCTAAGAAGAATGAAGATCAGGATGGTCAGGTTCAACAGATTGCACGCACGTCAGATCTTAGAGTGCGCAAAGTCTTGCTCAAGGACGGCTGGTGGAAAGATGATTGCGGCGCTTTGCTGGGATTTCTCGAGGATGGCCGGCATCCGGTCGCATTGTTACGAAACAAGTCGGGCACCTACCGCATTGTCGACCCAAGACAGCAGTTGGATACCCTTATTGATGAGCAATCCGCAAACCTGCTGGCCCTCGAAGCAAAGGTGTTTTCGACACCGATTCCTACCAACATTTCAAATATTTCTCAGATTCCGCTATGGGCTATCAAAGATGTTCTGCCAGACGTCGGGTTTGTTGTAGCGTTATCACTCCTGACGACCATGATTGGAATGCTCGTCCCGCAGGTGACAGCGGTATTGATGGATACAGCAATACCCGATGCTGATGGGCGGTTTGTTATCGAGCTTGCATTTGCGCTCTTTGCAGCCGCCTTTGGTGTCGCATTGTTCTCCATTGCTCAGGGGATTGCGACAATACGGTTTGCTGTAGCGGCAAATGCAAAGGCGCAGGTCGCAATCTTCTGCCATGTGTTATCGCTGCGAGTTCCTTTCTTTCGCAGGTTCAGTGGAGGGGATCTTCTGGACAGGCTAATGGCAATAAGTCAGGTATCAGAAGAGTTCAATTCAACAACTATTCGCACGTTGCTGACCGGTCTTACCACAATACTCAATCTTGGACTGCTCTTTTATTACGACGCAAAACTTGCATTGATAGCATTACTGTTGGGGTTGGTTGTTCTTGGCGTTACGGTAACGGGCTTCTCTTCTATTCATAAGCACTATCGCGTTTTGATGGAATTACAAGGGCGCTTTAAAGGGTTTGTCTTTGAAATCGCCAATGCTGTTGGCAAGATCCGAATCGCAGGCGCACAGCATCGGGTCTTTACCCTATGGATGAGTCGCTACACGAAACAACTGGCCTTGCAACTCCGAGCACAGCGAACAGAAGACTACATCGATACACTGAATCATTCAGTACCCCTTATTGGTTCTATTCTGGTATACGGCGCTGGCGCAAGCTTATTTGCGCAAGCGGCGTTGACAGGTGCTGGCCTCACGTTGGGCATCTTTCTTGCTTTCACCACGGCGATGGCGACATTCTTGATGGGCCTGACGTCTATGAGCAATACAGTGGTGGAACTGCTGGACATGCTCGCGAAATTTAATCGGATAAAGCCAATTATTGAGGCTGAAAAAGAGTCTGCTAGAGGTGGCACAGATCCGGGGGTTCTACAGGGTGGGATATCGTTATCGGAAGTGGAATTTCGGTATCAGGAAGACGGTGCGATGATACTGGCGGGTATCGATCTTGATATTCAGCCGGGTAAGTTTGTTGCATTGGTGGGGCCTTCTGGATGCGGTAAGTCAACAATTTTCAGACTACTGCTTGGATTCGAGCGCCCTGATGTTGGCCAGGTGTTATTTGATGGACAGGATCTTGACGGGTTGGATATAAGCAGCGTCAGAAGTCAGATTGGCTCTGTTCTTCAATCTGCGAAGATCAATGCTGGATCTATTTTGGAGAACATTTCCGGAAGTGGCAGCATAGATCTTGACGATGTGTGGATGGCAGTGAAAGATGCGGGCCTCGAGGAAGACGTCGAACAGATGCCAATGGGGCTTCACACGGTTATTAGTGAGGGCGGGGGGAATATATCGGGAGGCCAAAAACAGCGTCTTCTTATCGCACGGGCTCTGGTTAAAAAGCCAAGAATCCTGTTGTTGGATGAAGCCACTAGCGCACTAGACAACAAGACACAGGCCATAGTGACGGCAAGCCTCAACCGCCGCAAAGTTACACGAGTTGCTATTGCGCATCGATTGAGTACGATTCACGGTGCTGACCAGATCATCGTTATGAAGCAGGGTCGTATCGATCAGGTGGGAAAATTCCAGGAACTTACCCAGCAGCCTGGCTTATTTGCATCGATGATGGCGAAGCAACAGGCATAAATCATTAAAAGGACTAAACGATGAAAATGCTCAGCCGACGTGCCGCATTGAAGGCAGCCATATTAATCGCGGGCCAGTTTCTGACGGCCCCTAAGGGGCTTTATGCCGCCGTGAATACCAATACCTCGGACAAAGAGGGAAAATCCGTGGTTGTCATCGGGGCCGGAATGGCGGGCCTGACCGCGGCCAGGAGGCTGAGCAGCAAAGGATATGACGTGATCGTAGTAGAAGGGCGAGATCGATCAGGCGGGCGGATATGGACCGATCATTCTTTGGACACTCCGGTGGATTTGGGTGCGGCCTGGATACATGGAGATTCCTCACAAAATCCTTTGATGAAGATGGTTCACCAATATGGGTTATCCACCCAGGCAACGGACTGGGAGGACACATGGCTCTTTGATATCGGATATGGCGAGATCGAAGATGAGGCTTATGAAGAAATACTAAGAAAATCTGCAAGCATCCTAGAGCAACTCTATGATCGGCAATCGGGCGCTGCAAGTAGTCGCTCCATGGCCGATGCACTGGCGCCGATGTTCAAGAATCTTTCTGGAGATCCAATAATAAAACGCGGCATCCGGTGGTGGCTAGCAAGTCAGATTGAGACAGAATACGCAAGTGATTTTGGCGACCTCTCCTTCAAACACTGGGACATGGACGAGCAATACAGTGGGGATGATGTGGTCGTGCACGGAGGCTACTCACAGATCATCGACCGGATGGCTGACGGGCTTAACATTAAATATGGTCATGTGGTTAACAGGATCTCACAAAGTGCTGATGGCGTCATGATCGCAACTGATCAAGGCGTTATACAGTGTGATCAGACGGTAGTCACTCTACCGCTGGGAGTTTTGAAACAGGGTCGGGTCAAGTTTGAGCCCGGCTTGACGGATGAAAAGATTACTAGCATTGGCCGCCTTGGCGTGGGCACAATGAATAAGATTGCTTTGCATTTTTCTAAGCAGTTCTGGCCTGAAGATGCCCATAGACTCGGGTTATTTAACAGTTCAACTGAGAATCTGATCGAATACTTTCCGATGACTCCGTACTCAGGAGAGCCTGTCATAGTGGGTCTTACACGGGGGCGCCATGCGCGATCGTTAGAAACGGCCAAAAAAGAAGATGTAGTGCAGCAGGCATTAACAGACCTTAAATTTATGTTTGGTAGTAGCGTCCCACATTCGGCTGTTGAGTCCGTGGTCACCAGCTGGTATTCAGACGAGTTTTCCCGTGGTGCGTATTCTCACGTTGCACCCGGTGCATCATTCGCCGATTACAGAACACTTGCTAAACCGCTTGGTGAGCGTATATTTTTTGCAGGAGAGGCCACCCACGCGACTTATCCAGGAACCGTACATGGTGCCTACTTGTCTGGCGAACGTGCTGCAAACGAGATTATGCAATCGATGACCGGTGGAAATAATGTAATTGAAGCCTCTGACAGTAATCGCTGAGCGTTTGCTCGCCGGGCAACAGCGTTGGTTTGTGAAGGTCCTTAATGACATGCGATTAACGATGACTTTTGCTGGTAGAAAGGTGCTGGCTTTTAAGCAGTTGAGACTGAATCAATGACAAGCGTTCGCTTTGTTCTGACCATTGGAGTGGCTACATTCGTTATTCTGATTGGAGGATTGGTTGGGGGGCTATCAATTTGGGGGGGTGTGAAGTCCGCGATTGAACTCACACGCTTAATGCAGCATCAGCAGACGGAGATACTCGCTGAAGAGGTCAATCTATTTGCCCACAATGTTGAACAGGATGTCGCCACGATGGCAGAGGTACTGAGGCAGAGCGCGAAAAATCTTCAGAATCGCGCTGTTATTGCCGCACTAAAACCTTTCGCCAGAAATAAGGGGCACCTGAGTAGCATCACCCTCGTTCGCAAGAATCGAACCAATGTTTGGGTGGGTGATTGGCAGGGAGAAATCACTTCAGAGATCAATACCGATCTGGATGAGGAATCTTATGACTATGCAATAAAAGGGGTTCCAGGCGATGGCTCGGAGGGTTTTGATGATGTCTATCTTGAACCAACGGAAAAAAGACCCGTCATTAGCTACACCAAACATTTTTTGGGCTGCTGTGGTGACGGCGAAAGTGGCACGCTATATCTGGATTTGGGTCTGACGACTCTGTCGTCTTTGCTTTCGGAGCGCCAGCAAAAAAACGACCGGCAGATTTTTGTATTTGATTCCAGCGGAGCGGTGCTTGCGCATCCATCCTTAATTGGCAAAAACCCATACAAGGAGTTTCGTCGAATACCCAGAGTCAGAGATCTGGATGACGCTGTTGCCACAGCGCTTTTCTCAAAGATCATGAAAAAGGGAGTTGACTTTCAGGATATTGAGATAGGCGGCGAAGTATGGCTTGTGTCGGTTGCCCGGATTTCTGAATTTTTTGATAAGGCATGGTACGCAGTTTCTGTTGTGCCTCGCAGCGTCGTTTTGGGACCAATGATGGATCGAGCCATTTGGGTTGGGGTTATTGGTTTTTTTATTCTGCTGATCGCGGTGACGATCGCGTGGGTGATGGGGCGAGCTATTTCAACATCTATCTCACGTCTTGCGCTTGCTGCCGATGCGGTCAGAACCCTAAATATTGAGATGCCAACAGCACCGGTGAGTCGGTTTAATGAACTTAATTCGGCGGAGCAGGCATTTCGTGCAATGCTTACCGGTCTGGAGGTGTTCATCCGGTATGTTCCCAAAAATCTCGTCCGCCAGCTGATCCAGTTGGAGGCGAAAGGCCGGGGAGTGGAGGCCGAGGAGCGCGAGGTGACAATACTGTTCACCGATATTGCCGGATATACCTCGATTTCAGACGGGATGGACCCAAAAGATCTGGCGGGCATGCTCAACGACTATTTCGAAGTGCTCGTGGGACCTGTTACAGCTCGAGGAGGGACTGTAGATAAGTTCATAGGTGATGCGTTGATGGCGTTTTGGAATGCGCCAGACGAGCAGGAAGATCATGCGGATCTTGCGTTGGGCGCAGCTCTGGAGATAAAAAAGGTTACACAGGAGTTTAATGACGCGCGTGTGGCAGCAGGGCAAAAACCGCTTGTGACTCGCATCGGCGTGCATACGGGTCGAGTGCTGGTAGGTAATATCGGGGCCAGTGAACGGATGAATTACACGATTGTGGGAGATGCCGTTAACACAACGGCCCGCCTTGAGGCGCTAGGTAAAGAGATCGACCAGACCCTGTGTATTTCGAGCGACACGCGCGATGTGGCTAAGATGCAATATGCCTGGCGTGAGGTGCACCGGGTAACGTTGCGGGGGCGTAGTCAAGAGACTTTGGTATACACGATTCCACAAGAGTCCTGACAGTTATGGTAAGCAGTCCTGTGGTTGGTGGGAACTCGATCCACAGCACGCTCATCTGACCCCCATCACATTCAAAAGTTGAGCCACCCCCCTGATAGAGGTATCCTTGAGCCATAACCCAAGGAGATTCTCATGTCTGACTTTCAATCATTCCGTGATGCTGTCCTAGAAGATGAAGACTTACAAGAACAAGTTATATCTATCGTAAACACAGCAACTGCTAATGGGGCAGGGCTAGAAGAAAACATTGTGACATTGGCTAAGAATCACGGGTTTACCGTCACTAAAGATGATGTCACCCAACACGCTGACTTTTTAGGTCAAGATGGCGATCTAACAGACTTTGAACTGGAGATGATTAGTGGTGGTGGTAGGGGCGGAGCCGGAAATTGCAGCGACATCCGCCTTAAAAAGGACATCAAACCCCTTAAATCTGCCTTATCTACCCTAGGTAAGTTACAAGGTAAATCTTATCGCTGGAAAGATAACAATGAGCCTGATATTGGCCTTATTGCCCAAGAACTCGAAAAAGTCATACCAGAACTCGTTAAAACAGATAACAAAGGCTATAAAAGCATTGTCTATCAGAAACTCACCGCTGTCTTAATAGAAGCGGTAAAAGAACAACAACAAGAGATTAACAATCTATCTAACCGAATAGCCATGTTAGAAGGACTCCCTAAAGCCGCTAACTACTAGGAATACCATGTCAGATTTCCAGAACTTCCGCACAGCAGTCCTTGAAGATGAAGACTTACAAGAACAGGTTATATCCATCGTAAACACCGCTACTTCCAATGGGTCTGGTTTAGGCGATGGTATTGCAACGCTTGCCAAAACTCATGGGTACACCATTACCTCAGATGAGGTCTATGCCCATACTGATTTTCTTGGACAAGATGGTGATCTGACTGACTTTGAACTGGAGATGATTAGTGGGGGTGTTAGGAGTGGCGGCAGCAGTTAACCCCATTCAACCCAACCCAAATTTCAGACTCCCCCCCCTATTCTGAGGACAACTGCCGTGAAGAAATCTATCGTTGCTGTAATGCTGATGCTGTTGTTGACAGGTTGCACCAGTATCCCTGATGGGATGAATGTTCAGTTTGGTATCGACTACGACCCTTCAAAATAATCCT
>Ga0302127_10001884_pt1 | contig 12624 bp, 9 predicted proteins | sample CB4_SCM_MG_FD_204452 | JGI IMG/M metagenome (GOLD analysis project Ga0302127, IMG submission 204452) | Marine microbial communities from Western Arctic Ocean, Canada - CB4_SCM | ecosystem: Environmental > Aquatic > Marine > Oceanic | place: Canada: Western Arctic Ocean | collected 2017-09-24
GCGTTCAATATGGGTTGTCTGCGCTTAATGATGGCATCATCACTGTGAATCAATTTTTAAAACTTAATTCCGGAATAGGTGGATTTGATCGAGATATGAATCATGTGCCTCAACGTCATCGAGCAGATCCTGATGCCAGAGAGAAAGCTTTGGAGTCCGGACGTATACTTTTCGGCGGAGCAGGCTTGGCAAGTACTCCTATCATCGATTACCGCAGTTATAGAGATCATGTGGAAAATGGTGATATTCATATGATTGTTCATCAATTTTCAACTCGTCAGCGTTTGTTGGCGGCTAATGGCCATTCGGATAACCATGTAATGCAGGTCGGTGGGCTATGGGGCTTTAGCGAAGACAGCCCCGATCTTGGTAACTTATTTAGGCAAATGGATAGCTGGTTGATGGCTATCGCGAATGATGAGGAAGAGTCTGATCGAGCTACTAAAGTGGTTATTAATAAACCCATTTCTTTAGTTGATGCCTGTTGGGATAATAATGGTGATCAACGCCTAAAGATTGAACAGGACCAAATTTTTGATGGAAGCAATGAGTGCAGCCAACTCTACCCGGCGTATCCAACGCCAAGGCACGTTGCAGGAGGCCCGCTGGCGAATAATATCGTTAGCTGCAATCTTCGAGGGGCCAACCCTTCAGGCTACGCATTAAGTTTTGATCGCCAGCAATTCGCCGAGTTGAATCGAATATTTCCGGATGGAGTTTGTGACTGGGCTAGAGGTGATATTTCCGGTGCAGTGCATCAAGGAACCTGGGCATCATTCGGTCCTTCACCAGTCAACAAATTGTATTAAAGTTTGCAAGCAACCGCGGCTTACTGTTGAGAACTTGAAATTAGCCTTCTCGGAGCAAAGCATCAACACCATTCGTGATATTAGTTTCTCTCGCAATGATAGTTATCATACCTATCGCGACACATGATCTTGCTCGTGTTGTGTGTCAAGCATGTCTTTATTGTCGTTGCTCATAGTGCTTCCTTCCATATGCGCGTGACCTTACATGAGTGTACTGAATAATAAAACAGGCCAGCCTCTGTTAAATACAGTGCTGCCGGGGCAGATCCATGGTAGTTACTCAAACAGAAGGGATTGACTGGTTGTATGGGAAGTTTGAGAGAGGTCTTGTTTATAGTAATTTCGGCTCTCGATTATGTATGTTTGTCTTGCTGGTGCAAGAAAAGCTCAGTCTGAGGCAAGTGATATGCCTTGATTCTTGGCGACTTGTAGTTTATTTTCAATCGCTTACTTTATTCCCCTGGAATGGTATTTAAGGAGATTAGTTCAAGCCTTAGTAAAGCATCATCCAGCGAAATAAATAGCAATAAAAATAGGGAAAATAAAGAATTACTTAGAGAGATGAATCGATGACTAGCCTTAATAGATTACTTAAGCTTGGAATTATTGGCTTCGGCATACTAGCTCTTAGTGGGATGGCTCTGGCGCAAGATGGCTATTTGCCACCAAGAACAGCTTCAGGTAAGCCAAATTTACAAGGATATTGGACCAATGCATCTTTAACTTCGATGCAGCGTTCTGGTAGGTATGATGACATTGGTCTGGTAATATCAGATGATCAACTCAATGAGTTAACTCTCAGCCACCCAGCAAGCGTTCGTGCTGCCACCGATGATAATCAGGTAGCTGGCCAATTACCTGACGGTAAAGATCTACCAGCAGGCCGTGGATATAATGCCTTCTGGGTAGATCCGGGAACTCGATTCACCTCAGTTAAGGGTGAAATGCGTACGTCCTGGATAACTAAGCCGGTAAATGGACGTATTCCCTATTCAGACGAAGGTAATCAGCTTCGCCGTGAAGGCAGGGCAAAATTTTCTGGCTATGCAGGTCCTGAAGGTGCCCCTCTGGCAGAACGATGCCTTATAGGGTTTGGCAGTACTAGTGGGCCGCCAATGAACAGTGTTCTCTACAACAATATGTACCAGATTGTGCAGACTGATGACTATGTGATGATCCTCGTAGAAATGGTTCATGACGCGCGGATTATTCCGATAAATGGCGACCACCGTCCTGAGCAGTGGGAGCCGTGGATGGGAGACTCTATTGGTTATTGGGACGGCGATACCTTGGTGGTGGAGACGATCAATTTGCATCCACAACAGAAATCACGATCGATGGCTTCTCTCTCGGATGAAGGGAAAATCATTGAAAGGTTCACGCGTGATTCGGAGAATCAGATTTTTTACGAATTCGAAGTTCAGGACCCAGTCTTCTATACAGAGTCATGGAGTGGTGAAATTGCTTTTAATGCTACTGATACCAAATTATATGAGTATGCATGCCACGAAGGTAACTATGGTTTGATAGGAATACTTGGAGGCGCCCGCCGTCAGGAAATGGATGCGCAGTAACCCAACAGTTTAATGCATAAATAAAAAAGGGCCTACTGGCCCTTTTTATTGAATCCTAAAAATCCAGGCAATAGATAACTGTTTATCTCTATTCTTCTCAAAACTTCGTCATTCTCATAAACATAAATGATGCTGACTAAGTGATTAGGGAAAGGGTAGTGATCGTTTCTAAACCAGCGAAGAATTATCCGCTAACAGTGCCTTGTCCTTATTTTTGTTATGATTTCAAGCGGCAGTATTAACATCCCGTAATGATTTACTAGAGGAATTGTCACGAAAAGAATATTTATAAAGAATGCTTTGATCAAATTAACATCTATCTCGAATTTATTTGAATTTGCCTTTTTATCAGACATTGTGGGGAAGTTAAATTTACTTTATAGCCTAAATTGAACTTATGAGTTTAGACATATTTTGCATAATGAAATGTTATATCCAAACAACACTAAATAGCTGCTAACTATTAATTAACAGGTAACATTGGCATGTTAAAAAAACATCTTATCTTGAACTTGTCGATAGTATTGATGCTGCTAACGCCCGCTGCAGTGATTGCCCAAAGAGCCATCCCAAGTGATGATCAGCAACTATTGTATGAAATCTACAAAGAGCTGGTTGAATACAAAACTACTATGTCAGAACAAAACAATACCATTGCGGTAGAAGGCATGGCGGCGTGGTTTCAGGCAGCCGGCTTTAAAGAAGAGGATATTTTCATTGGTGGTGCTCTACCACATAAGGGAAATTTAGTGGCTCGTTTGCGCGGTTCCGGTGTTCATGATCCTATTATACTAATGGCGCATATAGATGTGGTTGAAGCAGAAAGAGAAGATTGGAATCTAGATCCCTTTGTTCTCAATGAGGATGAGGAATTTTATTATGGACGTGGGACTTTGGATGACAAAGCGATGGCGGCAATTTTTACTGCCAATCTGATTCGATTTAAACGGAATGGATTTGTGCCGAATCGGGACATTATCGTAGCGCTAACATCTGATGAAGAATCCGGAGGCAGCAATGGTATCAATTGGTTGTTAGAAAACCAACCAGGATTGATGCAGGGCGCATTAGCTATAAACGAAGGTGGTTATGGTTTATTACAAAATGGTGAGCCGCTTGCCAATACGATTCAAATTGCAGAAAAGATCTTTGCGACGTTTCAGGTAACAGCACGCAACCCTGGAGGGCATTCCTCTCTGCCAAGGGATGACAATGCAATTTATGATCTAGCAGAGGCTTTGTTGAAAATAAGGGATTTCGATTTTCCGGTGGAATTAAATGATGTCATGCGAATCAGCTTTCAACGACAATCTGAAATTAACACTGGCCAAAGAGCAGAGGATTTTAGGGCGCTGCTGCAGGAACCGATTCCTGAGGATTCGCTCGAACGCTTGAGTCGCGAAGCGGCGATTAATGCTCAGTTACGAACGACAGCTGTGGCTACGCTATTAGATGGAGGACATGCATCGAATGCCTTACCCCAGTCTGCGGTTGCTACGGTCAATGTAAGAATGCTGCCAGGGTCTGACCCCCAGGCCGTTCTGAGGACATTGGTTCGGGTGGTAGATAACCCTTCTTTGGAAGTGATTTATCGTGGTGGTGGTCGGGTATCTCATCCTTCACCGCTGACAGAAGAACTATTGGGTGCAGTTGAGTCGGTAACTGAAGCGATGTGGCCGGGAACTACTGTAATGCCAACCATGTCTACAGGAGCTACCGATGGTGCGAAAATGCGTATAGCCGGAATTCCAACTTACGGTGTGTCCGGGCTTTTTGTTGATCGAAACGATATGCGCATCCATGGACAGGATGAGAGATTGCGGAAGAAATCGCTATATGAAAGTTATGAATTTCTCTATCGCTTAGCCGAGAATTTGAGTAATTGAGAATAGGTTCCTTATTAGTGAGTTAATGAATAAATTAGGTAGTTAATACCTAATCGGTAAGCAGCATTAGCATATTGAGTCGGGTACCACTGGTCGTAGGTATGTTCCCAACCGTCTCCCATATCCGAATTCCAGTTCACTAATACCATCACTCGACCATTATCATCGAGAATCGCATGGTTGCTGGCATTATCTATTCCAGCTTGGCCAAAACCCTGACGTCCACCACGACCAGGAATCATTTGGGGGCCATCAATGTCGTAGAAGGTATGGTAGATTTCGTGCTCTGCTGATAGCTCAATGAGTTCTCTGTCAGGAAATAGTAGGGAAAAATCTTGGTAAAAAGCATCCCATTGTCCCTGTCCCCAAAAGTCATCAATTAGTAAGAAGCCTCCGCGCAGCAAATACTCTCTCAAATTCTCCATTTCCTTAGCAGAAAGTGCGAGTCCGCCGTTGCGGCCCATCTCAAGTGCATAAAGGAAGGGATAGTCAAAAATCTCTTCATCGTCAAATCGAAGCACAATAGGTTGAGACATCACTCTGACATTGGTGAGTCGAGCAACTCCACGCAAGAAGTTTTCATCAGCAGCAGGAAAGTCTGTGAGCCAAGTGCCTCCGTAAAATCCTCCGCCGTAGTAGCTGTCGTATTGGATGCGAACGAAAGCGAATTCGCCGCCGATGTCATAGAGCTCCGACTGATCCATTTGCGCGGAAAGCATAGAGGGAATAGAAAACAAGAGGAATAATTGAAATTTAAACGCTTTTCTCATAATGTTTAAAGTTGGGGCCGGAGAGTAGCTATCTCGATTTGCTTAGTTTGTATCGACAAGCACAAGAGATCAAGTTATTGTCAGATGATAGTTCCAATCTGTGCTTCTGCGCTATTTTAACGCTGAAATGAAGTAAGAGAAGTGAATAGTGGAATCCATGAACCCCCAGAATTTATTAGCAAAAATACTCTCAATCCTGTCAGTTTTGTCAGTGTCATTAGCATTCTCCGCTGAGGAGATTTTGGTCCCTAATGGAGTCGATCAGGCAGCAAAATTGGAGCTATTCCAGAATCAGCTGCTGGATCTCGAATCCCAGGCGGGTCCTTATGATCTCAGACTAATGGAACCTCTAATGGGAATGATCGGAGTTCTGTGGGAACTGCAGGATTATGAAACTGTTGCAGAGTTGCAGAACCGTCAGTTGCAGGTCGTGCGAACAACACTTGGCTTGCAGCATCCTGATGTACTGCCAATTATTCGCTCTATTTTAACGACTCAAATTGCTTTGGGTAACTGGGATGCAGTTTCTGATCAATTGGGACATATTCGTAATTTATATCCCTTAGAAAATGGGCAACCCTCGATTGAGTTGCTGCACGCAATAGATGATCAAATTCATTGGCTGCTTATGCGCACCGCATTGGATGGTAGGGGTAGGCGGGCTAGAATATTTATGCAATCTAGGGATCTAATGGCCGAGTTAGATAGTTTTGTTGAAGATTTTTATGGTGATAATAATCTAGCTATTGCACCTTGGTTGTATAAATCAGCGATTAATAAATATCATCTTGTACAAATGCTTAATGCTACTGATGGGGTCTCTGGTGATGCTATAGATCGGGTGGCTAGAGAAGATGGTGGGTTCCGTTTAGAGAAAGGCAGCAGTTCTAGATTTTCCGGTCGTGACCCATTTTTTGGCCCCGGCCGGTATATTCCGGTTATCGACCGCGGTGATTTGCTAGGGGTGGATTATCTTCGAGAAGCTCGAAATCTCATGGACGATCTAAGTGACTTGGCTGAAGACCAAAATGACCTTGAAGCCCAGGCAATGGCCAATATCTACTACGCCGATTTTCAAATGCTCATGGAGGAGGGGAGGGCTATCCGTCGTTATCGCAAAGCGCAGGAATTGCTCACGGAAAAGGGTATTTCTAAGGCCCGAATCGATGCGGTTTTCAGTAGACCTATGCCTATTCCACTACCGGAAATATTTACTAACTTTGCCGATCTAGAAACTTTTCAAGCACAGACCTTATTAGGCTTTGATGACAGCGAAGAGTCGATTACTCATGTAGGTTCATTTACTGCCTGGAATAAATCAGTACGCTCTACAGCTTTGCCGGTTAGTAACAACCCTCAGCTCAATCTAAACCTACCACTGCAACGTGCTGACATCAGCTTTAACCTTAGTAGTAGGGGTAAGCCGTCATCCCACAAAATTATCGAAGTTGAGCCTGCTGAACGCAGTATTGGAAGAGCAGCTTGGCGAGCAGTAAAAGAAATGAAGTTTCGTCCAGTAATTTTAGATCGTAAAGCTAAGCGCTTACGTGATGTAAAAATTCGATATTTTTTTATTGATGAGTTGTAGGAATCTATGTCGCTCTGATCGGTAACTTAACGCATGGATACAATGAAATCAGTTAGCAATCACGGTCAAGAGCCTTCGATTCATCGCAGTCGGCAACTTGGTGTTTGGGCATACGTAGCGGTAGTTCTGGGGCTTACTCTTGGAATGTCATCCGTATTGTTCGCTCAGCAATCTGCTCAAGATTCTGCTCAGTACTCCACTCAAGAAATCATTCAAACGGCCACTCAAGCAAACAGCCAAGAAAGCTCTGAGATTTGGCGAGCACCTCGTACTCCTGAGGGCTACCCAGATTTGCAGGGAAACTGGACTAACCCCTACCAAACGCCATTGCAAAGACCGTCAGCATTGGGTGGCAAACGGACTTACTCTTTGGAAGAAGCTGAGGCCTTAATTAATAACGCCTTTGAAAGAGATGCGATCAGACAGGCTCCTATCGATCCTAACCGGTCAGCACCTCAGTTAGGGGGTGATTTGGATAATACTGCAGATGGTAATTTTGAAATTATGCCGACAGCCGTGGCTAAAGTGAATGGAGAGTACAGAACTTCTTTAATCATAGATCCAAAAGATGGCCGCATGCCCCTGCGAGCAGATTGGCAGGATATCTATTCTCAGTATCGCTCCCAAGGGTTTGGTAATTTTGATGGTCCTGAAATACGAACTCCCTTAGATCGTTGTTTAAGTCCAGGTGCGCAATTACCCTTGATATTTGTTCTCGGTGGTTCAAATGGAAATCCGGCAGGGGATAATCCGGCTCGAAATATACAAATAGTGCAGAACAAAGATTATATAGTAATACTTTCAGAATATTTCAGCCTGGTAAGGATTATTCGTCTTGGAGGCAAGCATTTATTGAAGCAGGGAAGAAAATGGATGGGAGATTCTATAGCTTACTATGAGGGAGATACTCTTGTCGTTCACAGTAAACATTTTAGACTTGAGCAATCTATACGACCCATGCCTTCATCTGAATTTTTTGAGGTTGTAGAAAGGTACTCTGCTGTTTCAGAAGATGAATTATTATTTCGATATACGATTACAGACCCCAATATATATTCGCAAGCTTTCACTGCTGAAATTCCTTTGCGGAGAATGGCAAATGATCAATTGCTTTATGAATATGCCTGTCATGAAGGAAATTATTCAATGACTTCTATGTTGAGAGCAGCTAGGTTGGAAGAAAGTGGAGCCTTTAATGATGATTAAATAGATCAATCTACAATGATTGAAGGTTTCTAATATTAATTTGATGGTTAAGACTAAAGAATCTCATAAGAATTATAAAAAAAGAACACGGAGCAGTAATGGAAAAGATAATGAAAATAATATCGCGACTAGTTTACAAGCTAGGTATATGTATTCTGTTTGTTAATGGCATCCAAGTTGCTTCCGCGCAGAATCACCCTTCAATGGAAACCGAAGCGGATTTTCATCGTGCTATGGATGAATTGTCTAATTGGGGAAGATGGGGAGATGATGATGAACTGGGTGCAGCGAACTTTATAACTCCGGAGAAACGCAAACAGGCTGCAGCTTTAGTCCGTGAAGGTATTTCGGTTTCCTTAGCTCATAATGTTAATCAGGAACCGGCAGTGGATGCATCAGCTGTGTTAAACCGGGAAGTATTGCGAGTGAGTCCTACAGGAGCTTCTGATCGCTATCAATATACAGGTAGTTATCACGGCACCATTCATAGTCACCTTGATGCTTTAGACTGTCATATTATGTATGAGGGTAAGGGCTACAATGGCGTGCCATATGAAGATGTTGAAGCCGCAGATGGCTGCCCGAGAGGCAGTATCATGGCGCATAAAGATGGCATTCTGACACGGGGGATTCTCTTTGACGCAACACTCCTGCCAGGTAAGGTAACCGCGGATGGTTGGCTGGAGCCTGGCACTGTTATTAACTATGAAGACCTTGTTGAGCTTGAAGAGATTCAGGGAGTCAAAGTAGAGGCCGGCGACATTATTCTTTTACATACCGGTCGTTGGAAGAGGAGAGAAGCTCTAGGTGCATGGCCAACATCCGATGGTGTTGCCGGCTACCATGCTGATGTCGCTTATTTTCTGAAAGATCGAGGTGTAGCTATGATTGGTCATGACATGTGGAACGATGTTGCTCCAAGTGGAATTGAGGGTGTTTTTTTACCACTGCATAGTCTTGCTCTAGTTTCTCTTGGTGTCTCAATTTTTGACAATCTCGATTTTACTGACGTAGCGGAAACTGCTAAAGAGCTGGATCGCTATGATTTCATGTTTACTGCGGCGCCTTTACGAATTGAGAAAGGTATGGGTTCACCTTTGAACCCGATTGCAACGTTTTAATTGATTTAGGCGGTCCATCTTGATAGTTGCTCAACCTCGATGAGTTTGCCTGGAATTTTACAGAACTCTGAGTTTCGAGATTATCTTGGCTCCACTTCATTTTCGGGTATCGCTTTTGCGATGCAGCAGCTTCTATTGAGCTGGATTCTGATCGGTATCTTAGAGCTTCCAGCTAGCCAAGTGGGGATAATCCAAGCAGCCTGCGGAATTCCTGGAATCTTTCTGATGTTGTTGGGTGGTGCGAGAGCCGATGGGCGTGACACTCGGGCGATGCTAATGCAGATCTATTCATTGGCACCAGTTCTCCCCATTTTCTTAATCGTCATAATAAATTTCGAGCTGCTTAGTATTTGGTCAGTCGTGGTTTGGGGATTGGGAATGAGTGTTGTTGTTGCCTATTCTAGCCCCGCACAGCAAGCCATTCTAAACGGTATTGTTGGTAATAATGTGCAAAAGGCAGTATCAGCAACAACTGCCATAGGGTTTTTGGTGCAAATGTTGGGCCTAAGCGTTGCTGGAACCATGGATGAACTTGGGTTGATTCCCGTGCTTACATTTCAAGCCTTCTGTATTGGTTTTGGGGCTCTCGCTGTGCGCCGACTTAAACCGCAACCGGTTAATCACAGTTCAAATTCTGCTCCTACGTGGAAGACTATCGCCGCGGGGCTCCAAGCAGTCTATGACAACAAAGTTATTTATCAGGCCTTAATAATAAATTTCATTTCGAGTATTTTTAATGCCGGTGCATTCATGACGGTATTCCCTTTCATTATTAAACGGATCTATGCTGGTGATGCTTTTTTATTATCCATGATGATGATAATTTTTTATGGTAGTGCAGCGTTTTCCAATTTTCTAATGATCCGGCTAATGCCTTTACTGCGACCGGGCAGAGTATTTTTGTTAATGCAGTTATCTCGTATGGTGATTTTAGGAGTCATGTGGATCCAGCCAAGCTTTTGGTTGATGGTGCTGGCAACAGTTGGTTGGGGATTAAATATGGGTGTAACGATGACTCTTTCTCGATCCATCGTGCAGGAATCTGCGACAGTAGAATTCCGAGCTAGAATTCTATCAGTTTATAGTCTGGGTTTGTTAGGGAGTGCGCCAATCGGAGCGCTGATGTTGGGTCTAATTATTGAGAGATTCGGTACTCTAAATGCGCTTATCCCAGCAATGATAATTTCAGTAGTGTTATTTGTTTATGGTTTTTTCTTTACCGGAGTTTATAACTACCGTTCTCCTACTGTGCCAAATTGAGTGAGTTCTTCAGAATATTAATTTGTAAGTTTCGCCATCGCTAATCACTTTTCCTGCAGTGGGGCTTGCGAAATGAGTGCCAATTATCAGCGTATTCGTATCGCTGACATCCGCTAACAAAGTTTTTCTGCATTGCTGTGCTGCATCACTGTCCTCATCAAAACTAACTGTCCAGTGCGGTTGTGCAATTTGGCAGGGGTGGTGGATACTATCGCCAGTGATAAGCGCTTTTTCTCCCCGAGATTCAATAATCACACTGACGTGACCAGGCGTATGTCCTGTTGTTGGAATTAGGCGAATTTCGGGGCTGATGACATGATTAAAATCCACCAGGTCTGCGAGCCCCGCTTCAAAAATCGGAGTTACAGAATCTAGCATTACGGAATTTTGATCATCAGCATCGCTTCGCGACCAGTAATCATATTCGATTCGCCCAATCAGATAGCGGGCGTTTGGAAATGTAGGAATCCAATTGTCGCCAATTTTCATCGTATTCCAGCCGACGTGGTCGACATGCAAATGGGTACAAACTACTGCATCAATTTTTTCTCTCGGACATCCGGCGGCTTCCAGATCTTTTAAGAAATCCGTGTGCAGTGCTTCGTTGCCGGTAATAGCTCGAGATTTATCATTACCAACGCAGGTATCTACCAACAAATTTAGTTTTGGCGTTTGCACTAAGAGCGCATGAATGGAGATGATTAATTCACCATCCTCAGTAACGAAATTTGGACTCAGCCACGGAATCGCAGCTAAGGCTTCTGGGCGAGCCTTCCGCATGAAGGGATATTTTTCATAGTAGGCAACTTTTAATTCGATCTCTAAGATACGAGTAATAGTGACTTTCCCAATTTTCCATTGCAGGAGCATTTTTGCTAACTCTGTCTAATTAAATTTGAGTAAACGAGAATACAATTGCTCGGTCTGCAATACTATAGATCTTGATATTATTGCCGGGGAAAATAATTGGCGAGCCATTGATATCCATAGTGTTTTTATTTATCAGGAAAGCTCACATCTCGCCACAAAGTGCGCTTGTTTACGCACTCTCTTCAAAAGCACTTTGATTGAGAGGTCGGGCCGCTTTAATCTCTTTAAATCTTTCCCAGCCCAATGATTATAAGCGTTAAACACCAAATCGTTCTTGCCTATTTGACTGGCTGGTGTGATTATCAACTTAGAAGAAACACCATAGACTCCAGAGTAAAAAAATAAAGAGGAGAGTTATCCATGAGAATTTCCAAACTTGCTATGTCTTTTATATCCGTAACGCTGTCTGCCATTTTTTTTAGTGGCACTGTAAATGCTCAGGCCTATTCGAATCCTTTCGCTTCGGTAACGCCATGGGCACAATTACCCGATGGCAGAACTTTTGGTGCCGTAGGTGATACCGATGTCGATCCTGATGGTGCCCACGTTTGGGCGGTTATCCGTTGTGATGCAATAGCTCCTGACCGATTTGGTGATGAATGTGTTGATTCGAATTTAGACTCGGTCATCAAATTCAATTTGGCAGGAGAAGTAGTCGAGAGTTTTGGTGGAGGCATGTTTATTTGGCCGCACGGTATCGATGTTGATCCCGATGGCAATGTTTGGGTAACTGATGCCGTAAATAGCGGGAGAATTCCTGACGGCGATGAGCGTGGCCACATCGTGGTTAAGTTTTCTCCAACTGGTGACGTATTAATGACATTAGGCACTCCCGGGGAGTCTGGTAATGGGGCTAATCATTTTACTTCACCGGCAGATGTGGTCGTGGGTGATAATGGCAATGTATTTATCGCAGATGGTCATTACGAAAATGGCAATAGTCGGGTAGCAAAATTCGATCGAAATGGAAACTTGGTTAAAGAATGGGGAAAAACTGGTTATGGTCCGGGCGAGTTTCGCGTACTACACACCATCGCCATTGATCAACGTGGTCGAATTTTTGTCGGTGACCGTTCAAACAATCGTTTGCAGTTGTTCGATCAAGAAGGGAATTTCCTCGCCATGTGGACCCAGTTTGGTCGTCCAAGTGGAATCTTTTTTGATGGTCATGACAATATCTACGTAGCAGACTCAGAGTCTGATGATGTGCAAAACCCGGGTTGGGAAATGGGAATTCGTATTGGTGATGCCCATCTCGGTTGGGTTGATCATTTCATTCAATTACCGCAGGGTGATCCTCGCAGTACAGTAGGCAACGGAGCTGAGTTTGTCTCAGTGGATGCTGAAGGAAACGTGTATGGTGGAGAACCCAGTACGCAAAAATTACAAAAGTATGTTCGTGTGAGACCTTAATTGGTCTGGCGGGAATTTTCGCCACAATAATTTTCACATTTATGGTTGTAAGCAACGAAGAGAAGCAGTGTAGATTTTGAATTCAAGTGATATAGCTTCAACACTGCTTAGTTGTGTGTTTTTCATG
>Ga0302127_10001885_pt1 | contig 12623 bp, 10 predicted proteins | sample CB4_SCM_MG_FD_204452 | JGI IMG/M metagenome (GOLD analysis project Ga0302127, IMG submission 204452) | Marine microbial communities from Western Arctic Ocean, Canada - CB4_SCM | ecosystem: Environmental > Aquatic > Marine > Oceanic | place: Canada: Western Arctic Ocean | collected 2017-09-24
GCTCAACTTGATCAAGTGTTAGACAACCTTTCAAAAACGCAAATCATTTCCCCCATTGACGGCATAGTCACTAGCCTCGATATAAAGGTTGGAGAAACCGCAATAGCGAGCTCAACGAATATTCCTGGATCATCGCTCATGACCATCGCCAATCCAGAAAGCATTTATACTGAAGTGCTTGTCGACGAGGCAGATATCGCTAATATCGAAATAGGACAAAGGGCGGAGATAGTAGCAATAGCTTATCCTGATCAACCCATGCAAGGCGTCGTGCGATTCATAGCGAATACCGCTAAAATTGCGCAAGGGAGAACTGGTTTAAGTTTCGTCGTAAAGATTGATATTGCAGATCAAGGCGATGTCGTCCTTCGACCAGGCATGTCTTGTAGAGCAGAAATATTCACTCAACAAGAACAAAGCGTAACAGCGATTCCAATTGAAGCAGTCATATTCGAAGAAGATAGAGCAGAACTTCGCAGCGAATATTATATATTCGTTAATGACGGCGGTGTAGCACGAAAGACCAGAATTGAAGTCGGGCTATCCGATGACGAATATCAAGAGCTGATTAGTGTAGTAGATGATGATATTGAGATTATTGTTGGACCGAACAAAGAACTTCGAAATTTGATTGATGGGGATCTGCTCAATACAGACCGCGCCGGCAGAGAAGCTAGGTCATCACGGTCTGACTTTGAACGTCCAGGGTCAATGTTTATCGGTAACTAGACCTACTCTCTATGGAACGCTTATATGGCACTCATTAGTCTCACCGGCATCACCAAATATTACGAAATGGGCTCTCAAGTAGTGAAGGCACTCGACGGCATTGATATCACAGTCAAAAAAAACGACTATCTTGCCTTTATTGGCTCTTCCGGCTCAGGTAAGTCAACGATGCTTAATATTCTTGGCTGTCTCGATAAACCAACGTCAGGACAATATCTACTAAATGATAAAAACGTTGAAGCACTTAACCAGAACGAACTCTCACAGATTCGAAACTTAGAAATTGGATTCATCTTTCAGAGCTTCAATTTATTACCACGAGCGAATGCGCTTAGCAACGTGATGCAACCGCTCATATATAGAAACATTGGGTTTCGTCAACGTAAACAAATGGCCATGGAAGCATTATCTCGAGTCGGACTTACAGATAGGATAGACCACCTACCAAACCAACTTTCCGGAGGTCAGCGACAGCGTGTTGCAATAGCACGTGCTCTGGTTACACACCCTTCTATTCTGTTAGCCGATGAACCAACTGGAAACCTTGATTCCCGAACGACAGTCGAAATTATGCAGTTATTTGATGAATTGCATAAAGAAGGTCACACTTTAATCGTCGTAACACATGAAAACGAAATAGCACAGCATTGCCACCGAATTGTGGAGATGAAAGACGGCAAGGTATTTAATGATAGCAGGACTGGAAAAGACTCTATGAGGGTCGCTGTCTAATGTTTTTTGCATTCTTAGAAAGCTTTCGTTCAGCTCTTGCAGCTATTTTTGCAAACCGTTTACGAAGTTTTTTAACTACCCTAGGAATCATCATAGGTGTCGCCAGTGTTATTGCCGTTGTTTCTGTAACAGGCGGAATGAGCGCTTTTATCGGAGACTCTTTCGCCTCACTAGGCTCTAATAGTTTAACGATTCAGTCCTACACTCCATTTGAAGATTTAATGAAGGGAATTCGGTCTCGGCTTACGCCAGCTGACCTGGAATTAATAGAGAAACGAGGAGAAGGAATCGCATCAATCACTCCGGTTCTCGAGGCGAATAGATCAAGCCAGATCAAATATGGTCCGCAAACCGCTTATAGTTTAATTATGGGGACCACTTACGCTTATCAAGATGTCTCCCAATCCTATACGCAAATCGGCCGATTTCTTGCCCAATCTGATAACCTGACTCGGCGCCGCATAGCGGTAATAGGAGAGGATGTTAGAGAGAATTTAAACCTCCCCGAAAACCCAATTAATGAGTATGTGGAACTTAGCGGAGAATGGTTCAAGATTGTTGGTTTGCTCGAACCTTTGGGTGATGTTATGGGACAGAGTCGCGACAACGTTGTACTGGTCCCTTACTCCACTATGGTTAGTATTCTAGGGAATCAGGCACAAACTGATATTGGTATACAACTCAGCCTCACCCCAACGGCCAATCCAGACGTAGTAATTTCACAATTAACAACTCTATTACGCAACGCACATGACTTAAATAGTAATGAGGATGACGATTTTCGAATCCAAACTGCGGAACAATTAATGGAGCAATTTGATCAGATTCTTGGCACATTGACTATGGTCATTGGCGGAATTGTAAGTATCTCATTGCTCGTGGGAGGAATCGGTATTATGAATATAATGCTGGTCTCAGTTACTGAACGCACGAGAGAAATTGGGATATGCAAAGCGATTGGTGCAAAGAGCCATCATATTCTCATGCAATTTTTGATTGAAGCTCTATTACTATCTCTCTTAGGCGGTCTAGTCGGATTAGCGACAGGCTATGGGTTAGGCATATTAATAGCTAACAATATTCCAGACTTTCCTCCACCAAGTATTCCACTATGGTCTATCGCTTTAGCTCTTGGATTCTCCGGCTTTGTTGGTGTTCTATTCGGTATCTTGCCTGCAGCAAAAGCAGCAAAATTAGATCCAATTGATGCCTTACGCTACGAGTAGTTCTAACAATTTCTGATAAACGCCTGACCTCGTCATTTTCATATGATAATCTGCGCTGCATTATTTCAGTAGTTACAGGTAAATAGCTTCATCATGTTTTTAAAGAATTCTGCAGACCAAATTCCGGTCTCTCTAATCTTGCTATTAAGCGCCTTGGACTTCAGCCTCTTTTTCCTCGTAGAAAATCCTTATTTGCTGGGAATTTATTTCTATCTGATGATTATTCCAAAATCACAGATTTGTGCTTGGAATCACCATCACCAACACGCTCCGACATTCAAGCAGACCTCACTCAATCGAGTACTCGAATTCTTTTACGCCCTACACACAGGCGTCACCACTAATCTCTGGGTATTGCATCATGTACATGGCCATCATCACAACTATCTGGATCAAACAAAAGACGAGAGTCGCTGGACACGCAAAGATGGCTCAAAAATGGGGGAATTTGAATACAGCGTGATCATTACGCTTACCGCTTACTACCGAGGTTATAAAGTAGGAAAATATTTCCCTAAAGACAAAAAAGATTTCCTAGTCTATTCCCTCATCACTTTCGCCATAATTGCAGCATTTACATTCTACAAACCTGTTCCCGCGCTGTTGCTATTTATTTTACCGATGATTATGGGATTGTTTATGACGGCCTGGGCTACCTACGAACATCACGCCGGGTTAAATACTGATAATCACTTCGAAGCTTCATTTAACAATTTGAATCGCTGGTACAACATGTTCACCGGCAACCTTGGATACCACACTGCCCACCATCACAAGCAGGGCCTGCATTGGTCTAAGTTGCCACAACTGCACGCGCAAATCGCTGACAATATTCCTGACCAATTAATTCGGAAGACTTGGGTTTGAGAATTGAAAGTCAATTGTAATTGAGCATAAAAACCCTGAAGTTTGGATTTTCAATCTCTAGCTTTATATGCCAGCCAAGCAGTGAGAGCGGTCTACTTCAATTCACTTTCTCACCTAACCGCATTGCATGCTTGTAGATTGATCTACAGCTACTAATGAATCGATTATTAATTACCGACACTCAAAATACTGCTATCACCATTCGTAGTTTCCAGGGAAATTCAGTCTCCAGTTCCACTTCATCACCTAAACTGCCACCATAATCTGGAATTTGTTGCGGGTGTTTCCACCAAAAGCCTGAATAACAGGGTTTTGAAGATTACGCCCTGCTTGATAGCTGTTCTCTGCAGATGGGATCAAAAGCGATTGTCATTGCTTTTTCACAGCCTCACGAGTAGCTTATTCCTTTCCGAAATAAAGACGCTTAGAGCATCCAGCCATTCATCGCGCTAGAGCACTTTGTAATTCAAATCTAATTATCAAACCCTACGTTGGGAGTACCCGAACCGTGAGCCTTCAATTAACTCGTCGAAGATTTATTAAGGGCGTGATCTTCTCTAGTGCTGCCGCAGCGTCCGGCGCTGGGGTCTACCTCTCCTCGGCACAATCCAGATCCAATGCGGCGACAGAGAGGTTGTTATCGCTGAATATTAATGGTCGCAGCCGACTCGTTGATGTCGCACCAACAGAAACTTTGGCATTCACACTACGCAATAAGCTCGGCTTAACCGGCTTAAAAGTTGCCTGTAATCGTGGCGAATGCGGCGCTTGTACGGTGCTCTTGGACGATGTTCCCAACTACTCCTGTTCCGTTCTCACCCACACAATAAAACAATACAACATTAGCACTGTTGAAGGATTGCGTGCAGCTGACGGAACTCTCAGTGCCGTACAACAGGGATTCATTGAAGAGCTTTCACCACAGTGCGGGTTCTGCACGCCGGGGCAGGTGATGTCCGCAACTGCGCTACTACGTGCCAACCCCAACCCTACTCGCGAAGAAGCCAGACAGGCACTTGCAGGAAACCTTTGTCGCTGCGGAGCTTATGATCATTATCTTAACGGCGTTATGCGCGCCTCGGAGTTGTTGTCATGACATTCATGCATCTTGGAAAAGACTTCACTCCACCCGATGTTGAAGGCAAAGTAACTGGCGATGCCAAATACGTTGAAGATTTTCAGCCAGAGGGACTCGTGTATGCACGACTCCTAACTAGCCCATTGCCAAGTGGTAGCATCCGTTCAATTGACGTTTCAGCTGCACTTAGAATGGATGGCGTTTTGGGAGTTATTACTGCCGATGATCTACCTCCGTCCTCCGCCCCGGCGGATCCGATGCTGGCGTCGAGCGACATTACTTATGTTGGTCAACCGATCTTGGCAGTCGCCGCAATATCTGATGCTATTGCTGAGAACGCACTTGATGCTGTTCATGTCGAATACGAATACCGTGCGTTTGTTACAGATCCATTGGAAAGCCTTACCGAAGGCGGGCCCAATGCCTACCCTGACGGCAATGTTCTTCAACAAACGAACACTCTAGAAGACGAAAATGCCACCATTCGAGGAGGCTTTGGCACGATTAAATGGCCAGCCATCGAAATTGAGCGCCTGCGCAACGGTGAGGAACCACAAAATGTAGACTTTGCCGATGGCTGGACCTACGGCGAACTAGATGCTGCGTTCGCAGAAAGCGACATAATCGTTGAAGAGTCATTCGTAACGGCTGGCACACCCCACCATTGCATGGAACCACGTAGCGCAATGGCCAACTGGGAAAATGGTAAGTGTTATTTCTATGCATCCACTCAGAGCCAGAGTGCTGTAGATGAAGGTTTGGCTTCAATGTTGGGCATAGAACCCGAAAATCTTTGTATTATCTCTGAATATACTGGTGGGGGATTCGGCTCTAAGGGATCCTCGTATCCGATAATGGGTGTCTGTGGACATTTTGCCCGCCTACTCAATCGACCTTTACAACTTCGAATTACTCGTGAAGAAGAGTACTACATCGGAGTGGGCCGCCCAGGCATGCAGGGCTGGATAAAAACAGGTGTGAGAACTGACGGCACTGTAGCGGCGATCGACGTCATAATCATAAGTGATGGCGGGCCCACTGGCCGCAATAGTGCGTCTTCATCAGCTCAACATCTTTCCGTAGTTTATACGCCTAGCGCAATGCGCTTGAGAAACATTCCAGTGTTCACAAACACGGCCCCTCGAGGAGCTCAACGAGGGCCTGGGCAGAATGAAATGTCGGCTGCTATTGCACCCATCATGGACAAGTCAGCCCGACAACTCGGTATGGATAGAGCTGAATTCCGCAAGATCAATGCACCCCATAGCGAGTCCCCTGTCTACGAAACCCAAGGGCCGCTTACCAGTGCTTTTCTTGCTGAAGCCATTGATATGGCATCAGCAATGTTCAATTGGACGGAACGTGAAAGCCAGACACGCTCACGAAACGGCAATAAAGTCCGTGGCCTAGGAGTTGGTCTCGGATATCACTCAGCAGGTGGTAGCGGCTACGACGGCTTAGTACGCATAGATCCAACCGGTAAAATATTCCTCCACAGCGGTGTTGGAAATTTAGGAACTTATTCCTATGCTGATACAACGCGGGCGGCAGCGGAAGTGCTGCAGTGTAACTGGGATAACTGCGAAATACTGAGAGGTAACACTGAACAACACCTGCCCCATAGTTCGGTACAAGGAGGCAGCAATACCATATTTACTCACACCAGAACTAGCTGGGTCGCAGCTGAAGATGCCGTTAATAAGCTAAAAGAAATTGCAGCAATGGAATTCGGTGGTTCGGTAGCTGATTATAGTATTGCTGATGAACGTGTTTTTCGTACAGATGACAGCACCAAGGGTATGAGTTACGGACAAGCAGCAACGAAAGCAGTGGAACTTGGCGGAAAATATAACGGCGAAGAATACCCGGATGATATTCATCCGATTACCCAACGAGCTGTTCAAGGTTTAGCAGGGTCAGGGCTAATTGGTGTTGCTAAGGACAACCTACCCAAGCGCGGAATCGCTCCAGGCTTAACTGTTGGCATGACAGAAATTGAAATTGATCTCGAGACTGGAAAATTCGAAGTACTAGATTATGTTGCCGTATCTGATTGCGGTACTGTAATCCACCCACAAGGCTTGTCACAACAGATTAATGGTGGAGCAGTATGGGGAATTGGAATGGCTGCAACTGAGCGCCACGTCTACGATCCACAAAATGGTTTACCGGCAAACGTCGGTTTCTATCAAGCAAAACTTCCTACTTTCTTGGATGTCCCAGCAACCATGCAAAATGCAGGTGTTGATATCGCAGACCCCTACAATCCTGCCGGCGGGCGAGGTGTTGGAGAGCCATCCCAAGGTTGTGCCGTTGCAGCACTAACCAGCGCTATTTCCGACGCACTGGACGGGCACTTGTTCAATAGAGTCCCGGTTACTCCAGATATGATTGTGAATTATTCAGCGGAGAATGAGCAAGAAGCTAAAATGTTGGCTCTGAATACTTTTTAGTTAATCTAGTAGTAAGAACTTTTCAGCACTCAAAAGTCAGTTAATGATTATCTAACCAATTCTGAATTTCGGAAACCATCGTTTCTGGCTGCTCGAATGGTAGTAAGTGACCTGCCCCAGCAATTTCTTTGCGCTCAAATTGCGGCGACAATTTTTCTAATTTTTGCCACATGGAAGGTGAAAGTGTATTTGAATTCTTTCCTCTTACAACCAAAACCGGCACCTTTACTCGCGCAATAATAGGCCATAAATCATAAACTAGTGTATAACAACGCGCCTCCCAAGCTTTGCTAAAAACGAGCTTACAAGACCCATCTGGTCTTTCCATCACACCATGATTTACGTAGTCCCATAATTCTTTATCCCTAATATTCTCAAAGACATATTTCGGTCGAAAGTGATCAAAAGCAGCTTTCTTACTTGGCCACTGATCCACGCGAGCCAACGTTTTTCCAACCAAAGGAATCTTGTTAGGAAATAAGCCACTAAACAATCTTAGCATCAAGACTGCTGCCCTCGGCACCAGAACAGGCTCTATTAATATAAGAGACCGAAAAAGCTCTGGTCGCCTACTTGCGGCAATTAATAGAGCGGAGGCCCCCATAGAATGACCAATACTCGTCATGGATGAATTAAATTTTTCCGCTGCATTGATAATATCTTCAGCAAAAACTTCCCAACTTGCCACACTCTCCGGCTTAACCTCAGGCTGCCAAAGCGGACGATGAACACTCGCGACGACCATATTTGATTCCTTGAATGGTTCTAGCATTGCTCGATAGGCCATAGATGGATAACCATTGGCTGGAGAAAAATGCAAGATCGGGCCACTTTCGCTTAGCTGAATCAATGAATCTACTTGGGTCGACACTATTAAGTCCCCTAAATTAAGGTGAATATTCTGGCATGGGTTAAGTGCGAATACACTGTTGGGGATAGCACCGGTCGTTCTCTGGAGATTTAAGATGGGAAATCGGGATTTTTCCTCTTTATATATGTACTAAACAACGTAAACAGATCACTATAGACCTATCGAATTCAGAGAGACGAATCATGGATTTTTCACTTCTTTACTGGCACTGGATTGTTCTTGGTTTGGCCCTCATGGTCATTGAGATATTCATCGGTTCCTTCTTCATTTTTTGGTTTGGAGCCGCTGCAGTAGTTGTTGGACTTCTTTTAATAGTAGCTCCTAATGCTACAGTCGTTGCTCAAGTCATTATTTGGACTATCTCTTCTTGCACCTTCGCTTTTGGCTGGTTTAAGTTTATTAAACCGCTCAATGAAGACCGAACGAAAGCCGGCTTGTCCAGAGAAGCATTAATAGGAGAAATTGGTCAAGTGTTAGCCACTCCCGCTGGCGACAAACGAGGTAAAGTTAGATTTCCAGCACCGCTACTTGGATCAGACGAATGGCTAATGATCTCACAGGATAATTTAATTGTCGGGGATAGAGTTAGAGTTCAAGACTTATCGGGGAACACGTTGATAGTAACTAAAGTATAAATGCAATAAGCTGCCCTCAAAATTTAATGTTAATGATTTAAGCAATTAACTATTTATCATAATTCGATAATAGCCATAAGCTAATAATTAAGGAAAGGAGTAATGCAATGCCAGATCCAGGTCTAATCATAGCCATGGGCGTGCTAGTTTTTATATTCGTTACTGTCGCACAGGGCGTCCGACAAGTTCCTCAGGGAAATAAGTGGGTTGTTCAGCGACTAGGCAAATACCGCGTTTCTCTCAAACCAGGCTTGAACTTCATAATCCCCTATATTGATGCTGTGGCCTTTAAAGTAACCACTAAGGACATCGTTCTCGACATTCCTTCTCAGGAAGTCATCACTAAAGACAATGCTGTTTTAATGACCAATGCTGTGGCCTATATCAATATTGTTTCGCCAGAAAAGGCTGTCTATGGAGTTGAAAATTACGTCTTGGCGATTCAGACACTAGTGCAGACTTCGTTGCGTTCGATCGTCGGAGAAATGAGTTTGGATGATGCGCTTTCTTCACGCGATCATATTAAAGCCAAACTAAAAGCTGCGATCTCAGATGATATCTCCGACTGGGGCATCACTCTAAAGACAGTGGAAATCCAAGATATTACTCCATCAGGCACCATGCAGCAGGCCATGGAAGAACAGGCGGCGGCAGAGCGAGCTCGACGAGCAACTGTAACTCGTGCCGATGGTGATAAGCAGGCGGCAATTGTGCAAGCAGAAGGTGAACTCGAAGCATCAAGACGGCAAGCAGAGGCGCAAGTAGTGCTTGCTGAAGCCAGTAAAAAAGCGATTAGTCTCGTCACTGAAGCTATTGGAGAGAAAGAAATGCCCGTAGTTTACTTATTGGGTGAGAAATACATTAGCTCTTTGCAAAGCCTATCAGATTCCGACAACTCAAAATTCATTGTATTCCCTGCAGACATCCCTGCCGCTATCAAAGGTTTGATGGGGAGGTAAATATAAAACAGCCAGCAGGAGTGAGACAGTTAACTGATATATTTGAGCAGAGTTCCTGCAGTGAACGGTTTAGGGTCAATCACGACGAGCAATGCTTCCAAGCATCGCATAATCATAAGAATTCCACATAACTACTAGATCAACCTTAGAACGTTCCTGTTACCTTAAATGTTAATACTCTGCCAGAATTAGAGCAGCGATCTTCTACCTCTTCCAAAATTCCTTCAGAAATTCGCCCAACAAATCGCTGTCGCTCTCGACAACCTAAGCCATTTAAAGCTCCACTGACGTCCAATCGGTAAGTAATTCCCCTTCGATCTTTATACTCACCAAACAGCATTAGTCGAGGATCTCCAGCGACCAACTCAATATCATCAACGTCATAACGCTTATTATTGCCGTCATGTCGGTTCAACCACTGAGCACCCCAGTTAAAATTCCAACGAAGGATATCATGACGAAAACCCATAGAATTAAACCCGCGAGCATCGAACTGAAATCGACGATCTACTAGCAGGAATGGGTCGGTAATAGTAGATTTTTGAACTGTTAAACTTGAGGTTAACAAGAGATTTGGCATGTCAATCATTCTCATACGGATGCTTGCATTCAATCTAATACCATACATCTCTCCATCACCAATATTGCCATTCGCTGATTGCACGCTGTCTTTATGTGGAGAAACGTCGATCCGTTCGATCACGTCATGGTGCTCGTGGTAATAAAGATTGCCGCTCACTACACCTACATCATTAGGCAAACGATATTCTGCATTTAGATCGTATTTCCAGAGCCATTCTTGTCTTAGATTAGCATTCCCTGCCAGAGTATTTGAATCATCATCCTCTTCATCATTAGCTGCGACGAAGTCAGCAAAGCTTAGCTGATTTACAACTTTTTCAATGGTACCTCGCAATTGTAATTGTGGTGTCACATCATAGCGAAAATCGATTTTAGGCTTTAGAAAATTAAAATCTCGCTTATTTGATACATCACCTGTTTGGGAAATTTCAGAAGACTCATATAACAACGTGGTTTCTAAAGACATCTTGGTATTGATAATCCAATTATGAATCGCGAATGGTTCATAGCGAATTTCTTCAACACTCGAATTGGCATTAGAAACAGCAACAGGAATAAGCCCTCCCAAGGCGACTGAAGGTGCTCCATTGATGCCACTAATTCCTAGAGCTAGATTAGAATCAAGAATTGTTTGAGCTCTTTCTGCTCCTAATTCAATATCTTGGCTTTCGAAAATATTAAATGTATAAGAAGATCGGATAATGCGCTCTCGAGTCGTGCTTGCGGTGTCTAAAAATAAGTTTTTCTTTTCACTGTTATCGCTAACAACATCGAAGCGCTCCCGTATAGAGGCTCGGTTGCTTTCATTGTTGATAAAAAGAATTTTGAATCGGCCCCCATTCGATCTAATGAATTCATAATCGCCACCAATCTCCCAATTATCTTGCTCGCTAGGAATATCTTCTCGCTCTCTAGACAACAAATTTGGTGCAACTTTTAAATCATTCGTGTGACGCATGACCTCAGTAGAGTTGTCATTTTCAGCAAACAATGCGTTAAAACGAGCCGTGCTGTTTGGCGTAAATTCATAATTTAAATTTGCACTCAACTCATAATTATCTTGCTCCCTGATTCTCTCTTCTCTGATCAAATCATTTGGAGAAAAGTCACCGAGAATGCTGTTCTCTTTACTTACATTATGATCATAACCTGGAGTAAGAGAACCATTAAGCACATAACCTAAGGCGCCCGATTGGCCGCTTAGTGAAAGCGACCCTCCAGGCTCAACAGTATGATCAAGGTAACGATCCATGTTCACATCATAGGAAATACTTGTATTAGACAACTCCTCAAACAAGACAATGTTTACGACTTGGCCGCTGCCACGAACATCTAACTCGCCCGAAGTCCCACGAATTATCTCAATGTAATTCACTTGATCGGCAGTTATTCGATCTAACTGCCCACTAGTTTGATTATTTTTGCCTGCAGTGCGTTTTCCATTGATGAGAATTTCATTACCACCACTTCTACCACTACCAAGCCCGCGCCCGCCGCTTGAGGGGGACCTCCTTGATCCACCTCCACCAGAAAACCCTATTGGAGGGCCTCCATTAAAATTTCCTCCTCCCGTCGTAGTGCCAATGCCAGGAATACGATCTACCATATCCTGAGCTGTAATTGGATTAAATTCAGTAAAGTAATCGGCTTGATAAACTACCGTAGAGTCCTCACCAACATTGTCTTGCGCAGAAATAGCAAAGCTGATCGCTGCAGATATAAGCCCAAAACATATCGACCAAGAGAAAGAGTAAGGTCGGGATTTTATAGCATAATTCATACTATTCTTGATTCCGCATGAGAGAGAGTGGGCGTGCATTAAAGAAGATCAAATATCTGCTGTTTTTCGTTCCAAAATTGCTTATTCGGTAGATTATAGAGAATGCAGCGGTGAGGGATTGTTACAAATTGTCGCTCATATTAAGGGGCGCAAGAGGAGGATGCCGAATGGGTATACACTGCACCATTTCCAGATATGGCTGGGGTAAGTTAGACTAGAGTCTAGATGACTATCCGGCCGAGTATAAAAGTCGTGCCCTAATTAACCTGTAGAGAAAGCTCCTCAAAATGAAACCGTCAGGCCAGTTAAGAATGATGGATATGATATAAGTGGAATCGACAAAAGCTGAAGAAGCAGAAATTACCGAGCCAGGATCTGAGGGTACTGAGAAATCCTTTGCGAGCAGACTTTTTGCTGGTGAATACGGATTAGCAATTACCTATTGGGGGCTGTATTTTGCGGGCGCCGGTTTGTATTTTTTCCTAGGAAGTGCGGCAGTAGATAGCGAGCAATGGATTCGCTATATGGCGTTCGTTGCGATAATGATTGCCTATACGGTTATTCTTATTATTGGGATACGTGCCGCCTATAAAGGGCCACAACTGTGGAAAGTAATGTCTCGAACATCGTCAGTATTCATGATTATTAATATTTTAGTGGGCATTTTAACACTTGGGTTCATATACTAGTGAACCTCGTTCGGATAAGTCT
>Ga0302127_10001889_pt1 | contig 12602 bp, 9 predicted proteins | sample CB4_SCM_MG_FD_204452 | JGI IMG/M metagenome (GOLD analysis project Ga0302127, IMG submission 204452) | Marine microbial communities from Western Arctic Ocean, Canada - CB4_SCM | ecosystem: Environmental > Aquatic > Marine > Oceanic | place: Canada: Western Arctic Ocean | collected 2017-09-24
CCCGCCTTTCCTATGCTGTTCTCACCGATCGACATTGGCGCTGTACCAATAGCCAACAGGATTGTGTTTGCCGGTCACGGTTCACGCTTTGTCGACTGGCACCGCCATCACCTCGCTCCCCGCCAGGCCGAATACCTGGCCGACCGGGCCAAAGGCGGCGTTGGGCTCATCATCCAGGGTTCTTCGATGGTGCACCCCACAGGCATGACGGCGGCCGGGGTCAACGAGGTCTGGACCGACGATTCGATCCCCAGCTACCAAATGGTTGCTGATGCGGTGCACGCCGAGGGCTCCAAGATCTTCGGTCAACTCTCGCACTTGGGGCGGCAGGGCAACTCGTTCGCCTCCCATCGCGAGATGTGGGCACCTTCGCCGATTCCCGACCCCGCCAGTCGCTCGGTGCCGCACGCGATGGACCGACGAGACATCGCCGAGATCATCGAGGCGTACCGGTCTGGAGCTCGACGGCTGGCTGCCGCCGGCTTCGATGGCCTCGAGGTGTACCTGGCGCACGGCTATCTGCTGTGTGAGTTTCTCAGTCGGTTCTCTAACCATCGCACCGACGAGTACGGCGGGTCCTTCGAGAACCGTATGCGCTTGCCAATGCAGGTCATGGAAGCCGTCCGCGACGAGGTCGGCGACGACTTTGCGGTGGGCATCCGGGTCAGCGCCGACGAGTTTGTGCCCGATGGTCTCGACCCAGCCGAGTCCAGCGCTCAGGTCGCGTACATTCTCGAACGCGTCCAGACCGACTATGTGTCGGTTAGCCAGTCCAACTACGCGTCAATCGATCGCATGATCCCCGACATGAGCTATGTGCGGGCACCGTTTGCGCACTACGCCAAGGAAATTCGGCAAGTCACCGCCGGCGTCCCCGTGTTCGCTGTTGCTCGCCTGGTCACGCCCGAGCAGTGCGAGGAACTTCTTGCCGGAGAAGCCGCCGACATGGTGTGTCTCGTTCGGCCACTCATCGCCGACCCGGAGCTCCCCAACAAATCGCGCGACGGACGCCGCGAAGAAGTCCGCGAGTGCATCTCGTGCAACGTGGGGTGTCGTGGCGGCCCACATCGAGGCAGCCCAATCGCGTGCCTTGTCAACCCTGTCGTCGGGTTCGAGAAGTCCTGGGGTATCGGCAAGATCACCACAGTCGATACGCCCAAGCGTGTCGTCGTTGTTGGTGGCGGACCGGGCGGTCTCAAGGCAGCCGAAACCGCGGCGTTGCGTGGTCACGATGTCACGCTCCTCGAGGCATCGGCCGCACTCGGCGGCCAGGTGCTGGTGGCCGCGGCCGCGATGCCTTACCGAGACGAGTTTGCGAACTCAGTCCGGTTCCTGGAGGCACAACTCGGCCGACTGGGCGTCGAGGTGCGCCTCAACACCCGCGCCGACACCACCATGCTCGCCGAGCTCGCTCCCGACGCAGTCATCGTCGCGACCGGCTCAAAGCCTGGCCGGCCCGATATCGAGGGTGCCGACCTTCCTCATGTCCGGACGGCTCATCAAGCAATCACCGAAGGTGTCGAGGGTCGGCGAATTGTGGTCATCGACAGCGGCGAAGCCGACTGGAAATGCCTCACAACGGCCGAAGGCCTCGCGGCTGCGGGACACGACGTCCGCATCGTCAGCCCAGTACCCATCGGCGCCGAGATGGACATCTTCTCCAAGCCGCCAATGTTGCGCCGGTTACGAGCCGCTGGTGTGACATGGATCGAGCTCCATACAGTCACGGCCATCGAGGCCCACCGGATCCGAATCCGCGAAGGACTCACCGGAGACGAGAGCTGGCTCGACGGCGTCGACGCGGTCGTCACTGCTTGGTACGGCGTAGCCGACAGTGACCTGCTGGACCAGCTACGCACAGACCCATCACTTACCGTTCATGGCATCGGCGACTGTCTCGCTCCCCGGCGAGCCATCGATGCCATCTGGGACGGTTTTCGAGTAGGAGTTGAGCTATGACCAAGTCCATGATCGTCACCGGCGCTGGTGCCGGGATCGGCGAGTGCATTGCCCGCTACGCATCCGACGCCGGTTACCGCGTGGGCGTGCTCGACATCAACCACGACACGGCCACAGCCGTCGCAGACTCGTTGCCCAATGCCGTCGCGCTCAGCGCCGCCGTCAACGATCCCGACGCTGTCGAGGCTGCGCTCGAGTCCTTCGGCACTCCCGACGCGCTCGTCAACAACGCCGGCATCGTCCGGTTCGGGCCACTCCTGGAGCAGAGCATCGACGATTTTCGGGCCGTCCTCGATGTCAACCTGGTGGGCGCCTTCGTGTGTGCCACTGCCTGCGCTCGCCGCATGGTCGACAACGGCGGGGGTTCGATTGTGTCAATGACGTCGATCAACGGTGTCGCTCCTGGACCGAACGCCGGCGCTTATGCCGCATCCAAAGCCGGCATCCACCTGATGTCGCAGCAGATGTCGGTGGAGTGGGGTCCCATGGGTATACGCGTCAACAGCGTTGCTCCAGGCATGATCGACGGCGGCATGTCGGCACCGATCTTCGCCGATCCTGAATTCCGGCGGTTGCGGGTGGGCAAGGTCCCCGCTGGACGCCTCGGCACGGTCGACGACATCGCCAAAGCGGTGATGTTCTTGTCATCTTCGGACGCCGACTACATCACCGGCCAGCAACTCGTGGTCGATGGTGGTGTCATCAACTCCATCATTGGCAACCTCCCGCGTCCGGAGGCAATCGACGGTGTCGGAGCAGAAGACTGAAAGCACCAGCCTCACGGCTGCAATCTTTGGTGTCGTCTTCTTCGCGATGGGCCCGAGCATCATCGCCGGCGCCGAAAGCGATGGCATCACGCTTGCCTTTTGGCGGGTAGCGCTGGCTTCAACCTTCTTTGCAGTGCTCGTGGTCGCGCGCTGCGAGTTCACGATGGCCGCCCTCACCAAGACCGCCATGGCAGGCATCGGGTTCGGCACGGCCAGCGCCCTGTTGTTCGAGGCCGTGCAGCTCACGAGTGTGGCCAACGCTGTCCTTCTCGCGGTGATGCAACCTGTTCCCTTGTTGATCGCGGGTCGCGTGTTCTTTGGCGAACGGGTGCGACGACTCGAACTGTTGTGGGTGCTCATCGCCGTCGGGGGCGCGGTAATCATGGTTCTTTCCGGCTCGTCGTCGGACTCCGGCGATATCCGTGGAGATCTCCTTGCGGCCGGGTCGATGCTGTTGCCCGCTGTCTACTTCATCGGGTCCAGAAAGGCCCGCGCCTCGCTCACGATGGTCCCTTTCATGATGGGCCTCTGGTTTTGGGCCACCGTCTCGTTGATACCGGTCCTGTTCGTCTCAGGCGCCGACTTGGTACCTGTCAACGGCGAGGAATGGCTACGCGTCGTGGGCATCGCGATCCTTCCCGGACTCGGCCACTTCTTGACCAACTACGCACACCAGGGAGCCCCGCTTTCGCTGATCGGTGTGCTCCAACTCTTCAACCCTGCGGTCGCAACCGTGCTCGCATTGTGGATCCTCGATCAGCACATCACTGGATTTCAGTGGATCGGTATGGCCATCGTGATCGTTGCCCTCACCGTCTACACGGTCATCCGGGCTCGCGGTTCGCAGCCTCCGATGGGCAATGCAGCGCCGGATACGCGAACCTCTGCCTATGCGTGACTACCGCAAGTTCACTCAGCGCGAGCCTCGAAACCTTCGAGGGAAGGTCCTGACCCGCGAGAACTTCTCGGGGAAGTACTTCTTCGACGCCGATCTCCGCGAATGCGAGCTGACCGAAGCCCGCCTGAATGTCGCCATGCTCGAGGGGGCCAAGCTCGACGGCTCGATCATGCGAAACAGCAGCCTGCGCAACGCCCATCTCGCTCATGCGAAGCTTCGCGACGTCGATCTCACCGAGGCTGACCTCAGCCACGATCGCGACAAGAAGCACATCAGCTACACCTGCAACTACGCCCAATTCTCTCGATCGATCCTGGACGGGGCGAACCTGTCACGCACACCTTTTACCTACGCCGTGTTCGACAACTCCAGCCTCAAAGATGTCGACATGAGCCGCGTGGTCGCGGTTGCCGCAGTGTTCCAAGGCGCCGACCTCAGCGGGGCTGATCTTCGCTTTGCCGACCTCAGTCGGGCGCGGCTCGAACGCGCCGACCTGCGCGGCGCCAACCTCAGCTTCACCGATCTCTCGGGCGCGAATCTCGAAGACGCGAAATATGACGAGACCACCATCTGGCGGGGCACTAGGTACAACCAACGCACCCGCTGGGTCAATGGGCAACGCGAACGTCCGCCACTGCGCTGATCAGCGGTCGCGGAGCACCTCGGCCAGCGGTCCCAAGATGCTCGCGTCGTGGGGCGGTGGCAAGTAGAAGATCACCAGGTCAAGTCCCGCCGCTTCGCGCTCTGCGAGGTCATCGACGAACGCCGCAGTATCACCGTCGGGGTCGTAGATCACGTGCTGGGAGATCTCGATCTCGCTGGGGTCGCGCCCAATCTCGCGACAAAGACCATGCAGTACCTCACGTTTGGCAACCATGCCCTCGATGTCAAACCCGGGGTAGTTCCAGTGCTGCGCCCACCTCGCCACGGCCGGCAACGTACGACGCTCACCGCCCCCACCGATGCAGATCGGGGGGTGGGGACGTTGCACCCCCGCGGGGTTGTTGCGGGCGTTACGCAGGGTGAAGTACTCGCCTTCGAAGTCGCTGGTCTCTTGGGTCAACAGGCTGACGACGACTTCGCATGCTTCGTCGAAGCGGTCAAAGCGCTCGGTCAGGGTGCCAAGATCGATGCCATAGGCATCGCACTCCTCCTCATTCCAGCCTGCCCCGAGCCCCAACTCGAGCCGACCCTCCGAGACAATGTCCAGCGTCCCCGCCATGTTGGCCAACACCGCCGGGTGTCGATAGACGACGCCGTTGACCATGCACCCAATGCGGATCCGGCTTGTCGCCTGCGCGAGCGCGGTCAAGGTGACCCACGACTCCATACATGGTCCGCTGGTATCGGGCACGTTGATGGGATAGAAGTGGTCGAAGTTCCAAGCCGAGTCGAAGACATCCATGTCGTCGGCCTCGGTCCAGACGGCCAACATGTCGGCCCAAGTCGTGTGTTGCGGAGAAGTCTTGATGGCGAAGCGCATCCTGCGACCCTAGGGACTTCTGCGGCTCCCTGCCGGGACAAGTCATCGTGGCGCTCCGGCAGCCCCGACGCCCGGCCGAACGATCGGCGCCGCCACACCGCTGACGCACGGCGAGGCGATGCTCCTCCGCCGGCCTCTTGGACTGACGCCTGGGGCCGCTCGACCCGCATGGCCTTCAAAGCGAACCGCGCCCATGTCGAGAGAGGACCATGCTCCCAGTAGCGATCCAGGCACATGCGACCGCGAGCCGTGGCGAGCGCGATGTACGCGGTCGGGCTTCCAACAGACCTGGTGTCTCGATCGAAACGCTGCAGGCATTCCAATAGCCGACTGTCACCGTCGATGCATCGGGGCGTTTGGTCACGCTCCCATCGGTGCACCCGGCATTCGCCCGCTCGGTTCTCGACACACGCAACCGTCGCCAAGACAAACAGAACCTGGGCTACGACAACGGTGCCTTCCCAAATTTGTGCGGAAACGCCCCTGTGCGGGGCGTTAGAAACCAAATTTGTGCCGCCATTCACGACGTTACGCCCGGGCGCAGGCCACCTCAGACGGACCGCTCATGCCCCTCCCAATACGGAGCCCGCAGGTCACGCTTGAGCACCTTCAGGGCACCTGAGAGCGGCAGCGGTTCGTCTCGGAACTCCCACGACTTGGGGATCTTGTAGCCGGCGATGTGATCACGGCAATGCTCGGTGAGATCCTCGCCGGTGATCGCGACCTCAGGGTTCGAAACAATGATGGCGTGGACTTGCTCGCCCCAGGTGTCGTGCGGGATTCCAATGACCGCGACCTGAGCGACACCCTCATGGGTGGAGAGCGCACTTTCGACCTCGGCCGAATACACGTTCTCGCCACCGGAAACGATCATGTCTTTGATCCGATCGACCAAGAACAAGTAGCCGCCGTCGTCGAGATAGCCCGCATCACCGGTGTGGTACCACCCACCGGCGAACACTTCCTTGGTGGCCTCGGGCTTGTTCCAATACTCGCGCATGAAGTTGCCGGCCTTGGCACAAATTTCGCCGGTTTCGCCAGCGGGAAGGACGTTGCCGTCCACGTCTTGCACGCTGAGCGACACACCCGCGACTGCCTTGCCCGCCGACTGCAAACGCTTCCCGCCCTTGCGGTGGGCTTCAGCGTTAAGCCAGGTCAACAGCGACGACGACTCAGTCATGCCGTAACCCTGGGTGATATCGAGGTTCGGGTACATCTCGAGCAGCCGGTCAAGAAGCCCCGCAGGCATCGGCGACGCGCCGTAGGTGAGCCTTTTAAGGCTGTCGAGCCGCTCCGGCGAGAATCCCTCGACGCCCATGAGCATCGCAATCATCGTTGGCACCATCATTGTTTGGGTGACCTGGTGAGACTCGATCAGGTCGAGCGCGGGGCCCGGGTCGAACAAGGGCATGAAAACGGTGGAACCACCACTTGCCGGGGTTCCCATGATCCCACCCATCGAGGCCGCGTGGAACATAGGCGTCTGGTGCAGGTAGATGCTGTCGTCGTCGAACGGGATCTCCATGCCAATGTGGTAAAGGTTCAGCATCTCGGCCCGATGCTCGAGGATCACGCCCTTGGGCAGCCCCGTTGTGCCGCCCGTGTACATCAGGACGACGTCGTCGTCCTCTTCGGGCTCGTCGGGAACCTCAGGCTCAACCGAGGCGATGAGATCTTCGTACTTGATGTCGTGGGGCACATCGCCGTCACCGATCAGCACAACCTGGCGAATGGGACTCGGGCCGTCAGCAGCATCCATTGCGTTGGCGAAGTGCTGCGCGAACCACACGTCGACGAACACGACTTCGGTGCCCGAGTCCTGAACGATGTACGCGAGCTCCTTGCCGGCAAGGCGCAAGTTGAGCGGGTTGATGATGCCCGCGCCCAAAAACGCCGCATGGTAGAGCTCGAGGTATTCGTGACTGTTGGTGGCCATCACCGCGAACCGATCGGTACGGCCTATCCCGAGCTCGTCGCGCAACGCCTTGGCCAGCCGGAACGTCCGATCGCCGTGTTGGGCATAAGTACCGGTGTAGGCGCCATCGAAGAACGCCGTCTTGTTGCCATACTGCTCGAGCGCGGGCATCAACAGACGGTGGTAGACGAGCTCCTTCATGGAGGCCTCCTCGGGCAGGGCCCGCTTGTGGTGAATAAATCTTGGAACCCTCAGTGACTCCGTAGACGAAGTCAGTCTCGCTTGTTCGACCTCAGCGGTCCAGACACGGTTACGACACCGAGGGATGGCTTTACTCGTGGGCAGTGCGTACTATAGTACGCACTGCGTTGTGCAGTTCGATACAGCATGCACCGCTCAACCCAATCCCCCCCAATAACGCGTACATCAGCACGTGCGAGGTATTGAACAATGAACGCAACCAACACCATGATCGATGTCGAGGCGCAAGTCATCGACGGCCTGTCCAACCTCCACACCCAGATCATCGATGCCAACCAGTCGGCCTATGACCGCTTCAACAGCCTGCTCGAGAGCGTCCCAAAGATGCCGGAGATGCCACACATGGCGAGCGCCGAGAGCGTCAAGCGCTCCTACGAATTCGCCGGCAAGGTCCTGACCGCTCAGCGCGGCTTCGTCGAGCAAATGGTTTCGGTGTGGTACCCCGGCGCTTCCGCCGGTGCCACCAAGACCAAGGCCACGGCCAAGTAGCGTCACCTCGATGACGGGGAAAGAAGACACCTGGGGCCGATCGGCACTCGGCCGGTTCATCAAGTCCCAACGCCAGCTGGCACAGCTCTCCCAACGCGAGCTCGCCAAGCTGGCGAACCTCTCAGACCCCTACGTCAGCCAACTCGAGCGCGGCCGCCACAACCCGTCGGTCAACGCGCTGCGATCTATCGCAGAGGCCCTCAACATCCGACCCGAGACCATGCTGAAGTACGCGGGTTGGCTCGAAACCGGAGCGGCCGGTGAAGATGCTGACGAACACGTCGATGCCGAAGCCGCCATCGTGGCCGACACCCGCCTCACCGCCGAGCAACAGAGCGCCTTGATCTCAACCTACCGAGCGTTTCTCGATGCCAACTCCACCAACCGCTGACGACCGCACCGTCGGTGCCCTTCACCACGCAATCTCAAATGCCAATCTCGACCGGGCCCGTAGCCGACCCAAGGCCGATGCGACACCAGTACGTGTCCGCTGCAGCGTTGGGCCAGCACGACGCCCAACAGCCTCCCCAGAACCGGGTGGTGAGGGTCGAGGTCTATCGCTGGAACCGTTGGCCAGCTAGGGTCCCGCGACACGTCACTGGGGGGCCATGAAGAACGACACGTGGGTTGTATCGACCCAGGTCCGCGAACGGTTTCCATTTTATACACGGGCAAACATCGGTGAAGTGTTCCCAGATCCGGTTGCCCCGGCCTCGTTCTCCTACGCCTTCAGCCGTGATGGCCTGATCAAGGGAAGCGAACTTGGATTTCGCGAGGCCTACAAAAAGCTGGGCGCCTTCACCGAGGACGAATATGACCCCGACAACTGCGTGTTCCTCGGCGTTCACAACGGGTACGCCTACCTGAACGCTTCGATGATGCGGCTCTTGGGACACCGAGCGCCCGGCATGACCACCGAAGACATCGACTCCTCATTCTTTGGGGAAGCGCCCGGCGTCCCGCCCTACGTGGAACAGCCCGGCGGCACCCGACCAGAACTCACCGAGAAGATCGGCGAGGTCTTTGGGTGGGCCCTGAGCGTTGAAGAGCTCGAAGAAGTGAGCGCCGACGAAGCCTTCGTCAACAACCTCCGCGCCGAGCGACCCGACATCGCCACCATGACCGATCAACAACTGCACGAACGGTCACAGGCGCTGTTCGACAACGATTTCCCCAGACTGTTCACCCAGCACATCTTCATTACCGGGCTCGCCACACTCCCGGTCGGGATCATCACGGCGGTTTGCGAAGCCGTTGGCAAGCCCGAAGCCACCCTCCGGCTCATGAGTGGCCTAGGCGACGTCGAATCAGCAGCCCCTTCGACGGCCATGTGGAACATGAGCCGACTGATCCGCGATTCCAGCTCGCTGACCGCGACCTTTGAGAACGGGCTAGCGGGGCTCGAGGACCGCATCAACGCGAGCCCGTCACCAGATGCCACACGCTTACGCGAGGCGTTCGAGAAGTTCCTGTACTCCTACGGATCCCGCGGCCCGAACGAGTGGGAGGTCCGGTGTTCAACATGGGAAACCGACCCCCACATCGCCCTCGCAGCCATCGACCGCATGCGCCTGGCAGACGACGCGGTGGCACCTGTCCTGCGAAACGCCGTGCGTGCGGAGGAACGAGAGGTGCTGGGCGCCGAGATCGCAGCGATGGTCGAAGCCGATCCAGAGACCCATGGGCAGTTCTTGGCGGCGTTCAACGCAGCTTCGGTTTTCATGCCAGGCCGCGAGCGCACCAAGACCAACTGCGTAAAACTGATACAAGAGATCCGCGTCATGGCCCGAGAAGTCGGACGCCGCGCCGTGGAGCGTGGCGACCTCGAAGCTGCCGAGGACCTGACGTTCCTAACGGTGGCTGAGCAGGAGGACGAGCTGGCGAACCCGGGATCCTCCAAGGCCATCATCGCCCAGCGCAAGGCCCGGTTCAACGAGCTCACAGCGCTCGAAGAACCATTCTTGTTCGTGCATGAACAAGCCCACCCCGACACCTGGCCGCGCCGCGACGCCATCGCCACAAACATCGCTGAAGTCGGCGACACACTGCAGGGCTTACCTGGTTGTCCGGGGATCGCTCGAGGCCGCGCACGAGTTGTCCTGAACAGCGCAGATCCCACCAACCTCGGACCTGGCGACATCCTGATTGCGCCCATCACTGATCCCTCGTGGACACCACTTTTTGTCGCCGCGGGCGGCGTGGTGGTGAACGTTGGTGCCCCGCTGAGTCACGCCATCATCGTCAGCCGCGAGCTTGGTATTCCGTGTTGTGTATCGGTCACCAACGCGACGTCCACGATCCCCGACGGCGCCCTGATCGAGGTCAACGGCGATACCGGTGCGGTGACGATCCTCGAAGTGTGATGCCCAGCAATCAGCCAGAGGCGGGTCGCGCAAGCGCGGCCCGGTATCGGTATCGGTGCTCGAGGACGTGATCTACGCGCTGCTGATGAGCGGCGCCGATGGTCTGATGCTGGCCCCACTCGTGATCGCGTTCAGCGATCTCGCACAAGCGGGAGCGATCGTGATGCAACGCCGCGATCTGCGCTGCCAGCGAGATCGGATCGATCTCATCAGCGTGAGTCGTGACCCCGAAATGGCGCTTGAGTGCCTTGACCGCCGGGTTGGGGTACGACACGACGGGCACACCGGCTGACATGTACTCGGGGTAAGAGGTGCTCGTGTCACCCTGGCGGTGGTTCCCCACGAAGATGTCCAACTCGCTCTTCATCATTGGAAGGAGCGTCTGTCGCAAGTCGACGAAGCCGTGCAGCTCGACCTGATCGCGAAGCCCGTACTGGCGCAGCTTCGCCTCTAACGGATCCTTGAGCGGGCCATCGCCGAAGATCGAGTATTTGAAGGGCACACCGCGGTCTCGCAGCGACTTGGCGATCTCGGCGATGTCGAGCGGACTCTTCATGGAGTCGAGTCGCCCGGAGAACGCGAGGTGAAGGGGCTCACCGGCCAGATAGCGCGTCTTGCGTGCCGCCATGTCAGCAGCAGTCGCAGGCTCCCCGTCACGGATCCGGGTATCGATGAACGCCAGACGGTCTCGGGCGTAGCGCTCGTAGTAGTCGTAGGTCGCGAACTGATTGCTCTGGATACCCGCGGCGTGCTTGACCTCCCAGATCTGACGCCACTTCTCCTTCTCGGTGTAGAGATAGCCCCCGATCTTGCCCTTCAGGTCCCGATCCTCGGTCAGCATGATCACCGCACGAGCAATGCCAGGTGGATAGTCCGAACCCCGAATCACGCGAAGGTCAGCATCCGACGCCAGCTTGTGGAGGTTGGTGAAGCCTGTCTCGAGCGGCATCAGACACATTGCCCCTGCGGGAAAGTCTGCCTCCGTCACCTGAGACCGATCAAAGAAGAAGCCATTGAGCGGCAGGTCGTCGAGAGAGATCTCTACTTCCATGTCGACCAGACGGGTGTCGCCCGTCTCGAGTTGATAGCGGACCTCTCCGGGCCAACGCGTACCAAACTCGGTCAGCACTTCGAGGTACTTGGTGCTCATGGCAACCGTCTTGGCGTCGAGCTTGTACGGGCGATACCCCATCCCGAGCACCAAGACGTCGGCGGCGCTACCCCTGTTCATCGTCGCTCCTCCATCGGCTCCAGGGTAGGGGCAGGAGCGTTTCTGGTTTCGTTCTGGAGCGGGCGTCGCGTAGCTGTTCACCTCATGATCATCGGCAGCGCCTCGTTCGGCCTAAAGGGAAGGGCCGATCCCTGAGTCGACGACTGGTCGGCCTTGCGCAGGGATCGACCCGCTGCTCTACCATCTGGCGCCAGATGACAGATGGAGGGGGATATGAGAATCGAGGGGCGCGACGCCCACGTCACGACCAAGAACGGTCCAGTCAAAGGCACCGTGACCCGTGGGTCGATCGCAGCGTTCAACGGGATCCCCTACGCTGCGCCTCCCCTCGGTAGCCGTCGGTGGCGCCCGCCCGCGGCTCATGACGGTTGGACCGACACGTTGGCTTGCACCAAGCCACGCGAACGCGCTTGGCAACGCTCGACGCTCAACAGCGAATACACCAAGATGCGCACCGAGAACTTGGGTGTAGCCAAGTGGCGCCAGCTCCTGCTGTCCGCGCGGGTGAAAGTCATGCCTCAGCGCCAGAGCGAAGACTGTCTGCACCTCAATATTCGGACACCGGTTCTGGGCGAACACCTTCCCGTGATGGTTTGGATCCATGGTGGGGACCACACCGATGGTGCTGCTACCGAACCCACCTACGAAGGCGGGAAGCTGGCCGCCCGTGGATGTGTCGTTGTCACCATCAACTATCGATTGGGGATGTCCGGTTTCATGGCGCACCCGGAACTCTCCGAGGAGTCGGATGCAGGTGTCTCGGGGAACTATGGATTGCTCGACCAAATTGCTGCTCTCGCCTGGGTCCGCGACAACATCGGCGAATTTGGCGGCGACCCAGACAATGTCACCATCTTCGGCCAGTCAGCGGGTGGCCAAGCCGTGCTCAACCTCATGGCTGCGCCGCCCGCACGAGGGCTCTTTCACCGCGCCATTGCGCAGAGCCCCAGCGACAGCGGCCGATGGTTGCACCTCCACAAGCCCATCTTGGACTTCACGCCCGCCGAGGCTGCCGGCACCCGCTTCGCAAACCTGGTGGTCGGCGAAGGCGATGGCCAGCTCACTCGGTTGCGATCGCTGAGCGCCGACAAGCTCAACCGCCCCTACCGCGAGAACCGGCACCTCGCTCGCTACTTCTATCCGTGCGTTGACGGTGAGATCCTGCCGGAGGCGCCCATGGCCGCCTTCACGAACGACCGCCAGGCTCCAGTCCCGTTGATGATTGGCTACAACGCC
>Ga0302127_10001890_pt1 | contig 12598 bp, 11 predicted proteins | sample CB4_SCM_MG_FD_204452 | JGI IMG/M metagenome (GOLD analysis project Ga0302127, IMG submission 204452) | Marine microbial communities from Western Arctic Ocean, Canada - CB4_SCM | ecosystem: Environmental > Aquatic > Marine > Oceanic | place: Canada: Western Arctic Ocean | collected 2017-09-24
CTGGCCAAGTTTAATAAACAAAAAGGTCAGTTCCAGAGCTTGGATGAAAGCGGATTTATGTATGCAGGTTTGCTTAAAGATAACGGACTGCTGTTGCCCGCTTTAGATCAGTACACAAAATTTTTCAATGAATTTTCAGATGATGACGATATCAACGAACTGAGGCCATTCTTGATCGAGGTTTATTCCCGCCTGCGTCTGGCTCATCTGAAGTCAGTTGAATTAAAAAAGTACAATTCCGCAGAGTAATTCACGTCTATCCGGATTTATAAGGAACTGTGAAAACAGTTCCTTATCCCGATTCAGAACCTACCAACTTAAAGCAGTGCTTCAGGAACCAAGTTTTTCGCTTCCGGAAAACGTTTAGTCCATTTTCGAACTTCTTCAGCAAATATTTCCACCTGTTCTGGAGCCGATGCCGCAAAACGCTTTGGATTGTTCAGCACCTCCGAAATTTCACTGAAATCCAAAGGCACACGTTCATCATCCGCAAGGCGCTGAGCCAGATCATTTTCGCTTATCTCACCATTACGCAGGGCTTCGGTGACGACAACCGCGTGTTCCTTGATTGCTTCATGCACACTTTCCCGCCCGCCGCCTTTTCGCACTGCTTCCATCAGCAAAGAGGTTGATGCCAGAAAGGGCAGATACTGTTTTAATTCCTGTGCGATTGCGGCTTCATAAAATCCCATTTCAGCGAGTACCGTCAGCGTTGCTTCGAGCTGTCCGTCCGCCGCGAAAAAAGCTCCGGGAAGCGCAACACGGCGTACTACAGAACATGAAACATCACCTTCATTCCACTGATCACCGCTTAATCCGGAAAGCATTGTGCCGAAACCGTTGAGAATCTGATGAAATCCGTTGATACGTTCTGAAGTGCGGGCATTCATTTTATGAGGCATTGCAGAAGAACCAACCTGCCCCTGTTGAAATCCTTCGCCAGCTAATCCTTGACCTGCCATCAAACGCAGTGTCCTTGCGAAATTAGAAATGCCGGAACTGACTGAAATCAGCGCACGTACGGTTTCCACATCGAGACTGCGTGGATAAACCTGCCCCACCGCGTTAAAAGACGCACTGCATCCCAAATGTTCTAGTATCTGTTCACCAAGCTGCTTTACTTTTTTTTCGTCACCGTTCAGTAAAACCAACTGATCAAGCCGCGTTCCAACCGCACCCTGCAAACCCCGCAGTGGATAATTTTCGATCAGGTGATCGAGCCGTTTTAACGCAAACATGATTTCTTCACCGAACATTGCCAGACGCTTACCCAAAGTTGTAGGCTGTGCGGGAACATTATGGGTGCGTGCGACTAACATGATCTCTTTGCTACCTAAACTCCACAACGAAAGTTGATTCAGAACAGCCACAGTTTTACTTCTCAACAAACGCAGTGAACGTAGAATTTGTAATTGTTCAACATTGTCCGTTAAATCACGGCTCGTCATACCTTTATGAATCTGTTCATGACCTGCCAACTCACAAAATTCCTCAATGCGAGACTTAACATCATGCCGTAATTTACGTTCTCTGCCGGCAATGCTTTCCAGATCAATCTGCTCCAATACTTCCTCGTAAGCCTCAATCGCAGATTGTTGAATATCGACGCCTAAATTTCGCTGTGCCTTCATCACGGCAATCCAGAATTCACGTTCCAAGCGAACTTTTCCTTTAGGAGACCAGATGGCGGAAATTTTGGTACTGGAGTAGCGTGAGGCAAGAATATCCGGAATCATTTTTCGATGTTGGTTGGAGGTTCTTTTCAGCCGCGGATTTTGCGGATTAACACTGATGTTCTGAACAGACTAAATTTTATTGAAATTTTTGAGGCCGCTTAAATAATTGTTTTGAAATGAAGTGCGTTCAAATAATCAGCTTAACTACTTTTTTTACTCAAACAAGAATGATAGTCTTCAAAAAACTATAATCCAACTTTGCCACGTACCCTGTCAATGACTTGCCGGGCAATGACACGTGCCTTGTCACGACCGGATTCAAGGATTCCGTTTAACTTTGTATTGTCGTTACGGATTTGCTGATAGATTTCACGGGGCCCCTTGAGTTCAGCATTCAGAGTTTCGAAACAAACTTGCTTCGCTTCTCCATAACCCATACCTCCAGCACGGTATCGCTCAGCCAAAGCTTGCTGTTCTTCTTTTCCAGCAAAGCATTTGTAAAGTGCGAAAACACTGCAAGTTTCCGGATCTTTCTTTTCATCCACTGATTTTGAATCAGTAGTAATTTTCATAACTGCTTTACGAAATTGTTTTTCTGGTGCCAGCAAAGGAATGACGTTTCCATAAGACTTGCTCATTTTTCTGCCATCCAAGCCGGGAATTGTCGCAACCTCTTTTTCAATAATTGCTTCCGGAATTACAAACGCTTCTCCGTAAAGATGATTGAAACGAAGCGCAAGATCACGTGTAATTTCAAGATGCTGACGCTGATCCTGTCCTACTGGTACAAAATTTGAGTCATAAATCAGAATATCGCAAGCCATCAACACAGGATAACAAAACAATCCTATACTGACTTCCTGAGCTTTAGCCATTGCGTCTTTGTAAGCATGAGCCCGCTCCATCATACCTTTTGAGGTAATACAGGAAAGGATCCAGGTCAGTTCGGTAACTTCGGGAATATCTGATTGTCTAAAAAAAGCATGGTTCTCAAAGTCCATACCAAGTGCCGCGAAAACGGCGGTGAGATCGTAGGTGTTTTCCCTGAGTTGTTCGGGATCACGTACAGAAGTCAGAGCATGATAATCGGCGATAAAGTAAAACGTTTCATGCGTTTCCTGTAATTGTATCGCCGGTTTTATCATACCCAGATAGTTTCCTAAATGGGGAGTTCCGGTAGGCTTTATGCCCGAAAGTGAACGGGGTTTAGAGCCCATAATTTAAACTGAAGCAGCGATTGCAGCTTCGGGTGGAAGAACGGTGATATATTTACGTTTGTGTTTTCCACTTCCTTTTTGAATGAACTTTACGTTTCCTTCAATCAGAGAAAACAAAGTAAAATCTTTTCCGGTACCAACGTTTGTACCTGCGTGAAAAGTGGAGCCAACCTGACGTACCAGAATATTTCCGGCTTTAACAAGTTCGCCACCGAATTTCTTAACACCACGTCTTTGACCTTGTGAATCACGACCGTTACGGCTGCTGCCGCCTGCTTTTTTATGTGCCATTTATTTTATGATGCTAAAGGTTATTCTGCTGCGGCTTTTTTAACTGCTTTTTTTACCGGCGCAGCTTTTGTTGGTTCTGCTTTTTTAGCTGAAACTTCTTTGGCGCTAATCTTTTCGATTTTCACCATAGTATGCATTTGACGGTGACCGTATTTACGACGGTAAGTCTTGCGGCGCTTGCGTTTGAAAACAATAACCTTTTTATCTTTTCCATGTTGAAGAACAGTTCCCTGAACTTTTGCGCCTGCTATAACAGGAGTGCCGAATTTCAGTTCACTCTCTTCTCCTCCTATTGCCAACACCTGATCTGTCTCAAATACGTCTCCAGGTTCAGCGCTCATTCGTGCTAAACGAATGGTATCGCCTTGAGCAACGCGGTACTGTTTTCCATCTGTGCGAATAATTGCAAACATCTTCTAATTCTCTGAGTTAATAATTTGTTTTTAAAATAACTTTATATAATTACATTAATATCATCTTCAAATCAAGCTTTTTCAAAACTTTTTCTACATAAAACTAATCAACAGGCTTTTTTATCGTTTTGAGGGTGAAGTTGTGTTAAAATAAAATTTTTTTTACGAAAAATATTATAGCAGAAATGGAGCAGAATGAGTGAAAAATATTGGAAACCATCTGGAAGTTACACTGACATCCGTTACGTAAAATCAACAGAAGGGATTGCTAAAATAACGATCAATCGACCTGAAGTCAGAAACGCATTCCGACCACTGACAGTACGAGAAATGCGCAATGCGCTTGAAGATGCGCGTGAAGACACGGAGATCGGAGTCATTATTTTAACAGGTGAGGGAGAAAAAGCATTTTGTTCAGGAGGCGATCAACGTGTGCGTGGTGATGCGGGATACAAAGACAGTGAAACAGGACATCTCCGTCTCAATGTTTTAGATTTCCAACGTGAAATCAGAACATGTCCTAAGCCTGTTGTGGCAATGGTAGCAGGATATGCCATCGGCGGAGGTCACGTTTTACACGTCATGTGCGACCTGACAATTGCCGCTGATAACGCTATCTTTGGTCAAACAGGACCTAAAGTAGGCTCCTTCGACGGTGGTTATGGTTCGAGTTATCTCGCCAGAATGGTAGGTCAAAAAAAGGCCCGTGAAATCTGGTTCCTTTGCCGCCAGTACAATGCACAACAAGCTTTGGAGATGGGGATGGTCAATACAGTTGTACCACTGAAAAATCTTGAAGCGGAAACTCTGGAGTGGTCAAGGGAAATGCTTCAGCATTCACCGATGGCACTGCGCTGTTTGAAATCCTCTCTTAATGCGGATTGTGACGGTCAGGCCGGATTGCAGGAAATGGCAGGGAACGCTACCATGCTTTATTATATGTCAGAAGAAGGACAGGAAGGCCGAAATGCTTTCCTAGAAAAACGCAAACCAGATTTTAAACAATTTACACGACGTCCATGAATTCCGGAAAAAATTTAAAAATCTGGTTGCTGGCAGTCAGGCCAAAAACTCTAGGTGCTGCTCTGGCCCCTATTTTGATCGGTACTGCCATGGCTTTTGCGGAAGGAAAAGGACACGCCGGAGCAGCATTGGCTGCGCTTTTGGGAGCACTGCTGATTCAGATCGGCACCAATTTTTCCAACGACTATTTTGATTTCATCAAGGGTGCAGACACAGAAGAGCGTCTCGGTCCGGTGCGTGCTACACAAGCCGGATTAGTCACTCCGGAAGCCATGCTGAGAAATTTCGTATTAGTCTTCGGTCTAGCTGTTTTGGTGGGAATTTACCTCGTTTACCGTGGCGGCTGGCCGATTTTGATTATCGGTATACTTTCAATTGCTTCCGGAATTCTTTACACTGGCGGACCGATGCCACTTGGCTATCTAGGATTGGGTGATTTGTTTGTGTTGATTTTTTTTGGTCCTGTTGCAGTTGGCGGGACTTATTATGTACAGTCACTGGAAATATCAGCAGTAGTCATTCTCGCTGGTTTCGGTCCAGGATTATTAGCTACTGCCTTGCTCGCAGTCAATAATTTACGTGACGAACCAACTGACAAAAAGGTTGGTAAAAGGACATTAGCAGTACGTTTTGGTCCAGGGTTCGCACGAGCGGAATATCTTACCGCATTTGCATTGGCGCTGATTCTACCCTTCGCGTTGGCGTACAGTACGGATGCACACTGGTTTGCATGCCTTTCGGCTTTGATCATCATTCCGGGCTGCTCCGCAATTCATCAAATCACCTCAGGAGTAGAAGGCATAGGATTGAACGAAACTTTAGCTATGACCGGAAAACTCATCATTATCTACAGTGTCCTTTTTGCGCTTGGTTGGTTGATCGGATAAAAATGGATTCTTGCCACTGGGAACTCTTCCGCTATTTTCTTCCTCTAAAAGAACCTCTGCGGATGCTCGGACAAGTATTAAACGAACGCGGCGGACTTATTCTGCGTTTGTCTGTAAAATCCCTAGAAAGTTCCGCAGCAGAAATTTTTGGTGAAGGAGAAATAGCTCCACTGCCTGGACTCCATCCGGAATCTCTTTTGCAGGCAGAAAGTCAAATCAGGGAATATCTTTCCGTAAATTCCATACCAACACCTTATTCAGAAGCTCTTTTTGGATCAGTTCGTTTTGGTTTGGATATGGCTCTCAGAACTTTGATTCAAAGTTTACAAGAATCCGCAGGGCGGAATTACATGTCTGAGGAAAACGATATTTATAAGAAGAAAATCCCTGTTAACGGCTTAACATCCGCTTCCGGAAAAAAGCTCGAACTTGAATGTGAACATCTCCGAGATGCTGGTTTTAAGACCATCAAAATTAAGGTTGGACGGCAGACAGTACTGGAAGATATTGAACGGGTAAAGATTGCTCGTAAAATAATGGGTGATGATATTTCTTTACGCCTCGACGCAAATCGTGCCTGGGAATGGGAAGAGGCACTAGAGTTTGCCAATACAGTAAAGGACTTCAGGATTGAATACTGCGAAGAACCGCTGCGTGAATTTCAAAAACTGGAAGAACTGCATCAACAAACCGAAATGCCGCTTGCTCTGGACGAAACACTATGGGGAAATCCAAATCCACTTACTTTGCCTAAAAACGGTATCCGGACTTTGATTTTAAAACCGGGAATTATCGGAGCATGTGAGAGTACAAAACTATGGACTGCTTATGCCGAACAAAATGAGATGGACGTAGTATTGAGCAGTTCTTTTGAAAGCGGGCTCGGTTTGCACTGGCTTGCCTTTACATCTGCAAAACTTCTCCGGAAGCAACCTGCGGCAGGACTTGATACTGCAAAATTCTTCAAGCATGATTTAATCGATCCAGCTTTCAAACTCACAAATGGGAGTTATGTTTTTCCTGCTACTCGGCCCAGAGCGAATGCGAAATATCTGCAAAAAATCGCTGAAGGAAATTCTAAAATAGAGACTGAGACTCATGTTTGAAGTTAAGCCCAATATCCTGAAGCAAGTACTTGAGCGCTTTGCGGATGAGCAGTTTTTAATCTGTGAATCACAAACTTGGACTTTTGCTGACTTTTTTGAAGAAGCTATAATTTTCAGTAATTCTTTATTAATTAGCCCTCAAAAACGTATCGCACTTTGTTCTGCAAATCCGGAAATTATGCTAAAAGGGATGTTGGCTTTATGGCTTAAAGGCGCGGTTGTGGTTCCTTTAAATCCAAAATTTCCGCAAAAGCAGAAAAAAGAATTACTGATAAAAACAGGAAGCACTTTACTTGAGCAGCTTGAATTAAATAAAATTTCCACCGATCAACACTCATCATTCAACACACTGCTATCGATCAATCCTGAGGCATGGGCCAGCATCATCTTCACTTCCGGGAGCAGCGGTTCCGCGAAAGCTGTGGTACACTCTCTGGCTAACCATTTTTACAGCGCGCTTGGAGCAAATCAGCAGATGCTTTTAAATCCCGGAGACCGCTGGTTGATGTCGCTCCCTCTTTATCATGTCGGCGGGCTGGCAATTTTTTTCCGTACTCTGCTTTCCGGTGCAGCCATTGTGGTTCCGTCTGAAAAGCAACCTATGGCAGAGTCACTGATAAACAGTAAAATCACTCACCTTTCACTGGTGCCGACTCAACTCCACAGGCTTTTGCAGACGAGCGCTGGGATAGATTCTCTGCTAAAGTTAAAACTCATTTTGCTGGGAGGTTCTGCAATCCCTGAAACTTTGCTTGAGCAATCTGCAGAACTCGGCCTGAAAGTCAACTTAACATACGGTTCTACAGAAATGGCTTCTCAGATTGCAACCGGAAAAAAAGGTTGCTGCCGTGTTTTGCCTTTTCGCGAAGTCCGAATTTCTGTAGAAAACAAAGCTTCCCCTGAAATTGAGGTGCGCGGCAAAACACGCTTTTTAGGTTATCTCAACGAATCCGGACTGCTGCAGCCTTTTGATAAAAACGGTTGGTTTAAATCCGGAGATTTAGGAGACTTGGAAATTAAGCCCGTAAAGAGCAGAATAATATTTACTGAACAACAGCACAAAGAATCCGGAAATAATTTCATTCAGCAGAGTGAAATTTATCATACTCTGACTGTACTTGGTCGCAAAGACAGCATGTTCATTTCTGGTGGTGAAAATATACATCCGGAGGAAATTGAGCGTGTCTTCTTTAAAAGCGGAATGATCGAGCAGGCAGCAGTAGTTCCCGTACAAGATGTTGAATTTGGCGCAAGACCAGTTGCTTTTCTGCAGTACTCAAAATCTGCGTCTGAAGCTGAATTAGTTGAATTTTTGCGAAAAGAGCTGGTCAGTTTTAAAGTTCCTGATCTGTTATTGCCGTGGCCGGAAGAGACTGGAACTGGATTAAAACCAAAGCGTAAAGATCTTTCTCGACTCGCACAGACGCAATTCGAGCTGTTACAAAAAAATAATTTAACTGAAGAGCTACCTCCAGATTTTGAACAATGGTTGGAGAATTTTGAACAAGGCTGGAAACGTGTCGCATTAAGTGATGGACGGCAAATATTTATGCTGCTAGACCTGAGAAACAAACTCGCAGAAAAATGCTTATACATCCGGGCGGATTCACGCCAAGAAGTTATGGAGTGGTTGCTCGCAGATGAAAACAGCGCATTGCTTGAAATTCAAAATGAGGAGAGCCGACTCATTAGTTGGCTTCCAACTGAAGAAAAGAAACGCGGTTTGCAGAAGGAAAGCTTTGAAATAGCCCGACTCCTGGAAGATGAACTTCCAGATTCAAAATTTACGCTCTACGACGCACGTGATCGAGTATGCTTTAATACATCCAACTTTGATCCACAAAAAATGATTACAATACCTGCAGGAAAAACAAAAAGTTCTTCCTCCGGAACTGAATGTCTCAGTGACTTTGTGACTAAATTAACTCAAGGCTGGAACTGGGACTTTCCGGAAGCAGTTTTTCAATCAACAGTACGGCTCGATGAGTTTAAGAGAATGTATTTGCTACGCTGTCTTTACAGACGTTCAGGAGAGTCAAAAAAATTTTTAGGATGGAAAGTGCAGTTGCTGAGAGATTTCACAAGTTCCGAAAATGTAGAAAATCCTTTTTGGAATTTGAGTCTGAAAGAAGAACAGGCATTAGAAAACGTATTGAGACAAGCTTCTTTTTTTACCAACGATGATTATCTGCAAGCAAACACACCTCAAAAAGAGCGAAAACGCCGCCTTAATTTTCAGGCAGAATTTGAAAACTTATATAATTAAATCAATAACATTTTCCCTGTCAGTGCTGATAAAAATAACCTTTTTTTATATTTCGACTTGACACATACAGCAAATAATTTAAGACTTGACAACCTTAAAAGGGGTCTATCCCAAATTAGTGGGGTAGAAATTTCTATAATGTTCAGAAGGAGAAAACAAATGAGAACATTTGAAAAAATTGCACTGACGCTGATTGCAGTCGGTGCGCTGGCGTTTACGGCAACTGCCGGAACACTGGAAGACGTGAAGTCCCGTGGAGAACTTCGCTGTGTAGTCAGTACAGGTGTTGCTGGCTTTGCATATCCGGATTCAAGCGGAAACTGGAAAGGGTTCGACGTAGATTTTTGTCGTGCAACCGCAGCAGCAGTTTTGGGTGATTCATCCAAAATTAAAGCAGTTACATCAACAGGTAAAACACGTTTCACCAAGCTGAATTCTGGTGAAGGTGACGTCTTGTGGCGTAACACTACCATCACATTTTCACGTGATGTTGGTGTGAAACTGACTTTCGTAGGTGTCAACTATTATGACGGTCAGGGTTTCATGGTCAACAAGAGTCTTGGTGTGACAAGCGCAACTCAACTGGACGGTGCTTCAGTTTGTATTCAAACCGGAACAACAACTGAGTTGAACCTCGCAGACTACTTCCGTGCCAATAACATGAGCTACGAAGCAGTTACCATTGAGAAAAACTCAGAAGCACGTGCCGCCTATTTGTCAGGACGTTGTGACATTTACACAACTGACGCATCCGGATTGGCTGCGACTCGTTCCACCTTCCCTAGTCCTGGAAACCACATCATTCTGCCAGAAATTATTTCCAAGGAGCCACTTGGGCCGGCCGTACGTCAAGGTGATGATCAGTGGGCCGACATTGTCCGCTGGATTTATAATGCGACTGTAGCAGCTGAGGAATTAGGTGTTTCATCATCAAACGTGGACAGCATGAAGGGTTCCAATAACCCTGAAATTCTGCGTCTTCTCGGTGTTGAAGGCAGTCAAGGCGAAGAGCTTGGAATGAGCAAAGACTGGGCTTATCAGGTCATTAAGCAAGTTGGAAACTACGGCGAAATATTCGAGCGCAATATCGGTACAAACACACCGATTGGCTTGGCCCGTGGTTTGAATGACCAATGGACTAAGGGAGGACTTCAGTATTCTCCACCATTCCGTTAATTTTTATTAATTAACGTTTTTGTTTTTAAGCGCACATGTTCTTTTCAATGGGACTGTGCGCTTTTACATTTGAAGGAATCATTTTCACTTTTTAGTTAACGGGAAGTTACTTACAATGTCCTCAGCATCAGTAACTGCAAATGAACCCATGCTCCTGTTACGTTTGTGGCGTAATCAGGAATACCGCTCCGTTTTTATTCAAATTATGACCATGCTGATCCTGTTCACCTTTTTGGGAATGATCGGCCATAATGTAGCAACCAACCTGGAGAAAGCAGGAAAAGACTTCAGCTTTAACTTTTTAAGTTATCCTGCAGGTTATGATATCTCCTTCCAGCCTTTCATTTCTTTTTCTCCCACAGATACCCACTTAAGAGCAGCAGTTGTCGGTTTATTAAATACCCTTTTAGTAGCCGTTTCAGGTGTTATAATTGCGTCAATTATGGGTTTCACTATGGGAATTTTGAGACTTTCTAATAACTGGCTAGTCAGCAGACTCGTCTACGTGTTTCTTGAATTCACCCGGAATGTCCCTGTACTTTTACATATTTTCTTTGTCTACGGTATTTTCCTTTATGTTCTTCCTGTTCCTAAAAAAGCGCTTAGCATTTCAGATACAGTCTTTTTAACTAACCGCGGATTTTATTGGCCATCTCCTGTTTTTGAGGATGGCTTTGGCTATGTCTGGTTTGCGTTGTTGACTGCAATTGTGGTAGTCATTGCCTTTGTGATCTGGGCACGTAAGCATCAGGATAAAACTGGAATAAAATATCCGTCTTTTACAATTTCGACAGCTATAATTATCGGCTTACCTCTTTTGACTTTTTTCATTTCAGGCTCTCCTATGTCCTGGGAAATCCCTGTCATTAAGGGGTTCAACTTTAAGGGAGGCACCTCCATTAAGCCGGAGTATATTGCGTTGACATTTGCTCTTGCCTATTACACTTCATGCTTTATCGCGGAAATAGTACGCAGCGGAATATTAGCAGTTAGTGGAGGACAATCTGAAGCATCTCATGCTTTGGGATTGAGTCATGGAAACACATTACGATTGGTAGTAATTCCACAGGCACTGCGTGTCATCATTCCCCCTCTGGCAAGTCAATATCTGAACCTTACTAAAAACTCTTCACTGGCAATTGCAATAGGCTACATGGATATAGTGGCAACAATAGGGGGTATCTCTTTGATGCAAACCGGCAGAGAGATGGAGACCATGATTTTCGTCCTGCTGACTTATTTAATTATTTCATTAATAATTTCAGCCTTTATGAACTGGTTCAACAAAAGAATGTCAATAGTAGAACGCTAATCATGAATGAATTGTGAGTGAAACCGTAGAACAAGAATTTGCTCCGGGGAATCATCCGGACTTGCCGCCGCCTGTCAGCACTACGGGGATTATTGGCTGGTCTAGAAAAAATTTATTTTCTTCTCCGCTAAATACAATCCTGACATTACTGACCTTGTTGTTGTTGTGGAAAAGTCTACCTCCGCTTTTTGAGTGGGCTGTTGTCAATTCTATTTCCTCTGCAGATTCACGTGCACAATGCTGGAACCAGATGTCTTCTCCGGGCGCAGGAGCGTGTTGGGCTTTTATCAAGGACCGTGTACAACTTTTCACTTATGGATTCTATCCTCATGAATTGCGCTGGCGTGTAAATATCTCTTTTTTACTGCTGGCATTAGCATTAGTACCAGTTCTTTACGAAAAATTACCGCACAGAAAATATGGACTCCTTTATTCTGCTGCTTTCCCTTTTATTGCAGGATGGTTACTAGTTGGAGGATTTGGATTAGAATCCGTTGATACCGATCAATTCGGCGGCATTCTGCTCACGCTGATTCTTGGTGTTACAGGCATTTCATTTTCTTTGCCGATAGGCGTGGCTCTGGCTCTTGGACGTCAGTCGAATATGCCTGTGCTGAGAATTCTATGTGTGCTTTTCATTGAGTTTATCCGCGGAGTTCCTCTAATTACGTTGTTGTTCGTCGCCTCAACAATGCTAAATTATTTCTTACCCCCTGGCACCGTCTATGCGTTACTGGTGCGAGTCTTAATCATGGTTACACTCTTTGCTTCAGCCTATATGGCAGAGGTTATACGCGGTGGTTTACAGGCAATTTCCAAAGGACAGCATGAGGCCGGTGATTCTCTTGGACTTACGTACTGGCAAGCACACCGCTTGATTATCTTGCCACAAGCCATGAAAATTTCAATTCCCGGTATTGTGAGCAATTTCATTGGTCTTTACAAAGATACGACTCTGGTGTTAATCATCGGCATGATGGATATTCTTGGACTTGGAAATGCTTCGTTAGCTGATGCGAAATGGGCAGGATTAGCCATGGAGGTTTATATTTTCGTTGCCTTATATTTCTTCATTAGTTGTTTCAGCATGTCACGTTACTCACTTTATCTTGAAAAGAAACTTCATACTGGTCATTAAGAGTTTAAAACTCAACTAAAAACTTCTCATGTCTACTACAGCCAATACAAAAGCAAATGAATCAGAAGTCATGATTTCTATCAACTCCATGCA
>Ga0302127_10001891_pt1 | contig 12598 bp, 12 predicted proteins | sample CB4_SCM_MG_FD_204452 | JGI IMG/M metagenome (GOLD analysis project Ga0302127, IMG submission 204452) | Marine microbial communities from Western Arctic Ocean, Canada - CB4_SCM | ecosystem: Environmental > Aquatic > Marine > Oceanic | place: Canada: Western Arctic Ocean | collected 2017-09-24
TCCGAGCCGTTGCGGGCTGAACCACCGAGGCTGAAGAAGACTGTCAGCGGCTGATTGCTGATGGTGTCGGTTTCGAACGTGAACCCGAGGCCTCCGCCTTCGGCGACCGAGTGGTCGTCGGCCGAGACTGACACACCGGGTGTCTCGCCCGGCGGGCTGGTGATCGTGAGGGTCGCTTCTTTGAGCGGGCCGGGTCGGTAGTTCTCGGTGTCGTTCTGGATGATTCCGGTCCCGACGGTGACCGTGAGTTCCTCGTCGGTTTCGATGATGTTGTCCTCGAAAGTGTCGACCACTAGGTCGAAGGTGGTCGCGCCTGCAGGGAAGACGAAGGTGCCGTCGAGGTTGCGGTCGTCGAAGTCGCCGTCATCGGCGTTGTCGGCTGCGGTCGCGTCGCCGCCCAGCGCGTAATCGACGATGGTGTCGGTGGGGATGGCGATGTCGCTGGTGAAGGTGAAAGTGGCTGACGCACCCTCGACAATCTCGCTCGGGGTGACCGTCACCTCGATGGCGGGGACGGGAGCAGCCTGGGCCGGTGCACGAAGGAAGCTCGGAAAGCTGCTGCTCTCGCCGAATGCACCGAGGCTCTCTTCATCGGCGCCGGGCTCGGAGTCCGGATCAAGTCCCGAGCTCTCGACATCGACGTTCTGGCTGGGCACGTTGGGTCCGAGTTGGACGCTGATCGTGTTCTTAGGACCGATCGAGTAGCCCGCTTGGTTGTTCTGCAGCGAGATGACGATGTTCTCCTCGGGCTCGGGCGTTGCTCCTCCGTATCCGCGGTCTATTTGCCATTCGCGTAGTCCGGCGCGGGTTTCTTCGGTATAGAGCTGATCGACGATGCCGACCTGGTAGCCCAAGTCGGCCAGGATGCGTTCGAGCTGGAAGACATCGGGCCCATCGGTGCCGACGTCGAGTTCGCGGAAGAACGCGAAGCCCCCATCGACGGCCACAGCTGCTCGTCCATCGAGTGCATAGATGATGTCGCCCGCGTTGATGGTGTCGCCATCGTCAACCAACACCGAGCTCACGCGGCCGTCAATTCCTGACGTGATGCGTTGCAACTCGTCGCGGCGGATCTCGCCGCGGACGGTGACTTCGTCGGTCAGGTCACGACGCTCGACTGGAGCAATGACCAGCGTCGAGCCGCTGCCATCGGAGGGAGCAGAGTCGTCGTTGTTGATGGCCCCGAAGACCAATACTCCGGCAACGACTGCGAGCACGACGGCCACTGCACCGCCGATCAATTTGGGGTTCATCAGCCCGCTTCGTCAGCCACGTAATTGTCGGCGACATACTGCTCGGCGGTCGTGCGGCACGTATTGGCGTCGTCGAAGTTCAAGCCTTCAGCCCCCTCGGGCGGTTGGAGGCCGATCCCCGTTGCTCCGAACCCGAGTGCGCCGCGTTCGTCGGGGACCAAGTCTTCGACGGTCCAGCCCAGGTCTTCCATGCACTCCTTGAAGGTCGGCAGCCCGAAATTGTTCTGCGCAATCTCTGCTGGGGACAGATTGGCCTGGGCTTCGCCGAATGACTGAAACGCCGACAATATTTCAGACTCGGTCGCACACGCCCCGAGGACGGCGAGGTAGTCGCTCTCGAAGTCCTCGGCAGTGGCACCGTCTTGACCGGGCGCTCCAATGAACTCGTATCCCTCGTCGTCGATGCAGGCATTGAAGACGCTGATGGCGTTGAAGAAGCCATCGAGTTCGTCTTCTCCGGCCTCGGCGACCGCTATCTCGTTGTCTGCAGGATCATCTTCTTCAGGCTCGCCGTTGGTGTCTTCACCCCCGGTATCGACGCCGGCTTCGTCTGAGCTCAACGCCTCGGGTTCGGGCTCGGTCTCGTCTCGCTCAGCCTGCGCTGCGTCCAGCTGCTCTTGGCTGATGACGATGCCGTTGTCGCCGTCATCAGCGGCTTCGTCGCTGTCACTCCCGCCACACCCAGCGAGGATCAAGCCAACGGCCATGGCGATCGTCACGGTCCGGCTCGTTCGCCGACTGATCGTGCTGGTGAACCGCATTCGTCCCTGCTCCTGGGTCGATATCGGGTGCGACATTAACTCCCTGCACATCTCGCGCTGACCCGGGGGTCGCAGAGAATGGCAGGGTGGTGGTGTGCCACATCGGGCAACGTGTCAGAATCTTGGCACGGAGGCGTCGGCGCGTGGCAATCAGCCCGTCGATGTCGGAAGGGCATGCACCGAGAAATGCCATGCACCCGGGCACCTCCTGAAGCGCGTAGCTCCAGTCCTCGGCGCCCATGATCGCGGTGGGCATCGTGACGTACCGCTCGTGGTCCAATGTGTTGGCTGCTACCGGTGCGAGGTGTTCGACTTCGCTGGCGTTGTTGACCGTGATGCGACAGCCGGGTTCGATCTCGACCGTGCAGCTGCACTTGTGCGCAATCGCGATGTTTGTGGCGACTCGCTCGACGCCTTCGTGAAGGGTGTTGCGTGTCTGTTCGTTGAGAGTACAGATGGTGCCCTCAATGAACGCATGCTCGGGAACACGAACCGCACTTTGCCGTTGAACTCCGACTGGTGCTCGGAAAGGACCTTGGCCTGCGACGTGAGCGTCGTGGCCGCACGCGTGCATTGCGCCCTCGTTGGCCGATCGATAGTCGACGTCGAGGTCCTCGTTGATGGGCAAGGCATCCAGGTCGCCGCGCAGCAGGGTCGTGGGTCCGGGCTTGCCGGTGTCGAGTTCGGCTACGACTGGCGTCGTTGTTTCGCCGGTTCTTATGTCGAGGCCCAGGCCTGTCAGCGAGTCGAGAATTCGCGCCTGGGTTCGTGGCAGTTGGAGGCCGAGTTCGGGATCTTGGTGGATGGCACGGCGTAGTGCGACGGTCTCTTATTGGATCGCCGACGCCGCCTTGCGGCAGTGGTCGCCCGGCGAGAGTTGTGTGGTCACCTCGCCACGTTAGGCGCACATCGATGCACCGTCATGGGGCCGTTCGCGTGCGTAAGCTCGCCTCCAAGGGAGTATCCGTCCCGGCCCTCAAGTCTGGGGGCGTGGAGCCGATGGAGGCGCGTGTCGCCCGCCACCTCCGACCGCCGACTCTTGCTGATTTGGTTCATCGTCCTCGCTGTTCCGGCGAGCGTTCAGGTTGTTTTGTCGGCGTGGATGGCGGACGCCGGTGTGGCCACATCGCCTCTCACGCTGTTCTGGGTCGTCCTGATCTCGGCGCTGTTGTGCGCGGTGACCTCGCTCGCGATGATGACCCGCGCGTGGTGTACGGGCGAGGCCGAGCTTGGTCTCACGGGAGCGTTTTTCTTCTCGTTGTCGGTCCTGCCACTGGCCCATGGCATCACGACGCCTGGCGTGATCTACGACGAGAACAGCGCCACGGTCGTTGCGGTACTCGTTGCGATCCCAATGGGTTTGGTGGCTACGTTCCCGATGTTCAGTCGGCGGCTACGGCGTCGACTGCTACCTGGTGATCGATGGATGGCATGGATGGTCGCCAGCGCTGCGGCGTCGATGGCCTTGGCAGTGGCGCTCGTTGCATCTCCAACGGCGCTACCGGTCCCGACGCCAAAGTCGCTGCCGGTCATCCTGATCGCTCTGGGCTCTTTTGCCGGTTGCGTCACGCTGTCGTTCCGGCACCTGCAGCTGGCCCGGATCGCTCGTCGGGCAGGACCTCTGATGGTCGCTGGAGGCTATTCACCCGTTGGTGCCACCTCGTTCGTGTGGCTCGGTGCTGCGCCGTACTCGGCAGGGTTCTGGGCGGCACACATCCTCGATATCGGCGGAGTCTTCTTGGCGACGGTGGCAGGCCTGTTCGTGTATCGGCGCACCGACGGTGTCCGCGATGTTCTGTCTTCGGTGTTGGTTGTGGATCCCTTGGGTGCCCTCGAGGTTGGACTTGACCCGATCGTGCATACCTTCGTTGCCGAGCTCGAGGCCAAGGACCAGATCACCCGTGACCACGTTGTGCGCGTGGCGACGCTGTCGGTACGAGTCGGATCTGAACTCGGTCTCGACGCCGGTGCCCTCCGAGACGCAGGTTTGACGGGCATTCTCCACGACGTGGGCAAGCTCGAGATCCCTGATGCGGTGCTCAAGAAGCTTGGCAGGCTCACCGAGGATGAGTACGAGATGATCAAGACCCACACGGTGAAGGGTGAACTCCTGGTGGCGTCTTCGCCTGTCCTGGCCGGTATCGCCGCTTCGGTTCGGTCCCATCACGAGCGGATCGACGGGGCCGGTTATCCCGATGGCCTGTCGGGCGATGATATTCCACGTCTGGCACGAGTGGTCGCGGTGTGCGACGCCTATGACGCGATGGCCAACACGAGGCAATATCGCGAAGGCATGGGCTCGGATCAGGCCATCGCAGTGCTGCGTGAACACGCCGGCTCGCAATGGGACGCCCCAGCAGTGGAGGCGCTGGTTCGCGTGGTCGAGGCGAACCCGGAACCCAATCGTTTGACGCCGCTCGATCAGGTGGGGCGGGTCGGGTGCGACTGCCTTCCTCTTCAGCTCGACGATGCTGTGGCGAATGAATTGGGTGGCTGCGACCGCGTGTCCGGCCCCGGGCTTGTCCAGGCGTCGGGCCAAGCGACCTCTGTCGTCGCGACGTAGCAGTTCTTCAGCGCCAGGCTAGCGGCCGAGGTTGGGGTCGCTCTGCGTTGCACGCGTGCGGACGGTGTAGACGGAGTCGCCTGACAAGACGCCGCCGCGGCCGAATAGGCGCCCGAACTGCCAGTTGGAGAGTCCGAGTTCGGGCTTGTCGAGTGCGTACTGACCGTCGACCCAACGGGTGAACCCATTCCCGACGAACGGCGCATTGATCCGCTCATAGAACGCTTCGTGTTCGGTGGCGTCGGTGGCGATGAGGCTGGCTGCGAACTGTGGTGATGTCTGATTGAACAGGTCGACGGCTTCGGTGACAGAGCCGACAATGGCCAGCGAGACCTCTGGTGAATCTTCCCATTCCCACTCGATGCCGAGGTCGGCCCAGTCCAGGGTCGACGTTCGTGGCTCGGCGACAGGGCCGCCCGCTCGTTGGATCTGCGCAGGCTCGAACCATGTGTCGGGCAGCGCGTCGCGACATGACTCGACGACGTGAAGTTTCGCCGTGGCTTGGCGGCGTTGACCGGCGCGATCCAGGGCGTCGAGGAACACCGGGACAAGGTCCGCAGCCCGGTCGGCGGTGATGCAGCAAGTGTTGAGGGTGTTGCAGACCTTTCGGTCCAGAGAGTTGTAGACAGCGCCTGCAAAGTCTTCTGGGTCAGCAGTTGGGCCGGCGATGATCCAGGCACCACCCGTGCCGTGGAGGCTGACGGGGATGCCCGCCTGTCGGGCGACCGCTCCAAGTTGGGCCACGGCCGTACCCGAGCCGCGGGCCACGGCGAGAGCGAGTCGCTCGTCGGAGAACATGGCGTGGCCGGCAGCGCGAGAAGCGCTGTTGATCAGGGAGGCCGCGCCGGGCGGCAGTCCGGCTTCGGCGAGTGCGGGGTCGAGGGCGTGCTCGACGATTGCCTGTGCAGTGCCCAGCGCGTCGGATCCAATGCGGAACACGACCGTGTTACCGGACCGCAGAACCCCGGTTGCGTCGGCGAAGACGTTGGGCCGGCCTTCGAAGACGAATCCGACAGGACCGAGGCCCGCCTGGACTTGTTCGACCCGCCAGCCATCGTGGTTGACGAGGTCGACCTGTCGGCCTCGCGTGGTCGGCGCATCGCGCCACGTGTGGAGTCCGTTGACCATGTCAGAGCGCATGGTGTTGGACAGCACGAGGCGAGTGACCGAGCGCCCTTTCGCCCGGGCTGTGTCAACGTCGCCGGCGTTCGCCGCTGCAATTGGACCGAACGTGGAGTCATCGCCGAGGCGTCGAGCGAACGCATCGAAGAACGCTGATATCTGTGTGTCGTCGACAGCGCCCATCGCAGCGAAGGCATGGGTCGCGCGTTCCACGGCGCCCGTCGCGGTGTCCCATACATCGGCGGGGATGTGCAGGAGGTCGCCTGTGGTCTGCACCACGATCAAGCGGTCGCCGGCGCTGAATGCGGCCGCAAGATCAGCGGACACCGCCGTCACCCGGTTGCCGTCGTAGATGACGGGCATCCCGGCTGTGAGTTCGGTGAGAGCGGTTACGCCACTGGTCATGACCACCGATGTTATGCCGTCGCCCGTGGACTTTCGAACAGTGCCTTGCGGCGGTATCTTGCCAGCGCCTCTGACGGGTACATCTCGTTCGGTCCTGTCGTGATGCCCTGTCGTGATGCCCCTGTGGTTGTGTCGCTCACGCACGTCCCCTGGAGAGGGCCCACCCGAGCCATTTCGAACCATGCTTTCCCATTGTATTGCAATTAGGTTACGTTTGTAATGTTGAGCGCCGGGCGGGCATTCAGCACGCGGAGTAGGAATGTCTCAGGTACGGCCTCATGGCCCCCGTGATCACGCTCGTCCACACCAGGTTCGCCCGAAGAAAGAAGCCGGCGCAGCCGGCCCCACGACCGCTGACGCGACCATCGCCGGAACATCAGCCGGCGTAACAGATAGGCCGCCCGCCAAGGTCAAGAGGGGTGCGGCGCGCGCCCAAAGCGAGCCATCTGATGCGCCCCGCCCAAATCTGACGGCGTCGCGCGGGAACCCCGTGGCCGTCGGCCGCGTGGCAGCGAACCGCGTCGCTCAGTTTCCAAGCCAAGTGGGCGGTCTCATTGGCATGCTTGGGCATTGGGACTTGGGAGATCTCGACGAACGCGATCGCCAACGAATTACGAGAGCGCTGTTCCATGAACGCGCTCGGTTCGCTCCGTTCGCTCGCCGGTTTGCGGCCCTCATGACAATGTCGGTCCTGATCGCGGTAATGGGATTGCTTGCGGACTCGACCGCTGTCGTGATTGGGGCCATGCTCGTCGCCCCGCTGATGACCCCGGTGCTGGGGATCGCCGCAGCGTTGGTCATGGGCTGGCCTCAACGGGTGCTTCGCCAGGTCGCTATTTCTGCTGTGGGTGCTGCGGGTGCGGTCGGCCTCGCGGCACTCACAGCATTCGTCTTTCCCGGTTCCACCGATCCATTGCCAGGCGAGCTGCTGGCTCGTACGAGCCCGAACCTGTTGGATTTGGGCATCGCGCTCGCTGCGGGCGCAGCCGGGGCATACGCACAAATTCGTCGTGCCGCGAGCGACGCGCTGACGGGTGTGGCGGTGGCGGTCGCGCTGGTACCTCCGCTCGCTGTTGTCGGTATCACCCTTGCCCTGGGCGAGTTCTCGCTCGCCACCGGAGCGCTCCTGCTGTTCTTGGCCAATGTGGCAGGCATCGTGATGGCGGCCGCAGCCACGTTCTTGATCTGCGGTCTTGTCCCGGGCGGCCGACTGCTGGCCGGCAGCGGAGCGATTGCCGGCGGCATGCGCTGGGCCGCGCTGGCCGTCATCATCATGGTGTTGCCGCTGCACTTCACGCGAGGACACGTGCTTCCAGCCACCGACCCATCGGTGGAGGTGGCAGTCGTGGTCGAGAAATTCGTCGAGGAGTCGAGCTGGTCGGCCGAGGTGGTCGGTGTCACCACCAAGCGGACCGAGAACGGCCTGGTCGTCGAGATCGTGTTGACGGATTCGCCGCTGATGCCCGATGCAGAGGATGTCGCGTCGCATCTTGCGAGCGAACTGGACGAGACCATCGCCGTCACCATGCAAGTGGTGCAGGTGGAAACAGAGCGAGCCACCGTTGACGAAGAGGAAGCCGAATAGATACCCAGAATCCCACTCCCTACCAACCGCCGGTCGACGATGGTTGCCGGCATTGCCGTGGTCACGATGGTGGCCTCGATTGGTGCAACGATGACTGGGGCTGTGCGTCCCGTTCGGTCGCGTGCCGGATGCTTTTATCGAGTGCCCAGTGGCGTCAGTGTGAGCGCACCCCGAACACTGCCGAACTGGAGCAAGGAGACCAGCATGGTCGCAGCGATCGAGATCATCCGGGCTGCCGAGGACCGGTCGGTCGAAGATGTCGTGTTGGGCGAGTCGGTGGCGCTTTAGCGGGGCGCACGGCGTCAATTGCTCGGCCGACCATCGCTGGACAGTAGGGTCAGCCGCGCATGAAAACCGACTGGAACCCGATCCTTTCCAACGAGCTGGCGAAACCGTATTGGGCGGAATTGCAGGAGTTCGTTCAAGCAGAACGCGCCCAACACGATGTGTTCCCTCCCCACGACGAAGTGTTCGCAGCCCTGCACTTCACGCCGTATGCCGACGTGAAGGTTCTGATCTTGGGGCAGGATCCCTACCACGGCCCGGGCCAAGCCCATGGCTTGTGTTTTTCGGTTCGCCATGGCGTCCGTGTGCCGCCATCGTTGGTGAACATCTACAAAGAGCTTGAGGCTGACCTTGGTCTGAGCGCACCGGCACACGGCAACCTCGAGGCCTGGGCTCGCCAGGGTGTGTTGATGCTGAACGCCTCGCTCACGGTTCGAGCGCACGACGCAGCGTCTCACCAGGGCAAGGGTTGGGAGACGTTCACCGACGAGGTGATTCGGGCGGTCAACGACAAGAACGATCGTGTGGTGTTCTTGTTGTGGGGCGCCTCTGCTCGCAAGAAGAAGTCATTCGTCGACACCTCGCGCCACGTCGTCATCGAGTCCCCGCACCCCTCGCCGCTGTCGGCACATCGAGGTTTCCTGGGCAGCCGTCCCTTCTCGCGAGCCAACGAGGCGCTGGTCTCGGTGGGCCGCGAACCGGTCGACTGGGCCCTCGCAGCTCCGTGAGCGGAGATCTACCTTTCCCAAATTCGGAGGTTTGCGCCCGCCCACAAGGCGTCCGGCTCCGAATTTCGGCTTGCTGTGGGCTGATGCGACACTGGAGGGCTCATGGGTGACTTCTTCCAGAACGGCGTGATCACGACGCTGCACAATCTGGCTGGGCGCGACGCTGCCTCGCTCGAAACCGATCTGGCGGCCTGGTCTGCCAAGCGGCCAATGGCGTTGATCATTCCGTCGCTGGTAACGGAAATGGATGGCGAAGGGCTCCCACGCATTGTCGAGGTCTTGTCGGAGGTCGACTACCTCGAGGAAATCATCATTGGACTGGACCGAGCCGACGAGGCCGGGTTCGAGCGGGCCCGTGGATTCTTTGACCAGCTTCAGGTCCGTCACCGCATCTTGTGGAACGAAGGACCACGGCTCCGTGCCGTCCACGATCGGCTGCTGGAACGCAACCTCGCTCCGTTGGAGATGGGCAAGGGCCGCAACGTCTGGTATTCGATGGGGTACTTCTTGGCGTCTGGGAGATCGAGCGTGGTGGCGCTCCACGATGCCGACATATTGACCTACTCACGCGACATGCTGGCTCGCCTGTTGTATCCGGTGGCCAGTCCGAGTTTCGGCTACGCGTTTTGTAAGGGCTACTACTTTCGGGCCGGCGATGGGCGCCTCAACGGGCGAGTGGCTCGGTTGCTGGTGACACCGCTCATTCGGGCGCTCCAACAAACTCTTGGTCAAGACGACTACCTCGACTATCTCGACAGCTTCCGTTACCCGCTGGCCGGCGAATTCTCGATGGATGCCGATGTTGTGCGGGGATTGCGGATTCCCTTTGACTGGGGGCTCGACATCGGGGTGATGTCGGAGGTCTACCGCGACTACAGCACTCGACGCATCTGCCAGGTCGACCTTGCCGATGCCTATGACCACAAACACCAAGACGTCAGTGAGGATGACCCCGAACAAGGGCTCCACCGGATGGCGATCGACATCTCGAAATCGATGTACCGCAAGCTCGCAATCAGTGGCCAAGTCTTCTCGCCCGGAGTCTTCCGCACCCTCAAGGCGACCTATTACCGGATCGCTCTGGACATGGTGGACCGGTACCTCCACGATGCTGAGATGAATGGCTTTGTCGTGGATCGCAATAGCGAGCAGCAACTGGTCGAGTTGTTCGCCCAGGCCATCACCACGGCCGGCGAGCACTACCTGTCACGCCCGATGGAGCTTCCCTTCATGCCATCTTGGACGGTGGTGCATGATGCAGTGCCCGACATCTATGAGCAGCTGGTCGACGCTGTCGAGGCTGATAACGCTTGAACAGCCGACGTCAGCCGGTGTCGACATCTGTGTTGGTCATCCACACCGTTTGATACGGAGTGAGCACAAGGCCTCGGGCGGCGAGGTCGATGAGCCCTCCCGCGATCAGGTCGTGCCAAGGCGTGGCAGCGTCAAGGGCTGGCAGGTCATTGAAGGCAACGGTCACGTCGTGGGCGGTGCAGTTGGAGATCGCGAGGATGGTCTGCACTCCGTCGGCAGCGCTTCTCCGGAATCCAACGAGGTGCTTGCCGAGATCGATCGCGCTCTGGTTAGCATTGGGATGAAACGCCGACTGGGCTCCCCGCGTGCCAAGAAGACCAAGGAGACGTGCTATCGCCTCACCTTGCGCGGTGGTCGGGTCTTCGAGAAGGGCCAGCGCCGCTCCGAGCTCGACGCCTGATCGGTTAATGTCGCGCCGAACGCCGGATGCTGCGGCTCCATCTGCGTCGCTCGGTTGTGCGAACAGGCTGTTGACGTACAACGCCGGGATGCCGGCGAGGCCGAACATGATGGCGTGGGCACAGACGAATCTGTCGACCTGTGCGCCGTCGGCCGGGTTGGTAGCCGTCCCTGACAGGAGGTCCCACAGTGCAATGTTGAGTTCGTAGGGCAGTGGCCCGTCGGGTGTGGTGTACGTGCCGTGGAGGCCACCGCTCGCCTCGGTAGTAGCAACCAAGCCGTTGATCTCACCCTGGCTCAACAGCCCGGCGGCGGGCCGCAGGCCGATCCCATCATGGGAGGCCAGGAAGTTGAGGTATGCACAGCCCTCTGGCGCTGGCGGCATCGCTTGCATCCAGGAAGTGAGATGGTCCGACCGCCCCCGCAGCAGCGCGTCGATAACCAGAGGTGGCAATGTGAAGTTGTAGATCAGGTGTGCTTCGTCGCCGGTCCCGAAATAGCTGAGGTTCTCTTCGACGGGCACGTTTGTTTCGGTGATCAACCCGACGTGGGATGCTCGCTGGTGCAGAAGCGTGCGCCACAGGCGGATCACCTCGTGGGTTTGGGGCAGGTGAATACATGGCGTGCCGAGTTGCTTCCATAGATAGGCCACCGCGTCGAGGCGTATGAAGCGGGCGCCGGCGGTGATGTAGAGATCGAGGACGCGCAACATCTCGAGCAAGACATCAGGGTTCGAGTAGTCCAGGTCGGCTTGGTCGTGGCTGAACGTGCACCACACGTGTCGGGGGCCGGCTTGGGTCTGGACGGCCTGGATGAGGGGCAACGTGCGGGGCCGCACCACCGTCGATGTGTCGGCGTGGGCATCGACGGTGATGAAGTAGTCGCGCCCTAGGGGCTCATTGGCCACAAACTGGCGGAACCACGACGAGTCAGCGGATGTGTGATTGCACACGAGGTCTGCCATCAGGTCGACCGTGGCGGCCAGCGACTCGATGTCACCCCATGTTCCGAGGCCGGGATCGACGCTGGTGTAATCGATGACGCTGAACCCCCGGTCCGACGAGGATGGCGAGAAGGGGAGCACATGGACAACGCCGATCGTCTCGACGAGATGCTCCATGAGTTCGGTCAGGACTTGCAGCGGCGGCCGTTGGCCATCGGTGATGCTGTCCCCGTAGGTGATAAGAACGGCGTCAGCGGCTGACTACGGCGAGGTCGGCTCATGGGGCTGGTCGTCGGCCGAAGCATCCAGCCCGATAGCGCTGAGCACGCGATCGGTGAGCTCGGGTAGATCGGCGTGGGGGTACAAGGCTGCGAGGTGAGCATGGACGCGTGTGGTCAGGGGGCCGGCTTCGCTCACTGCTGCAGGGCCGGCGCGTAGCGAGGGTCGAGATGCCCGAGCGCCATCATCCATAGCAACGCGTCGGTGAAGGTCTCAGCGATGCGGTTCCACTCGATATCGAATTCGACGGGTGTCGCAGTGTCGTGGTCATGAACCCTGTGGCTACACCATTGATGGGCAGCGAGATTCGGAGCTTCGCGACGACATCACCGACCTTGCCAATTTCGCGCAGCGCCCAAGAGGGGACCGATGGTGGCTTCAGCGCGAGGCCCGTGATTGCAGGTTCGGTGCCGGCCGCGAGGGCCTTGAGGGCATGCCCCCAGCCGGAGCCTGTCGCTCCCGTGATTGGGACCTTCATGGTCGTCGACCATAGCTCTTTGATGCTGTTGGCCCCCGACGTTGAACGCGCAACGGCACCCCCTCAGGGGTGCCGTCGTCAAAGTCGTTCCTGATGCCGATGTCGCCGCGCTCTGGGGCTGCGACGACCGGTTGGGATCAGATGCCGATGCGTTGGGCCAACTGCTCGCGGTGATAGGTCGGGTCTCCGAATAGCAGCTCGGAGCTCTTGGCCCGTTTGAAATACAGATGAGCAGGGTGTTCCCACGTAAAGCCGATCCCGCCGTGGATCTGAATGTTCTCGGCGGCCGCGTGGAAGTACGCCTCGGAGCAGTAGGCCTTTGCGAGGCTGGCCGTCGATGCCAGTTCGTCGTTGAGTTCGGCGGCGCACCAGCCGGCATAATAAGCGGCTGATTTTGCTGACTCGACCTCGAGCAGCATGTCGGCACACTTGTGCTTGATGGCCTGGAACGACCCGATCGGGCGGCCGAACTGCACGCGAACC
>Ga0302127_10001896_pt1 | contig 12586 bp, 10 predicted proteins | sample CB4_SCM_MG_FD_204452 | JGI IMG/M metagenome (GOLD analysis project Ga0302127, IMG submission 204452) | Marine microbial communities from Western Arctic Ocean, Canada - CB4_SCM | ecosystem: Environmental > Aquatic > Marine > Oceanic | place: Canada: Western Arctic Ocean | collected 2017-09-24
GTTCTTCAACGGCACTAAATCATGCTCGTGGAGAACCTCGTCGGCCTGCAAATAAATAGCCCAGCTACCGGTGCAATTAAACAGTGCAATATTGGTCTGCTGTGCGAGTACAAAGCCACCGGTTTTTATATTGGTATTCCATTGACTCTGAACGATCTTGATCTTGTCATCGTTGATTGAGCGCACGAGTTCTATGGTTCCATCTTCATCCGGAATGCCCACATTCACGATAAATTCATCAACTAGTGGGAGCGCGGAGAGGATTGCTTCACGCAATGGATAGTGGAATTTGACGGCATTTTTGGCGAAGGTAAAAGCAGAAATCTTCATCATGTCACCCGCTGAGTAGCCATTTTGTCTGGACTTTGAAGATGCAGTCGTGATTGGCGATGACTTTCCACGTTGTGTTGCGGGTGTCGATCACGATCTGCGATGCGTCGACAAGAGCGTACCAGTCGATACCTTGATGGTCGGTAACAATCTGGTTCTGTCGAAGTCCCGATGATCCCGGGGTTGAGCTCGAAAGAGGGGTGGCCAGTGAGAATGCTATATTTGCGAGCGAGTTTGATTTCAAGAATGAACGGATCTTGGTAACGCGTCTACGCACCGCTATTTTCAAGAAAATCAATGACTTTTAGTGAAAGGTTTTCATGCAATTAATAAATTTTTTCTTATATCTCATGTCAACGATTAAAATGCAACGCAGCACTCAGTCCTCTCCCTGTCTTCTCATTGAAGATTTTGGTAGTCTGATTATTCAATTCGATATCGTTGTGAATATGATATTGCAGAAGCAATTTTGAACTAGACTAAGGCGTTAAGATTTTTGGAATCGGAGTTCAATGATATGGATGGGCAGTTATTGTTGGCCCTAGTCGTTGCATCGGGAGCTATCAGCTTTACCATAATCGTTCAGTTGATTGGGTTTTTGACATGCATATCCCTTGCCCGTCCGAACTCGCGCTCCAGTCACCAGGAAGCGACACCGCAAGGTGGGGGAGTGGGGATTGTTGCCGCTACATTGTTGATCGCTGGAGCGGGGAGCTGGTTGTCTGGGGCTCTTACAGATGAATTTGCCATCCTAGGGATCGCGGTGTTGGTCCTTACCGCGGTCGGCGCAGCCGATGACATCAGGCCGCTTTCGGTTGGAGTAAGGCTTGTGGCTCAAGTTTTATGTATCGGGCTTGTTGTTTTTCATACTTTTGACGAACTCACTCTATGGACAGGCTTGGTATTTATCGAAGGCGCGCTAATACTCCTTACGATCTTGGGGCTCTGGTTCGTCAATTTAACAAACTTTATGGATGGGCTCGACTGGCTAACCGTAGCTGCTGTAACGCCAATCGCAGCCACAATTTCTTTACTTGGACTTACCGAAAATTTCAGCGTAGAGGTAGCAATATTGTCCTGCGCGCTTCTTGGTAGTCTTTTGGGTTTTTCGCCGTTCAATCGACCCCCTGCTCGGCTGTTTTTGGGCGATGTTGGTGCCCTGTCTATCGGGCTGATGGTGTTTTGGATGCTATTGAAGCTGGCTCTGGTCGGTGGTGTTGTCTCGGCAATAATTTTCCCGCTTTATTATCTGGCTGATGCGACGCTCACACTTGCACGGCGTTTCCTAAGTGGTGAGACTTTCTGGCAAGCCCATCGCAGCCATTTCTATCAACGAGGGCATGGGAGCGGTATGAGTGCATTATCTGTTGCTGCCTACATATTTACTGTGAACTGCGCGCTTGCGGGGTTGGCGGCATTCTCATTTTTTCAAGATGAAATTACTAATCAGCTGTTAGCACTTGCCGTTGCGCTGGGGCTCGTTGCCGTGTTGCTGTGGAAATTTTCCTCATATTCGTCCCCTTCAGGGACAATTGTACAATAGGCTAAACGAGAAATGTAGCTAGCTTTGTGCATTTCTTACCTTTGAACCTTGCAGATGAAAGTTGGTAGGCCTGCATACTTGTGGGTAACATGGCTCCATGGTTGAATTCAAATAGCGTTTGGCGATGTGCATGCACGCATATTGTTAGGTGCCTGGAGAAAAATATGATCGAAGAAATCGGAAAACGTCCACTGCGCAATTTGCGTTCGCAGCAATGGTTTTGCCAGCCGGGAGACCCCGGCATGTCAGCTCTCTATGTGGAGAGATACATGAATTGGGGGCTAAGCCGGGAAGAGTTGCAAGGTGGGAAACCTCTCATTGGTATTGCGCAATCTGGATCTGATTTAAGCCCATGTAACCGGCATCACATCCAGCTTGCTCTAAGGTTGCGTGAAGGTATTCGTGAAGCTGGAGGTATTGCCTTTGAGTTCCCGGTTCATCCGATCCAGGAAACAGGAAAAAGACCAACGGCCTCACTCGATCGGAATCTTGCCTATCTTGGGCTAGTCGAAATCCTGTTTGGTTATCCTATAGACGGAGTGGTGCTGACAACAGGATGCGATAAAACCACGCCATCGCAATTGATGGCGGCCTCCACGGTCAATATTCCGGCCATCACGCTCAATGTAGGCCCGATGCTGAATGGCTGGTACAAGGGACGGCGCACTGGTTCTGGGACCATTAAGTGGGAAGCAAAAAAGCTTAAATCCGCGGGTGAAATCAGTGATGAGGAATTTGTTGAACTGATTGCTTCAGCTGCGCCATCTCCTGGGCACTGCAATACAATGGGTACTGCGTTGACGATGAATTCTCTGGCGGAGGCGCTAGGAATGATGCTGCCAGGTGGCGCGGCAATTCCTGCGCCGCATCGTCAGCGTGGAGAAATTGCTTATCTTACCGGCAAGCGTATCGTTGACATGGTGCTCGAGAATATTCGCCCGAGTGACATTATGACGCGGAAATCTTTCGAAAATGCGATTGTCGTTAACTCTGCGATTGGCGGTTCAACCAATGCGCCAATTCATCTAAACGCAATCGCGAGGCATCTGGGCGTCGAGCTCAATAATGATGACTGGGAGCAGGTTGGATATGAAATTCCGCTGCTAGCCGACATGCAACCAGCAGGCCGGTTTTTAGGTGAGGATTTTCATCGTGCCGGCGGTATTCCAACCATTGTTGCTGAATTGATTGATGCTGGTCTGCTGCCCCATCCTGATGCGATGAATGTCAATGGCTTCAGTATTGGCGAGAATTGCAGGGGTGGTTTAAGCGAAGATTGCGAGGTCATACGCAAGCACACCAAGCCAATTCTGGAGCATGCAGGATTTTTGAATTTGAAGGGTAATCTATTCGATTCGGCTGTGATGAAAACTAGTGTCATCTCAGAGGTTTTTCGATCGCGTTATCTTTCCAACTCGGAGGATCCCAATGCGTTTGAAGGAGTTGCTGCCGTATTTGATGGCCGCGAAGACTATCATGCGCGCATTAATGATCCTTCTTTAAGTATAGATTCCAATACTATATTGATCATGCGTGGTGCAGGCCCGATCGGGTATCCTGGTGGAGCAGAGGTAGTGAATATGCAACCGCCGGATGCCCTTATCCGTGCTGGCATTCTCGAACTTCCCTGTATTGGCGACGGTCGTCAATCGGGAACCAGTGGTTCGCCATCTATTTTGAACGCCGCGCCGGAGGCTGCTATTGGCGGCGGTCTGGCGCTAGTTCAAACCGGAGATCGGATACGTATCGATTTAAATACGCGTGAGGCTAATATTCTAATTTCGGATAAGGAATTAGCCTTTCGCCAGGCTAACTTGAACGGTAGCCCAGCGTATGTTCCAGAAAGCCAAACACCGTGGCAGGAAATTCAGCGCTCTCTAGTTGGTCAATTCGATCAGGGCATGGTGTTAAAACCTGCTGTCAAATATCGCGATATTGGCGGACGATTTGTGCCGCGGGACAATCATTGAACCGGTTGTATTCAGTGTCTAACAAGCGAATATAACCTGAGGTTATGACCTCAGGATGGATTTTGCTTGGCTACTTGATGGGGAGAATGTGACATGGCCCAACCTCTTGCCGGAATTCGGGTCTTGGAATTTGCAAATTTTATTGCAGGTCCGTTTTGTGGAATGCTGTTAGCTGATATGGGTGCGGATGTTATCAAGATTGAACCGCCACGCGGTGATCTTGCTCGAGCGATACCGCCCATCATTAATGGTGAGAGCGCACCTTTCGCAGCATTAAACCGAAACAAGCGTTCATTGGCACTTGATCTAAAGACATCAGAGGGGCGTGATATCGTTTTCCGATTGGTCAAGGATGCCGATGTTTTTTTAGAAAACAATCGCCCAGGTGTTATGGATCGGCTCGGACTTGATAGTGTGGCAATCAAGGAATGTAATCCGCACATCGTTTATACCTCTATTTCAGGGTTTGGCCAGACTGGACCTGATCGCAATAGGGGCGGTGTCAATTTAATAGTAGAGGCAATGGCCGGTACGCTATCGGTAATTGGCAAGCCTGGGGAGATGCCGATGCGACCGGGTCTCCAGACGGCAGATATATTAGGCGCTATGTTTGCTGCATATTCCACACTTGCTGGATTGGTGGGCGCGGCGCGCCATGGGGAAGGACGTATTAGCGATGTGTCTCTGATTGAGGCGTCGATCGCTGCAGCGGTGTGGGAGACAGCGGAATATTTTGCAACCGGCGAGGTTCCTAAACAGATGGGCCATTCCCATCGTGGAAGTGCGCCTTATCAGTTGTTTGCTACTCGCGATGATCGATATTTAGCGATTGGCGCGCCTAGTAACGAACATTTCAGCCGTCTAATGATGGTGCTCGGTCTGGACGAGTATGTCGATGATGTGCGCTTTAATACCTATGCATCGCGTAAGGATAACGAGGATGAGCTGGTGCCGTTGGTGGCCTCGGGTATTTCAAAATGGGATGCGGTTGATTTTGAAGCAGTCATGGCAAAAGAAGGTGTTCCATGTGGTCCGGTTCGTACTTATGAAGAAGCGTTGGCTGATCCGCACAGCAGAGCTCGCCAACTTGTTGTATCGGTCAACCATCCGTTGCATGGAGAGATGAAAACCGTTCGTAATCCGGTGGTAATGGATCACGATGGTCCGGAGATTAAATGTGCAGCACCCCTTCTGGGGCAACATTCAGTTGAAATTCTTGACTTAATTGGCATCGATGGCGGTGCGCTGGACCAACTTATTAAATCAGGGGTGACGTTTGTACCCGCGCTAACACAGCCATCTGAAACTGCAAAATAGGAGGTATACTATGGATGAGATCTATACCATCGGGGAACGGGTTGGAGGCCTGTTGAAGGCACGAGGTGAAACGATATCGGTTGCGGAATCGGCTGCCGGTGGGTTGATATCTGCCGCGCTTTTATCTGCGCCTGGTGCTTCCTCCTATTATCTTGGCGGCGGGGTTATTTATACTCACGATGCGAGGCGAGGGCTCATAGGCCTTATAGGTGAGCAGGTAATCATGGACGGTGCTAGTGAGCCATTCGCGCTTTTGATGGCATCGTCGATGCTTCAACGTGTCGGATCAATCTGGGCGATAGGCGAGTCAGGCGCTGCTGGACCAACGGGCAGTCGCTACGGCCACCCGTCCGGTTATGTGGCATTGGCGATCGCTGGACCGATTGAGCAGGTTAGCACAGTCCAGACCGGCTCTAACAACCGTCAGGACAACATGGTTTCCTTTGCGTGCGCAGGTCTGAAGCTTCTTGAAGAGGTACTCTCTAGGTGATTATTTTTCGGCATTACTTACCATCGCGGAGATGATTGCATCGCCCATGTCGTCGGTTGATGATTTTCCACCAAGATCGGGAGTAAGGGTTTCGCCTTTCAGCATCACCTCATCGACCGCCTCTGTGATCAATGATGCCGCGCTGCTTGCTAGTGGTTTGTCAAACCGTCTTCCAATCCACTCTAGAAGCATTTGACCTGACATGATGAGTGCGTAAGGATTAGCAATATTCTTGCCGGCAATATCGGGAGCCGAGCCGTGTGTTGCCTGTGCCATTGCTTGGTCGTGTCCAACGCACAAACCCGGAGCCAGTCCAAGCCCACCAACTAGCGCGCCTCCAATGTCGGTGAGGATGTCGCCGAACTGATTGGTGGTGACTATGACGTCAAATCTGTGTGGATCGGAAACGAGCTTTGCCGCTGAGGTGTCTATTAGCATCTCGTCAAATTCAATGTCTGGAAATTGGGTTGCCACCTTGCGGCATTCCTCAGCAAACATACCACAAGCTAAGCGATAAACAGGCTCCTTATGACAGGCAGTGACTTTCTTCCGCCCGCGTGCTCGTGCGGTTTCAAAGGCCTCGCGGGCGACTCTGTTTGAGCCTTTTCGGGTAATCACTCGGCTGGAAATGGTGATGTCATCATTGGGACGAAATTCGGCGCTACCTGCGACCACGGTTTCAGAATAGAGCATGCCCTCGGTTACTTCGCGTAGGAAAATGATGTCGACATTCTCATGGACAGATTTCACATTCGGATATGATCGTACCGGTTTAACGCTAGCAAACAGGTCAAAGTGCTTGCGGAGTGGGGGCATCGTCCAGGTAGCATCCCCGCGAGGGTAAGAATTGTGACCAATCGGGCCGGTGATGAAGCCGTGGGTCTTGGCAAGCCCTACCTTAGTAACTTCAGGGAAAGTATTGCCGTGGGCGTCATGACCAATTCGGCCAATAGGATACTCGCACCATAGTACGCTTTGGCCTGTTTGCGAAAGGGCTGCATCCATCACTTTGACGGCGATAGGGATGACTTCTAGACCGATATCATCGCCAAGAAGCACCCCAATAGTGATCTCACTCATTTTCTAACCCTTTCACTTTGCACGAATTGGTTGGTGTTGTGAGTATCATGATAAAGCTTGTCAATTGGCTTGTGCAAACGGTTGTGTTAATCAATTAAATTATCAATGCATGTGCGGGCTTGCGTGGTTGGGTTCCGTGGTGCTACGCCGCACGCACTTCTCATCATATCAGACTACTCAATTCAGCACATTCGAATTATGGGGCGAAGAAATGTCGGCGTCGCAATATGTCTATCAGATGCATCAGTTGTCGAAGACCTATCCGGGTGGAAAACAGGTGTTGAGCGATATCCGACTGTCTTTCCTTCCAGGAGCAAAAATTGGTGTTCTGGGTCCGAATGGCTCGGGTAAGTCAAGTCTATTGCGAATTATGGCCGGCATCGACAACGAATATCAGGGAGAAGCTAGGGCAGCCGATAACTTGACTGTTGGCTATTTGGCTCAAGAGCCCGAACTCAATCCGAAGAAAGACGTTATTGGTAATGTTCGTGAGGGTATTGCTGATGCTGATGCTTTGGTTGCCCGCTACAACGAATTGGCAATGAATTATTCTGATGAAACGGCCGAGGAAATGGGCCGTCTACAAGATGAAATTGATGCCAAGAATCTGTGGGATCTTGATGCGCAAATATCGCAGGCAATGGATGCGTTGTGCTGTCCAGCCGATGATGCCGATGTTGAAACTCTTTCCGGTGGTGAGCGTCGCAGGGTTGCGCTATGTCGGCTGTTACTCTCATCTCCGGACATGTTGCTGTTGGACGAGCCAACCAATCATCTCGATGCAGACACAATTTCTTGGCTTGAAACCTATCTCGAAAATTTTGAGGGTACGGTCGTGATGGTTACTCATGATCGTTATTTCCTAGACAATGTGACAGGTTGGATATTAGAGCTTGATCGCGGTCGGGGAGTTCCATATGAAGGAAATTATTCGACTTATCTTGAAGAAAAACAAAAGCGCCTTGCACTTGAAAACCGTCAGGAGGCAGCACTCCAACGCACGCTGGCGCGCGAGCTTGAATGGGTGCGCTCATCACCGCGAGCACGGCAGGCTAAATCTAAAGCAAGGCTGACGGCCTATGAGGATTTGCTGAGCCAGTCCGAACGAAATGATACCGGTCGGTCGCAAATCTCCATTCCCCCTGGTCCGCGCCTTGGCGATTTGGTGATTGAGGCAGAAAACCTCACCAAGGGGTTCGGTGAGCTATTGCTGATTGATGATCTTAGTTTCAGTCTGCCCCCGGGCGGTATTGTCGGTGTTATTGGTCCTAATGGTGCGGGTAAAAGCACACTATTTCGGATGATCGTGGACGCTGAACAACCCGACACGGGCACACTAGGTATAGGTAAGACCGTAGCTCTTGGCTATGTGGATCAATCGCGAGATTCTCTCGATTCAACGAAGACTGTATGGGAGGAGGTTTCCGGAGGTCTTGATGTTATCACTCTTGGCAAGCGTGAGGTACCAAGCCGGGCTTATGTAGGTACATTCAACTTCAAGGGTAGTGATCAGCAGTTGAAGGTTGGCCAGCTTTCTGGTGGTGAGCGTAACAGGGTTCATTTGGCAAAAATGCTTAAATCCGGAGCAAACGTCCTGCTGCTTGATGAGCCGACCAATGATCTGGATACTGAAACACTGGCAGCACTGGAGGCCGCACTTGAGGATTTTGCTGGATGCGCCGTCATCATTAGCCATGATCGTTGGTTTCTGGATCGAATAGCAACGCATATATTGGCGTTTGAGGGCGACAGTCATGTCGAATGGTTTGAAGGCAATTATGATGATTATGAGGTTGATCGGAAGCGCCGTCTGGGGACGGATGCAGATCAACCGCAGCGGACCAAGTTTCGCCGTTTCACGCGCAGCTAGGTATTTGGGAGTAACTAAGCTATTTCTCAGGGAGTTAGAGAGTTGGCTAATCCCACGTCTCCATCCAGTTGGAGACTTTCCGACCGAATGAAGCGAAATAGACCCACGGTCCAGCTTTCGTGCCGTTTCTGAAAGAACCGCGGATTTCACCCGTGACATTCCCCTGTGAAGGGAACAGCGGTAACCCTTTTGAAAAAGATAACGTCGCGTCTCACAAAGTCACTAAAATAAAGTGCCTGTATCATTGCGATTTAAGGGAACAGAAATAGGGTGACGATCAGTGGTGATAGGATGCGGGACATGGGGAGATGTTAGCACAGCTATTCATCTTCTGGTGACAGGATACCGTTCAGACAAAGTCTTCCATGTAGCAGAGTGCTGTCTGGTCCCACCATAGTGCCTACCTCGTGATGTTCGTCATCTCTAAATTCTCAGACGTATTTCTTCCCATCGGGTCAGGTGTCACGTCCCGCGCAGCTCAAAAGCCCCTCACTTAGTCGCCCTCTAGAGCCGCCTTATTCTTGCCTCTTCGGATCGATGGCACGATCATCAGCGCTAGCAGTGCCAGCCCGGCAATGAGAAAACCGGCGCTGATCGGGTGGGTGACAAAAATCGCAAAGTCACCGCGCGAAAGCAGCATCGCCCGGCGAAAATTTTCTTCCAGCATCGGACCCAGAATGAAGCCCAGAATAAACGGCGCGGGCTCGCAGTTGAGCTTCATGAAGGCGTAGCCCAGAATGCCGAAACCAACCATCACCCAGATGTCGATAGAACTATGGTTGACCGTGTAGATGCCGATGCAGGAAAACACGAGAATAATCGGATAAAGCCAGCGATACGGGATCTTCAACATCGATACCCACAGGCCGACCAACGGCAGGTTGAGAATGACAAGAAATAGATTGCCAATCCACATGGAGGCTATCAGTCCCCAGAACAGCTGAGGGTGCGCGGTGAGGATCTGCGGGCCTGGGGTCACACCCTGAATCATTAGTGCGCCAAGCATCAGTGCCATGGTGCCAGAGCCCGGAATGCCGAGTGTCAAGGTGGGGATGAAGGCACATTGCGCCGACGCATTATTGGCGGCTTCGGGGGCTGCAACAGCTTCAATCATACCTGTGCCGAACTTCTCCGGCGTGCGGCTGAGCTTTTTTTCCACCGCATAGGCGCCGAATGACGCAATAGTCTGGCCGGCACCTGGTAAAATGCCGAAGAATGAGCCTACTGCAGTTCCTCGCAAGATAGGCTTCCATGAGCGAGCTAGATCGTCGCGCGTGGGCATCAGACCGGTGATTTTAGAGGTGTAAATACTTCGGTGTTCGGTGTGTTCAAGATTGCGAATGATCTCGGCAAAAGCGAAAAGACCCATCGCCACGACAACAAAGGGAACGCCTTCGGCCAGTCCTGGAACGCCGAATGTATAGCGGTCAGCGCCGGTGTTGATATCCGTGCCGATAAGACCGAATAGAACGCCTAGCAGCGCCACCGCGATACCTTTGAGCATGGAGCCGTGAACCAGAATCGAGGTCGCTAGTAGCGCTAGTGCGATCAGCGAGCAGAATTCCGGCGCGCCAAAAGCTAGTGCGAGTTCGGTGAGCGGCGGCGCAAGCACCGCCAGCAGTACGACGCCGAAGCAGCCGGCTACGAATGAGCCGATGGCACTGATCGCCAGAGCCGGGCCGGCGCGGCCCTGGCGCGCCATCTGATAGCCATCAATGCAGGTTACAGCGGATGAGGATTCACCTGGCAGATTGACCAGAATGGCGGTGGTCGATCCCCCATAAGCAGCGCCGTAATAGATACCGGCCAGCATGATCATCGCCGCTTCTGGCGGCAGGCCAAAGGTTAGCGGCAGCAGCACGGCGATGGTGACCAGCGGTCCGACGCCCGGCAACACTCCGATGGCGGTGCCGACAAACACGCCGAGCATGCAATAGGACAGGTTGGACAGCGTGAAGGCGACCGAAAAGCCTAGCGCAAGATTTGAAAAAATATCCATTACCAAGGCCCCAGATTGAGCCTGATGTTCAGGCCGTAAACAAAAATGGCAATGATTACTCCGGTCAATACCAGGACCATCATGGCTACCTCAATGGCGGTGCCTTCGCGGCCAGCAAATCTGCCTATGATGATGAGGGATGCAAGCGCTGGGATGATCCCGAACTGATCAACCAGAATGCCAAAAGTGATGATCGCGGCGCTGATGAACAGCATGGGCCTGAGTTCAATCGTCGCCATCGGTTCGCTGGATTCGGGTTTTATGATCGCGCGCACCAGCACGATGAAGCCGAGCAGAGAAATCAACCCGCCGATCATGGTGGGAAAATAACCCGATCCCATGCGCGCTAGCGTGCCAATCGAATAGCCCTGTGCAACGATAATAGCGCCGAGGCCGAAAAAAAGGAACAACAACCCGGCCAAATGGTCCTTGGTCAGCCGCATGGGTTTACCGCCTTGAATGCAGAGAATTTCATGATATCCGCCAGGTTGGCGGATCTGCCCGGTCGGGCGCGAGGAAAAGGCGCGCGGTCCGGCCGGGCATGTTGAGTTAGGCTATAACTACTCGATCACCACCACGCCGTCTTCGACGAGCTTGGTGAAGGACTCAAGATTGATCTTGATCTTAGTGGCAAAATCCTCCGGTGTGATTTCAACCGTGGAAATTCCCATATTGCCGAGCGCCGCAACGACTTCTGCTGACTTGCCGGCGGCATTTCCCGCGGCGTTTAGCTTGGCGATGATCTCAGGTGGCGTGCCGGCTGGAGCAACCATGCCATACCAGCCAATATTGTCGTATTCTGGCATTCCGGCTTCGGTAAATGTCGGCGTGTCAGGCATTGAGGCAACACGCTTATCGCCGGCGACCGCAAGTGGAAAGATCTTGCCTGCCTGAATCTGACCCCAAACGGCAGTGGAGGAGAAGGGACCTACGAAATAGTGAACTTCACCGGCGGCCATGCCACCCGCCAGCTTACCACCACCTTGATAGGGGATGTGCACGACGTTGTCGGAAATTTTCGCATAGGCGTTGAACATCGCAGTGGCGAAATGGCTGGTCGAGCCGACACCGCCCGAGCCGTAATTCAGCTCATTGGGATGCTCGTTTACGTAGTCGACCAGCTCTTGCAGGGTCCTGGGACCGAGATCTGTGTAGACCAGCAGTGCATTAGGTACATCGCCGAAATTGTAGATAGGGTCAAAGCTCTTGATCGCATCAAATTTGATGTCGAGCCCGCGCAGAGGTGCGATCGACAGCGATGACTGTGAGCCAACACCGAGCGTGTAACCATCAGGATCTGCTTGAGCTAGAATACCCATACCAATCGTGTTGCCCGCGCCCGGCCGATTCTCGACTACGATCTCTTTGCCAAGCTCCTTGCCTATTGCGTTTGCTAGAATTCGCGATAGCGTATCAGTGGTGCCGCCCGGCGTTTGCGGGACTATTAAGGTGATTTCCCGATCCGGAAATTCGCCGGCGAATGCCGGTGTCATTACGAGAGAAAGCCCTGCGATTGCAAGTCCAAGAAGTCGTATTTTCATTATGTTTTACTCCCAAAATGTTGTCTTTTTTTGACGTATAAGTATTCCTTTAATTGCTGGTTAGTCTAGTAGAAGCTGAAAGCTGCTTAAGGGATGATCGCTGGTTATGGAGTGATTACATTTTATAAAGTGATCACATCGCCCCCAATTCAATTTGCCGAAAGAAGAATTCAAATTGTTTTATCATCGAAGCAGGATAGCAAGGGCTGCGCAAGACCTTTTCATGTGATTTGTCCAAGGGCACGCGCTTTTTGTGGTGCGCAGGTCCACATTACAGACACTGCATGGTATGCATCATGGGGTGCAGTAGGGGGGGATAAAACCGGCCTTGGTCACCCCTTTTGCCTTTTGGTTGCTGTTCCGAGAGGCTTCCATTCCTCACTTTCTTCATCCCAACTTTCTAATACTGACTGCGCGGCCGCAAAGCGTGGTTAGTGCGTGGGAAG
>Ga0302127_10001897_pt1 | contig 12586 bp, 12 predicted proteins | sample CB4_SCM_MG_FD_204452 | JGI IMG/M metagenome (GOLD analysis project Ga0302127, IMG submission 204452) | Marine microbial communities from Western Arctic Ocean, Canada - CB4_SCM | ecosystem: Environmental > Aquatic > Marine > Oceanic | place: Canada: Western Arctic Ocean | collected 2017-09-24
ACGAAGCCCTAGAGAGTGACCACGTCTACCAAATCGGCGACCTCACTGTCCTCGTACCAAATGAAAGCTATGAGAATCTCAATGGGGCGACATTGGACCTTCCAAGTAATCCAAGTCAGGGAGGACTTGTTATTCGAAACCCTAATCGGCCGAACCTTCTAGATGGAGAAGATCTGGAACTTACCGGAACTATTAGCGAGAAGCTACAGCAGCTTCTCGATCGGCATATTAATCCCTCGCTTGCTGCGCATGGAGGTTTTGCTGAACTCGTAAAGATGGAAGGTACAGCCGCACATATTCTAATGGGGGGTGGGTGTCAAGGTTGTGCGATGTCTGCAGCTACTTTACGCCAAGGGATAGAGGTAATGATCGCTGAAGCTATACCTGAAATTACAGAAATCATTGATCAAACTGATCACGATGCTGGTGAGAACCCATTTTTTGACTGAGAGAATAACAATTTATTTTCGCATCGAAGATTACTGTATAGAAAAAATAGCTGCTGAGATGCCCTCTGCGTCTAAACCAAGGTCTGACAGAATAGATTCAGCATTTCCCTGTGGAATGTAGGAAACTGGCACTCCCATCGTTCGTATGAAGGGTGAGGGGCCGTCAAATTCGGAAAGGCGACTCTGGATGGCAGTACCAATTCCACCTTCGACAATACCATCTTCAATAGTTATGACAATGGGATGGCTATAAGCGTTCTCTAACATTTCATGGTCTAAAGGAGAAACGCAACGAACGTCCCAGACACTGCATTCAACACCTTGACCCTTTAAAGTAGTCGCTGCTTCAATTGCTGGTTCCAGCATCTTTCCTATAGCAAGGATGCAAGCATCGTTACCCGAGCAGATTCTTCTAGCATGGACTCCTTGTCCAACTTCAGCTTCGTGGACCATCGGAGCAGCTGTACGAGGGTAGCGAATCGTTACTGGCCCATCTGTTATAGCGAGGGCATCATGCAACATTTGTTGTAGCTCTTGATATGAGGAAGGAGCAAAAACTGTCATTCCGGGGACTTTGGACATCAGCATCATGTCAAGTAGCCCATGGTGCGAAGCTCCGTCAGGTCCAGTAATCCCAGCCCGATCCAAACAGAAAATAACCGGCTGTTTATGTAGCCCCACATCAAATACAATTTGGTCAAACGCGCGATTGAGGAATGTCGCATATAAGGCTACTACTGGTCGCAAACCAGACATTGCCATTCCCGCCGCAGCGGTTGTTGCATGTTGTTCAGCGATACCGACATCAAAAAAACGATCAGGAAAACGTTCAGAGAATGGAAGAAGCCCAGTGCTATCAGGCATAGCTGCTGTGATAGCGACAATTTCAGGTTGGCTTTCTGCTTCCTTGATAAGGGCTTCAGTGAATGCCGCTGTGTAACTCCCAGGTTTGGGATTGCCGATATCATGTAATCTTTTTACCGGATCATTTTCTGCGGGGGCGTATCCACGCCCTTTCTCTGTAAGGACATGTATCACGGTTGGCCCTTCAAAAGCGGCAGCATTACGAAAAGCTCGCTCTAACGTTTCAATGTTGTGTCCATCAAAGGGGCCATTGTACCGCAGGCCTAGGTTCTCAAAGAAAGAGGTCGGATCCCATATTTCTCGGACCGCTGCCTTCGCTGCATCAATTGCTTTCTCTACGGATTCTCCAAATGGAAGAATATTCTTGACTCTGTTTTCAAGTTTTTCCTGCTGCTCGAGGTAGCGGGGATTGTTGCGCAAACGTTTGAGGCTATCGGATAAACGAGAGATTGTGGGAGCATAGGATCGCCCATTGTCATTCAAGACTATTATCACGTTACTTCCGGCATGGCCGAGGTTGTTAAGACCTTCAAATGCCATTCCTCCAGTAAGAGCTCCATCGCCAATCACTGCGATTACGCGGCGGCCTTCACCGAACTCGCTAGCTTGAGCTGTGGCTATCCCAAAAGCGTAACTTAAGGCGGTAGATGCATGGCTATTCTCTATCCAATCATGTTCAGATTCTGAACGGCTCGGATACCCGGATAGGCCGCCCGATTGCCGTAAAGAACCGAAGTCTTTGGTACGTCCTGTAAGAATCTTATGTACGTAAGCTTGGTGACCAGTATCCCAAAGCATTATGTCCCGAGGGGAGTCGAATGCCCGATGTAGGGCTATCGACAGTTCCACCACTCCCAAGTTTGAACCTAGATGCCCTCCATTAGCTTGAACGGTCTGGACGATAAATGAACGGATCTCTTGAGACAATTCCTTCAACTCCAAGGATGTGAGTCTCCGAAGATCAGCGGGGCACGTTATCTGTTCTATCATGGCGTTCTCAATGTAGGTTTCACGTTAGCAGTTGTTTCTGCGTTTCCCTTTTGAAACCCAATCTATGATTTTTCGCTTGAAACAGTTTGAAAAGGTTGTGATTCTATCCATTTCTGTAATTTAGTACCTATCCCATACCCGACCCACATTATAAGGGCACCTCCGGCTGCATCAATCCAATAGTGGTTAGCGGTAACGATGATGGCTAGAAGAGTACAAGGTGGATATAGCGATATGGCGATCTTTGAAAATCGGTGTTGAACGTATGGTCGTAGCATTAAGTAGCTCCAACAAGCCCATGCAAAATGAAGGCTTGGCATAGCTGCATACTGGTTCGATAGACTTTCCATCATCCCAGAATCGAAGCTCCACAGACCCCCTATCTCGGCAACGGTGTCAACGAAAGGGCTGTCAATGCAAGCACCAACTGCCCGGCAATTTCCAAGTAGCCGTGGAGGCATTAAGGGGTAGGTAGCGAAGCCGATCAAAGCGAGAGCTGTGGTGGTAAGGCCAACCGTTCGCCAACGAGGGTAAGCTTGCGGTTGCCGAATGTAGAGATATAACAAAGCGCCCACTGTGATTATGAAGTGGAGAGTACCGTAAAAAATATTCCAGAATTGTAGAAAAATTTTCCAATCTAGAAACCATGATTGTATGTCGGCTTCGATGTAGAGCCCTAGGAACCGTTCTGCATCGATCATGTGCCGTGCGTTCTGAAAAGCAATATCTGCTCCTACAGCTGCAGATCCGAATTGGTTTCGTATCCATGAATAGAGAGCGTAAAAAACCCCAATGAGTAGTAGCTCCCGAAACCAGTTCAATTCCGGTCGTCGTTCTTCTTCTCTGGTCGCTCTTTGATTTCGCAGTTCTTCCATCTTGGTTAGGTAAGGGGCGTATCGGAATTAGTAGGGTCTGAGCCCTTTCTGCCGCCGAATATAAGCATAGGCAAGCCAATGAAACTGTTCACTAGCGTTAAGGCGTACAGGGCAAGACCGAGAGCCAGTGCCTGTTCGTTAGATACGCCGATACCACTTAGGAAGACGACGAGGGTCCCTTCCCTCACACCAAGCCCACCAATACCTAAAGGCAGTACCTGTATGATAAGTACAGCAGGAATGAATGCCATTAGAGCTGTTAGTCCAACCTCGTCGATCCCAAGTGCTTCGACAGCGCAACCTGCGGCGAGGAGGATAGCAAATTGATACGCGAAGGCGGAAAGAATAACTTCTCTTGCTGAGCGAGGATGTTCCTTCAGGCGATCTATTCCCAGATGAACGGCATTAGCGAATCTCAACATGCCCTCTCGATTCTGGAGACCTTTGCCGATTCGATTACTACCAAGGAAAAGGACGACAAATACCAAAGCAATGAGGGTTATCATCCCCACAACCAGCGGAATTTTAGTAGATCTACCCAAGTGAGTAAGTCCTGGGTTTATTGCAAATCCTAGGAAGGTGATCACCGGAAGTACTAGCCATCCACTTAGGCGTTCGAAAACGACAGAAGTAAAGCTAACCGGACCATCGTCTATGTCCCGAGTTAGTCTGCCTACTCGTATTACATCACCCCCGACTGTTGTAGGTAAAAAATTTGAAACAAATTGACCGGCCATATAATGGCTAAATAGTCTGAAGAGTGGTTGATGAACTCCGAGAGATCGAAGGACTCTTTGCCACCTGATTGCGCCAAGAATAAAACTTGTAAGAGTGAAGGTGAAAGCCCCAATAGTCCAAAAGGCAGTTTGCTGGCTCCATTCAGGGATCAGTTCATCCCAATTAATTCCATCCATTGATTTTAGGATTACAACAAGAAGCGCAACGCTTAAGCCAAATCGGAAAGGTACAGTGACGGAACTACGTCGCCACCAGTGGGTAGTTTCTTTTTTCTGTGGTGTGGTAGACATGTGGTCCATCGAAGTCGCCCGTTAGGTTAGATTTGAATAAAGAAAGTTAATTGCTAGACCTAGATAGGTTATTAGCCAGTAGCGAAGAAACATCGGATATAGATGTTTAAGTCATCACTTCCAGTGAGATTTAAAGGCAGAAATAGCTAGAATCTCAACGGAATACTAAGAATCGATGTTTTTGAGAAATTCTTTACCTAAGGGTAGTTTTTGGGGTATTCCCCATTTTTTGTTTACTAGACTCTTTCCAGAAAACGTTTACGGTCGACTATCACTCGAATCACTTGCCCCATGGCTAGTTGAGATTGTTCATCATGGGCGCTCACCTGAAAGGTAAGTCTGCGGCCATCTACTCTGGTCAAGAGGGCACTGACTCGGATCATTACACCTGGCCCACTGGGGTTGACGTGGTCAATCCGAACTCTCATCCCTACTGTTGTCTCTTCTTTGGAAATATGGTCTGTGATTGCCGCCATAGTCGCTGCTTCACACCAAGCAATGACCCGAGGTGTCGAGAGAACAGGGACGTCGCCAGAAGTCAAAGCAATAGCTAAGTCTTCTTCACTGACACAATAATCGAAAGAGGCGCTAAGTCCAGGTTCTAAAGCCATACTTGTACAATACGCAACTTGAGTTCCGCTTTGTCGGATGGGTGAATCAACTTGAAAGCAATTAGTATCCTTAATGTGAGAGGTGCAAATGATTGAACGAAACTTAATAGAGAAAACACTTACCGAGGCACTAAAAACGGGTGGCGAGTTCGCCGAAGTTTTTGTTGAAGATAAGCGTGCTTCGTCAGCAATGTTTGATGATGGGAAGGTCGAAGAGCTTTCGTCTGGAAGAGACCGAGGTGCGGGTATTCGAGTTGTAGTGGGAGAAACAACTGGTTTCGCTCATACTGCAGACATATCAGAGGAAGGTTTACTTACCGCTGCTCGTGCAGCAGCGTCAGCTACTAGAAGCGCAGGGGCGGGTTCACATCCTAAACCCCTTGAGGTTGTTACTGCGCCGTCACCGAATATTGTTGAAATATTCCCAGAGCTAGTTGAGAAAAGAAGAAAAGTAGCCCTTCTTACTCAAGCTGATGAGATTGCAAGAAGCCAGGGGGCCGCCATCACTCAGGTATCCGCTCGATATGGAGACTCTCGTCGGAAGATACTTGTAGCGAATAGTGATGGGGTTTTCGCAACAGATGATCAAGTAAGAACGCTTTTTTCCGTCTCCTGCGTTGCTACAGGTGATACAGGAATGCAGACAGGTCGAGAGTCGATAGGTAGGCCCATCGGGTTTGAACTCTTTGACGAAGTCGACATAGAAGATCTAGCTCAACGGGCAGCCCAGCGTGCACTAATCAAATTGAACGCACGACCTGCTCCCAGCGGAACTATGCCAGTGGTTATTGGCTCCGGTGGAGGGGGCGTCCTGTTCCATGAAGCTTGTGGCCATGGCCTTGAGGCAGATCTTGTTAATAAACAGGCATCTGTATTTGCTGGAAAGATTGGTGAGACTGTAGCGAGCGAACTCGTTACGCTTATTGATGATGGGACAATGAGTCATGAATGGGGTGCATTCGCGATAGATGATGAAGGTCGACCGGCTCAACGTAATGTCCTGATTGAGAACGGTGTGCTGATCGATTATATGTGGGATGGTTTACGATCAAGAAATGATGGTCGATCCAGTTCGGGGAATGGACGACGTCAAAACTATCAAGTGCTTCCAATGGTCCGAATGACCAACACCTACATTGCTAACGGGGAGACTAATCCAAAGGACATCATTGAGGACACCGCTGAGGGTGTTTACGTTGCTCATCTGGGTGGTGGCCAAGTAAATACTGCTACTGGAGATTTTGTTTTTGGCATGACAGAGGCTTATCTGATAGAGAATGGTGAAATCACAGAACCAATAAGAGAAGGCAATCTTATTGGGAATGGCCCAGAGGTCCTCAATCGGATAGATGCCCTTGGGAATGATTTTGACATGGGATCGCCGGGTACTTGTGGGAAAGACGGGCAGGGAGTCCCAGTTGGTGATGGTACCCCTACTTTACGTGTTACTAGTCTCACTGTCGGTGGTACGGCCGGTTAAGGAGTGTTGATGCAAGAGGAATTGTTAAGAGTCGCCGAGAGTGTTGTTGGCTGGGCGAATGAGAACGAGCAGGTAGAAGTAGTCGCGGTCCATGGCAAAGAAACTGAGATAAGGGTCTATCAGGGTGAGATTGAATCTTTTACGGCAGCTGAATCTCACGGTATTGGGATACGGGTCGTCCATGGTGGGCGGCAAGGTATGGCCTATGCAGGGACCCTTGAAGAAAAGGCCCTAGCAGAAACTTTTGCAGAAGCTCGCGACAATGCTTCCTTCGGTACTCCTGATCAATTTATGTCGATCGCCGAACCTGACGGAGTCGAGCCAGTATCACTCGAACTTCTTGATCCTGCTCTGGGTAGCTTTGCGAATGAAGAGAAAATTGCTATGGCATTAGAGCTGGAAAAATCCATATGCGCAGCAGATGAAAGGATAATCGGTGTCGAATCGACTGAATATGTTGATTCGATTAACACCAGTGCGATAGTTACGACAACCGGTATACGCCGAGCGAGCTATGAGGGGGGTTGTTATCTAGCTGCGTCATCGTTAGCCACAGATGGGACTGACACGCAGACTGGATTCGGATACTCTGTCGGGCGCAATCCCCACCAGTTGAATATTCAAAAAGCAAGTGATGAAGCGGCCGAAAGAGCGACTCGTTTACTTGGGGCAAAGAAGGCTGAATCAGGACGTCGGACAGTTATTTTGGATCCTTATGTTACAGCCCAATTCTTAGCAATCATAGGCTCAACATTGAGTGGTGAAGCCTTACTCAAAGGACGATCTCTGTTCGCGGACAGGGATGGGGATCAAGTTGCAGCAAGCTTCCTTACGATGATTGATGACCCCACTGATCCCGATTCGTTTACTGCTACTGAAGTTGATGGCGAAGGTCTGGCAAGTAGAAGGAATGTGCTTATAGAGGAGGGCACGCTAACCGGTTTTCTCCATAACAGCTACACAGCGCGCGCTCTTGGTACCGTATCAACCGGATCCGCTGTTAGGAGTTACAACAGCTCCCCTGGTGTTGGCCCTTTAGCCTTGACATTGATCCCAGGGGAGAGAAGCCAGAATCAACTAATTGAAGAAGTCGGTGAAGGGATGCTCATTCAGGGAATCGCTGGCTTGCACTCCGGAGTTAACCCCGTCAGCGGAGATTTTTCAGCAGGCGCAGAGGGTTTGATGATCCGAGGAGGGCAGTTAGCAGAACCTATTCGGGAAGTGACCATTGCTTCAACTCTCCAACGTATGCTTCTAGATATTCAAAATATTGGAAATGATCTAGAACGACTACCGATGATGTCAACTGGTGTCTCAATAGTTGTTAGTGACATCATGGTTTCAGGAGCCTGAATACTAGTTTAGGAGATCTTCACCTGAGGTCGCTTCGCAAACATTATCTATCCGGACTGTACGGTTGACAAGACTATGACTCATACCCGTCGAGAATTCTCACTAGCATCAGTGTTTGTTATCACTGTTTTTGGGTTGGTCTTTGTCGGATTTGCTATGCCCGCTATGGCATTGGACTCCAAGCTTGCAACTGAAGGGTTGTTGCTATGGCAAGCTGTGGTTCTTGGATTTGTAGAGGGGCTAACAGAGTTTCTTCCGGTCAGCTCTACGGGACATTTACTTGCTGTTAAAGACCTTATGGGTATCGGACAAACTGAGGCAGCTGAAAAAGCTATGGATAGTTATATCGTTTCGATCCAAATTGGTGCCATTTTTGCAGTCGTAGCTCTCTATAAGAAGAGAATATTTCAGATGTATCATGGACTCCGAGGGCGAGATACAGATGGACAGAGAATTTTTCTTACTCTTGTTTTGGCTTTTGTCCCAACAGCGGTCATCGGATTATTACTGGCTGAACCGGTAAAAAACCAGTTATATGGAATAGGTGCCATAGCATCCGCTTGGGTTGTAGGGGGGGTCCTGATTCTACTTGCTCATCAAAAGAGATGGCTCCGCCGGACAGGATTGCCGATAGAGGGATTAAGCCTTTCAGGGGCTGCATTAGTTGGAGTTGCGCAGGCTTTAGCCTTATGGCCAGGAGTCAGTCGAAGCCTTGTCACTATCCTAGCGTTAATAGCAGTTGGGCTTTCCTTGGGCGCTGCTGTTGAATTTAGTTTTCTTTTGGGATTAGTGACACTAACCGCAGCCACTATGTTTGAACTATTCAAGGAGGGGGGCAACATCATAGACCATTTCGGATATGGTGCCCCTTTAATGGGGCTATGTGTTGCATTTCTCTCTGCAATATTTTCTGTGAAATGGATGGTTAATTGGTTAGAAACCAAAAGCTTTTCAGTATTTGGTTACTACCGAATTGGGATCGGAGCCCTTGCTCTCTTGTTGATGTCGATTGATGTTCTCTAAGAGATTACGTATCAGACGAGGTGGAGCTAGAAGAAGAATCCTTCCCATCTTTTGGTGGGGTTGTCGCCTTTGTTTCAGGTGCGGCAGTTTTCGTTGCTTCATCTGATGTTTTCTTAGTTGAGGGTGATGCTGATGACCGACTGTCATTTTTGTAGAAACCGGAACCTTTAAAACTAATACCAGGGGGTGAAAATATTTTTTTCACAGACCCAGTACACCCTCCCGTCGGGCATTCGGTTAACGCATCCTCGCTAAAGGATTGGAAAATTTCGAAAACTTCTTCACATGTATTGCAGCGATAGTCGTACGTTGGCATTGGTGCTACTCCGTTCGTCAGCGATCGGAAGGGTAGCAGTAAGTAATCAAATGAAGAACATCCACATAATTTTTTTTACTCAATGGCCTGTTCCTCTCCCTTGAAGAGTCGTTTGATGTTTTCATGATGTCGAAGGGTGACTATGACAGAAATGATACCTGCAATCATAACTTCGTACCAAGGAGGCCCAGCCATGATCAGAACACCGAAGGGGAAAATTACTACCGGTACCAGTGATCCGATGGATGCTCTTCGAAACAATTTCATCAAGGGAACCCAAAGAACAAGGAGCCCAATTGCGACGAAAGGGTACATGACTATCGAAAGACCAACGAGGGTAGCCACACCCTTTCCGCCATTCAACTTTCGAGTGATTGGCGCTATATGGCCGACTATCGCAGCTAGGCCAGCCACTAATCCGAGCAGTCGGCCATCAAGAAGAAGACAAACAAGACTAGGGATAAGCCCTTTTAAAAGATCTCCCATCAAAACAATGATTCCGGCGCGGGCTCCGGCAACACGGTAGACATTTGACGCACCCGGATTGCCTGACCCCTCTGCTGTAGGGTCATGCCCGACAAAGCCAGCAACAATATGTGCAGTTGGAAAAGTCCCAAGTACATAACTTGCAGGAATAAGAAGCCACCACCAATTCATTGATTCCATAATACGCCCTCTCTGCTATTTCTAGCGTCTGACCGAAGATAGGCTTTGTTAGCATGAAGCTATGATCTCACTTCATGAAGCACAAAATTTTGTTTTGGGTAGCGTAAAGGAGCTTCCTGCAGAGACCCTTGGGATAAGTTCCGTCTCCTCCGCTGTTATAGCAGAATCAGTATTTTCTCATGAGTTCATTCCTCCGTTCGATAACACTGCAGTGGATGGTTATGCCGTAAGAGCCAGAGATACAGTGGGTGCCACCAAACAAAATCAAACCGAATTAATGGTCATGGGTTCCATCGCCGCTGGGAGTCAGCCGGATTTTGAACTTGAATGTGGCCAATCGGCAAAGATCATGACAGGTGCGCCGCTTCCCGAAGGTGCAGATGCAGTCGTAATGGTGGAACAGACGACAACAAATGATGATGGCAGTGTTGTCTTTATAGACAAAGCTGTACGTGAGGGAGACCACATTCGGAATGCAGGTGAAGACTTAGAACCTGGTGACCTTGTCATAGAGGAAGGAACCTATCTTGCCCCCGCTCACATTGGGCTCTTGGCAAGTGTAGGGGTCTATCAAATCAAAACGATTCGCCGCCCCATCATCGGCGTTTTTTCTACCGGAGATGAGTTAGTTCAAGGCAGTCAAACCCTTCAGCCTGGCCAGATCCGTGATTCTAATCGATTTTCGTTACTGGCTTTGTTAGAACGTGACGGTTTCCCGACAGTGGACCTTGGCCTGATTCCGGACGATAAAGAGACTATTGAGAAGACGGTATTTGAAGGGTTGGAAGGATGTGATGCGCTTCTTACTACCGGTGGGGTCAGCATGGGAGACTATGATTATGTCAAGGTCGTTTTGGATGAGATTGGAGATATGCGGTGGATGCAGATCGCAATCAAACCAGCGAAACCTTTCGCCTTTGGTCTAGTTGGAGGCAAACCAGTTTTTGGGCTTCCTGGAAACCCAGTCTCCTCCATGGTTTCTTACCTTCTTCTCGCTAAACCGGCTTTAAAGAAGATGATGGGACGCAAGAAATTGCTCCCAAGTCACTTACTTGGACAAGCAGCAGATGATTTCTTACGACGTTCTGATGGAAAAACTCATTTTGTCCGGGCAATACTGCAAGAAGGTGGAGAAAAGGCGTTGATTAGTTCAATTAGAAAACAAGGTTCTCATCAACTCACTGGAATGGCGAAGGCTGATATTCTAGCAATTCTTCCTGATGGAGATGGAGTCACAAAAGGTGGGCCAATTGAATACTTTCGCTTCTAATGCTGAACAAAGGCTAGATTGTTAACTATGGAAGATCAGTTAATTGATACTTATGGGCGGGTTCATCGCGATTTGCGTATTTCGATTACGGACCGGTGTAATTTTCGATGCCAGTACTGCATGCCCGAAGAGGGGATGGAGTGGACCCCCCGAGAGGAATTATTAACATTTGAAGAAATCGAACGTTTGGCAAAGTTACTTGTGTACAGATTTGGAATTGAAAGTATTCGCCTAACTGGAGGTGAGCCAACGGTCAGGGCAAACCTAAGCCGGCTAATTGAAAAGCTTGCGAAGCTTGAAGTTGATTTGTCATTGACAACCAATGGGGCAACTCTGCCGCTCGTTGCTAAGGATCTATATGATGCTGGTTTGGATCGTATTAATATTTCGCTTGACACGTTAAAGCAAGAACGATTCAAATCGCTCACGAAACGAGACAATCTCCAGCAAGTACTTCAAGGGATTCAAGAAGCTAAAGCAGTTGGGTTTGACCCAGTGAAAATCAATATGGTTGTCATGAAAGGTGTCAACGATGATGAAATTCTAGATTTCGTTTCCTTTGGAAGGGAGAACAATGTTGTTGTCCGGTTTATTGAATTCATGCCTCTAGATGCCGATCAAAGCTGGGAGAAGGGGAGCGTCGTATCACAGGAAGAGATGCTTGGACTGATTTCTCAGCACTATGAGCTTGAACCAGTGTTCAGAGGCAGTTCACCTGCGGCTCGCTGGAGATTTGTGGATGGACCTGGGGAAATAGGCATTATAGCGACAGTTTCTGAAGCATTTTGTGACTCATGTGACCGTATCCGGTTAACTGCCGATGGAAAATTCAGAAACTGCCTGTTCGCTATTGAGGAGTTCGATGTTCGAAAGCTTCTACGTAGTGACGCCTCCGACGATGAAATAGCAGAATTTCTTTCTGAAGCAGTTGGGCGGAAATGGGCTGGTCATCAGATTGGAAAATCTGTATTTATTCGCCCGAGTAAATCTATGTCACAAATCGGTGGTTAGCTTGTGAGCGGAAATAAATTCTCACACCTTGATGCCGAGGGGAAAGCCCGAATGGTTGATGTAAGCGACAAGGAAGACAGCTCGAGGACAGCACGGGCGAGAGCCACAGTTTCTATGTCAGGACAAACGGCTATTGCGCTGAAAGATGGGAAAGTTCCAAAGGGGGACGTATTTGCAGTAGCTAGAATTGCCGGTATACAGGCCGCAAAACGAACCTCAGAGTTGATTCCCTTATGTCACCCATTGATGATTGGTTCCGTGCATGTTGATTTTGAGGTGATTGATGGGTGTGTGATTATTGAGGCTGAAGTGCATACATACTCTAGGACTGGGGTAGAGATGGAAGCCTTGACTGCTTGTTCTGTTTCCGCGCTGACGATCTACGACATGTGCAAGAGCATGGATAAAGAGATGGTGATCGCTGATCTTGTTCTTTTGGAGAAAAAAGGCGGTTCTTCTGGGCATTTTTTACGAGAAGCGGACTTGAAGTAATTCAAAAAAAGTCTAAGTGCTCCGGTTATTTTGCCCTGTCGAAATCATCTATTTTATTACTGCAGGGTGATTTGTAGGACAGTTGGAGAAATTTAGGGGCTCTATCCACCAAACATAAGAGAATTAGTGCAAAAATTTTCCTTGTAGGCAGTCTAGAG
>Ga0302127_10001900_pt1 | contig 12578 bp, 11 predicted proteins | sample CB4_SCM_MG_FD_204452 | JGI IMG/M metagenome (GOLD analysis project Ga0302127, IMG submission 204452) | Marine microbial communities from Western Arctic Ocean, Canada - CB4_SCM | ecosystem: Environmental > Aquatic > Marine > Oceanic | place: Canada: Western Arctic Ocean | collected 2017-09-24
ATTGGACAAGATTCCACTGTCAAATTTCCCCCTCTATAACGGGAACCCGAACTTGCTCTACGTTCTATTGAGACTTGTATTCAGTGCGCTCGATGTCATGAAAATAGCTGCGCCCAAATAGTTTTTTCCAGATGGCAATTTAGAGGACGATTGAATGTTACTCCCTCCCTATGACCCTCGGTTGATAATCGACCCATTAACAGATGAGGAAATCTCCGGCGTCCCCGGCGCGGTTGATCGGGGTCGCGAGGACGTCGATCCGATCGTGTTCTCTGTTGTTTACGCGCGGCTCGACGGCATCTTAAGCGAGATGAACGAGACTATCCTCACTACTGCGCGCAATCCGATCCTCTACGGCGCAAAAGATTTCACCTGCACGGTGATGAGTCCGCGTGCCGAAGTGCTGAGCATGCATGATTGCCTGCCGGTTCATGTTGGCACGATGGACCCAGCACTTCGATTCGTGATCCGGGTGTTTGGTGACGACATTCACGAAGGCGACGTGATCGTTAACAACGCGCCCTACGCAGGCAACGCACACGTCGGTGACTGGACCATGTTCGCGCCAGTTTTTCATGACGGCACGCTGGTGGCATGGGCGGCCAACAAGTGTCATTTGATCGATATCGGCGCGCACATTCCGGGTAGCGTCGATGCCAGTGCCCGGGATATTTACGAGGAAGCCATGCATTTCCCAGGGGTCCGCGTGTGTCGCGAGCACCAGCCGATTGAGGACCTGGTGCGATTCCTCGGCTACAACATTCGTTACCCAGAACACTGGTACGGAGATTTTCTTGCGCAGTTGGGATCGTTATGGACTGCGGAGACGCGCATCAAGAGTCTGTGCGAGCGTTTCGGCACGGATGTCGTGAAAGGCTGCTTCTCCGAAGCGCTGAACTACGGCGAGCGTCGCATGATTGATGTGATCCGAAAGCTTCCCGCGGCCGATATCGAGGTCGCTATGACCGGCGAGGTCTTCGAAGGATTCTTCCCTGAAGGTGTACCGCTAAAACTAAAACTCAAGGTCATGCCAGATGAAGGGCGTATCGAATTTGACTATACCGACATGCCCGATCAACAGGACTTCGGTTACAACCTGACCTACGCCACGGCGCGCTGCTCGGCGCTACAGGGCACCTTACCAGTGCTCGACCCGGACATTCCCACCAACGACGGTGCCTTGAAACGCATCACCGTTAAGCTCCGCGAAGGGGCCCTGGCCGGGATCCCACGCTGGCCGGTTGGCACCTCCTTGGCAACGATTGCGCTATGCGACGAAGTCACCAATCTCGTTCTCATGGCTTGGTCGCAAATCATTCCGGAGAACGCGATGGCCGGGATGGGTGAGTATTCGGCGGCAAACTTCATCGGCTTCGGTCGCAGCGCCGCTGGGGAAGATTACGCGCATGCGTTCTATCTCGCCGCGAGCGGCGGCGGAGCCACCGGCACACACGACGGTCTGCCACACATGTTCGGCGCGTGCATCATGGGTAACATGGGCTACGAGTCGATTGAGCAGGTAGAACTCGCGCGCCCGTTTTACGTCCGCGAAGTCAGTGCGATCGCGGATTCCGGCGGCGCCGGTGCGTTCCGTGGCGCGGTTGGCGTGCGTCACCGTATCGAGCCGCGCAATCACGTGTTGAACATTAACTACGGCGGCTCGGGCCATACCTGTCCCGCGTTTGGGATTGGCGGCGCCGCGCCGGGCGCGCTCGCCGATCACTGGGTGGATGACGCGCACAGCGGCGAGAAGCTGGCGGCGCTCAAGAATTCAGGCATCACCAATATTGAAGCCAACCAGGTTTGGGTGGCCGACACTGGCGGCGGCGGCGGGCACGGCGATCCGAGGTCGCGCGATCCGCAGGCGGTTCTGAATGATGTGTGCGACGGTTTCGTTTCGGTTGAGGCGGCGCAGTCCATTTATGCTGTGGTGTTGGTTGTCGCCGACGAAGGCTACAGCCTCGACGAGGCGGCGACAAAAGCGTTGCGGGCTGCAAACTGATGGGTTACCGAATTGGTACAGATATTGGTGGTACGTTCACCGATTTGTCGATCGCATCCGACGGCGCATTGGTCGGCCGTTTCAAGTCTCCCAGCACCCCTGGGCGGCTCTCCGACGGTGTACTGGCTTGCGTACAACTTGCCGCAGACGCGCTGGGGTTAGCGCTTGAAGACCTGCTCGCCGATACTGAAACGTTCGTGCACGGTTCCACCGTCGCAACCAATGCGGTGCTCGAAGGCAAAGTCGCAAAGACCGGTCTGTTGTGTACCCGCGGTACGAAATACACCTTGTGGCGAGGTGAGGGTCGGCGCAACGATATCTTCAACTTCACGCAACCACCGCGCGAACCGCTGATCGCGCCGCGCTACTGCATCGAACTGGACGAAAGGGTTAACGTCGACGGCGAAATCATCAACGAACTCGACGACGAAGACGTTCTGCGCGCAATCGATATCTTAAAGCGCGCAGGGTGCGAGGCAGTCGCCGTCGCGCTCCTTTGGTCCATTCGTAACAGCACGCATGAGCGGCGGATCGAGGCGTTGCTGCAGCAACATTGGCCAGTCGCGGCGGTCAGCTTGTCGTGTGACGTCCAGCCAGTTCTCCGCGAGTACACGCGAACTTCCTGCACTGTCCTGAACGTCATGCTGAAGCCGGTCGTAGCTGCGTATCTAAACGAACTTGAAGCAGCGCTGAAGACAAAACAACTCCGCGGCGAGTTACTGGTCGTATCATCCGACGGCGGTGTCCAACCGGTTAGCGAGATTGTGCAGCGGCCCGTCTACATGTTGTTCTCCGGGCCATCTACCGGTCCGGCAGCCGCGCGCCAGTTCGCAAGCGAAGAAGGCGCACGCGACGCGCTGTTGGTCGACATGGGCGGCACAAGTTTCGATGTCAGCACCGTTATTGATGGGGAGATCACCATCACACGGGACGGGCGGATCAACGATTACCCGACTGGCATTGCTGCGGTCGAGATACTCACATTGGGTGCCGGCGGCGGCAGTCTCGCCCGGGTCGATGCTGGCGGCTTGCTTCAAGTCGGTCCCGAATCCGCCGGCGCCCAGCCGGGTCCCGCCTGTTACAACCGGGGTGGCACGCGCCCGACGGTAACTGACGCATACGTCGCATTAGGCTATCTCGTTCCCGAACGTTTTCTCGGTGGTCGAATGCAGTTGTCGCGAGACGCAGCAGTGGCCGCCATTACCGAGCATGTTGCTAGCCCGCTGAGCCTCGATATCGAAGCGGCTGCGCTCGGTATCCTGCGCGTCGTTAATGAGCGCATGATCAACGGCATCCTCGAGATGACGGTGCGGCGCGGCATCGATCCCAGAGACCTCATGCTTGTTACCGGTGGCGGCGCTACCGGCGTTGCCGCAATCGAGCTTGCTCGCGAGCTCGGCATCACCCGCATCATCGTGCCGCAAGAAACTTCGGTGTTGTGTGCTTTGGGGGCTCTGGACGCAGACCTCAAGTGGTCTAACGTTGTCAGCCTGCCGTCGACAGTTAAAAACTTCGCCGCTGATGAGGTCAATGCCAGCCTCGCCTCGCTGTGCGCGAGTGGCGCAGATTTTCTAGAACGCCTTGGCGTGGACGCGGTGCGTCGCCACTACGAACTATTTGCCTCTGCACGCTACCCGCTACAAGTGACCGAACTCGACGTCGCTTGCCCGGACACGCGGGTCAGCGAGGAAGACCTTGCTGTCATCGCCTCAAGGTTCCACGAAAACTATCGCGATCGTTACAATATTTCGGAACCAGAGAACGATGTTGAACTCGTGATGTGGCGCCTGGTTGCTGCCGGCGTGGTCGAAGCGCCGCGACGCCCTCGCCCGTCGCTTGAGGCGACCGATGGGACAATCGGCGACACTCGCTTTTTCGATGCAGTAACGCAATCCTGGGTCCAGGCGTCTATGGTAGATCCCGATCGCATGGCCGTGGACGAAGTCATCGGCGGCCCTGCGTTGTTGGTTGCCGTGGATACAACGGTCGTCGTGCCGACCGGCTATTCAGCGAGAATGGCGACCGGCGGTTACGTCGTGATTGAACTCGAACGCTGAACTTGGGGATCCGGGTCGCCGGTTTACGTGCAGAGTCCGTCGCACTGATCACTTTGAAGAGTAAAACAGGCGTCGATGCGAACTGCTTTGTTGCCGGTGAAATTAACGGCAATATTAGCGAATATTATCGATCCTGAACTTCCCGCTAAAATTTCCGTAACGGCTTTTGTTCCTTACTACTTCAAGCCGTTCTCGATCAAAAAGTCGCTGATTCCGCGACTCACACCATCCGCATCAAAATACGGTTCGAAATTTGTTCCTTTGACATCTACTGCTTTTGCATGCGGTAGCGCTGCAGCAGCGTTTTGGTGACCGATATATAGCACATCGTCAGGTGCGCAAATTAGCAACGTAGGACATTTAATACCCTGGATAAATAAATCGAAGCGATAGTCCCACACGCAACGGTAAATCATCCCGCGCACTTTCCAAGCGCGTAACGCGGCGGACAATTCATCATTCATGTTATCTAAATCGAGGTTCCCGCCGAGATTGTAAATATAGTCCCAGGTGATTTTCAAATAAGCCGCATCATGCGATGGCCCGGCAGAGCCACTGAACGTTTCGCGAAACGGGATCGCTTGCTCTTCGGTCAATAAAGTCGCTCCCATCATCATGCAACTCTTCACCCGATCTGGATATAACGACGCCATCTCGGCTGCCATTGCTGCGCCCGTGTGGTTGCCAAACATGTGGAATTCGTCGAAGCCGAGTGCATCGATAAACTCTAGTGTGTATTCCTGAAGGCGGCTAATAGAATCGATCTCAGGTGGATCAAACGAACCACCGAAGCCGGGTAAATCGAGTGCGATGCAGTGATGTTTTTCGGCTAGCAGAGTCAGAGTCGGTAAATACGTTTTCGCGCCGCTGAGATTTTGATGCATAAATATTATCGGCGTCTGATCGGATGGACCGCCATAGTAGTAATGGATTTGCCCACTGGGTGTATCAACATAAGCTTTTTTGATCATGTGCAGATCCTCTAATCGCATGTTGTGGCGTGTCATTGTTGGTCAAGCTACTTAACCATCCTGAAGTTTGAGTATAGGACAATCAACGTCCATTTTCCGTTTCGCGGCGTACCGCGCATTAACGGATCCTTTCTGAATTAGATTGACCCGCGCTGGACGGCTGCAACGGGACCTTAAAGGATGGCTGAGCGCTGCGATAGCGATAGACAGCGCGTGGAGTCGAGGTACAAACTACGCTTGACGTTAAAATTATTTAACGGGAATTGTTTTCCATTAATGTGCGACGCCGCACCAGGGTGAGGCCTGGCGGCTGATACAAAAATACGTAATTCGGTAACCAGAACGAAAGGGAGTGAGATATGCGTTTGGAACATTTGTTTGAATTTTCGGTGGCCATCAAACCGATAATCAGCGCGGGCATGACGACTGCGGGAGAGCGCCTTATCGCGGATTTGGACGGTGGTACGTTCGACGGACCGAAACTAAAAGGCAACGTGCGCGCGAGTGGCGCCGATTGGGCGCTATCGTGCAACGATGGGACGATCAAGATCGACGTGCGCGCGGTGCTCGAAACCGATGATGGCGCGCTCATTTACATGCCCTATCGGGGTCGCATAGTGGTGACCGATTCGATCGGCAAAGTGCTCGCCGACGGCGAAGGCGAAACTCAGTATGGGGACACCTATTGGATAACCCAGGTTCAGTTTGAATGCGGCGACGAACGTTACGCCTGGCTGAATTCGGTAATGGCGGTGGGCGAAGGAAAAATCGCGCCCAACTTGGCAACTTACCGGGTGTCGGCAGTCCAAGCTGATTAAAGTCGCTTGGCCGTTCGAGCGCGGATTTGCCCTTTGGTGAGGCAGGCTACCGAGTCGGCTGGTACATCCTATCGCGGCGCAGAATAGATGGCTGTTCAGCGCCTGAAAGCAGACCGTCATATTCCCATCGGGAATGAGCGCGATCGGCCACAACCGGTCAGTCGCGGCGTTCTACGCCACGCCACTATTCAAGGTTAAACGATGCCCTGTCGAAACCTTCAACTGATGAGCAGGCCCAACAGCTGGGCCGAGACCGGCTACAGTCTTTCGCCGCGTGGACCGTGGAACAGCGAACCGCAGACGAACTTTTATTGTGCGATATCAGCAAACACACGCGTTCGTGGCTAATGGTTAATCCCTGCGGGGATAGAGGAAATCCTGAAACACGACTGTATTTTGGTTCTGCGGTTGTACCGGTTCCGGTCTTATGGTCTCGGAAGCCCCGTCTAGGCTTCCTATTTTACGCGCTGCGTGGATTCCACAAGCTTTACTCAAAAGCACTATTAACATCAGCGAAAAAACCTCCCCTTGCGAGCCGCATGTAGCCGCCGTCTCGACTTTGCATCAATGCCAAGTTAGCTAGTCCTCGATTGGCGCCATTGGCAATATGTTGTCGTCGCTTCGGTACCGTAGGGTTTCGGATTTGACGTCCTCAACTGGGCGCTGATCAGAGATATGCCAAACGCCCTTCGCGTCACGCCATTTATAAACTTCGGTCGTCGTGGCGGGAAGTTCTAATGGCGTGCCGTCAAGAAAGTTGGCCAAGGCATCACGCTCGAAGACGTAGCAATACGCGCCAGCCGCGCCCAAGAGAACGCTCGTGAAACGTACGATTCGCAACATGCTCGTTTGATTAAATGTTCGCTATTAATCGCGGCAAATCGTGTACCCCATCCCTGTCCAAGCGCACAATAAGGCGCTCCCGCTGATGTCGGAGGATACGCAAATTATCTACACCCGGACTTCGTAATAAGCGTTTAATGGGTTGTCGAAATCGTGCATCCGAAAATTAGAAAATCCAGCTTCTTGGGCCATTTTTTCCGCCATGGCGCTGCCGAACCCAACAGTCCCAAGTCCTTCCCCCTCGGGAGTAGACAAACTAGAAGACATGCAACACAAAACCGAAAAGCCGTAGAGCATTGGTAGCAACGGGTTCGCTTGCTCCAAATTTTCTTCCAATGAAGCACCGCAATGAATGTCGGCGATAAACCAGGTGCCATCGGGTTTAATCGCTTTTCTTATCGCCCGAATTGCGTCGCTTGGATGCGCCATGTCGTGGATACAGTCCAAGGTCGTGATCAAGTCGAAACTCGCATCGTCGGGCATCGGTTCGACGCTTGCATCGTGAAACGTCACGTTGTTAATAGCGTATTTGGCTTTATTCGCCGCCGCCCGCTCGAGCGCATGTTGCGATATGTCATAACCGTGCAACTCTGAATTTGGGTAGGCCTTGCCAATTTCAAGGAGCGCGACCCCCGCACCGCATCCGAGATCCGCAACTCGCGCGCCTTTGCTTAACTTCTCCGCAACGCCGTCTAATGCCGGGATGGCAACAGGGACAAGTTTGTGGCGAAACCAGGGGGCGAGTAGTCGCTCTACGCCGCGCGCCGCGTCTGGCCCCAGTTCGTCATAGGTTAATCCCAAACCGGTCTTAAAAGCTTCCGGTATGCGCAACAATATGTCACCCATTAGTTGTGGAACGTGACTAACCCCGCCAGCACAAAATGCCGGGCTCGACTCATCGGCAAGCACCATCGCCGCTTCATCGCTCAGGGTAAATTTTCCGCCGGCATAATCGATGTATCCGGCTGCAGCTTGACCGTGCAGCCATTCTCGGACCCAACGCTCCGACAAGCCGAGTTTGTCTGCAAGCCCATCGGTCGTCATTGGGCCAGCGCCCTGCATTGCTCGATAAAGCCCCATGGAATCACCCAGCCAAACCATCGCAGTGGTCATTGCGCCGCCGAGATCCGTAAATACTTTTCCGGCTAACTCGCCGACCTTTGATTGCTCTGCTTTAGACATGGGGCTCTCCTAGTTCAGTTTTATTTTGGCTGCTTGTATAGCGTTCTTGTGCGGGTATCGAGGCGGTGATCGTCTCAACATCGGCTTTCGCGTGTTTTAAAAAAACAATTCCATACGGTTCAATAATCATTGTTTATGTTGAGACCGCGTCTATTCAAGACCTGCGGCGATCAAGCTTTGCGCTGCCAACTTCGCGCGCGTTCCTTCCGGATCGAGCGCTGAGGCCTTATCCAAATCTGCAATCTCCTCGGGCACAAACCAGTGCAAACGTTCGGGGTCATCGTGATATGCCGCCCATACAACTTTCGCGATCTCAATCGGTTGAATTAGTCGGAACATTCCATCCGGAGCGGCGTTATCTCTCCACTTGTCGGGGATAATTGCCGTGTCGATTAAGCCTGGTAGGGTGTCGGCAACTCTAACACCGAAACGCGCAAATTCTACCGAGAGTGCCTCAGTTAAGCCTTTAACCGCGTGTTTCGTTGCCGAGTAAACGGCGATCCCCGCCATGCCAAATGTCGCCGACGAAGAAGACGTGGTGAAACAAAGCGAATTCGGCGTGGCTTTGAGTAAATCGGTGGCTAGATGAATGCCGTTTAACACGCCGACGAAATTCACATTCACGACGGCCATAATGTCGTCGAACGATTGCTCATCGAAAAAGCCACCATGCCCGATACCCGCGTTGTTGAACAATAGATCCAACCGACCACCGGTGCGCTCGCCAAACTCAGACAATGCCCGTTTATAATCCGGGCGATTAGTCACATCGAGTACACGCATTGTTGTGTTTTGCTCGCCAAGTTCCTCTGACAAGGCCTGCAACCCGGCTGGGTCGACGTCGTATCCACCAACAAACCAACCTCGCTCGGAAAAAAGTCGCGCAGTTTCCCGGCCCATGCCGCTCGCAGCACCGGTGATAAATATCGATTGTTGTTCGCTCGTGTCGTTCATCGGTTAAGTCCTCAGTACTCGAGAATTTCATCGGCTGCTAGCTCAAACACTGAGAGTCGGGCCTAAGAATCGGAGGCGCTATGGCAGTAAATATCGTGATGGATGTAGATGTAACGGCCAATCGCTTGGCACTAATGATATGCGGCGACTTCGCGAAACAAAAGGGGGCAACCTTCGGCAATTCAGCGGGCCTTGGTTGAGTTGGTGCAGCGCGATAAGGGATTTTCAGGCGGAACTATGCGCGCGCTTAGCCAAGACTACGAGAGCTCGATACTTATTCCGGCAATTTCAGCGATGTCGACCTGCAGCTGAAAACAGAATCGCGGTCTACGCCGCTTTCTTGTTCTTGATGAACTCGAACAAATCTTTGCTTTGTTCGGCGATCATTCCATTGACCATCGCAAGAATTTCCGCTGGCGCTTTGTCAGGAGAACCGGAGTCATACGGTGGTGCTGGGCGGTACTCGAAGACCAGTTGCATCGCCTGCGCGACAGGTGGCGCAACGACCTCCCCGATCAAGGTTAAGGCGAAATCCAATCCGGCGGTTATGCCGCCTCCCGTGATGCGCGATCGATCGACGACAACGCGCTGATCGACCACCTCAATTGCAGAATACGCACTTAAGCTATCAACCCAGCCCCAATGCGTGGTTGCCTTGAAACCGTCGAGTAATCCCGCTTCGGCCAAGATAAGCGCACCGGTACAAACTGACGTAACGTATTGAGCGCGACTCGCCTGATCCTTTAAGAACTGTTGAACTTCTTCATTGAGCATTTGCGGAAGCACGTTCCCGCCGCCCGGCACGAGCAAAATATCTAATGCTGGACAATTTGTGAAATCGTAATCGGGAGTGAGCATAGCGCCGCAATCAGATTTCATCGGTGCGGAGTCTTGCGCGAACGTGAAAGTATTAAATTGCTCTACGAGTGCGAACATTTGTAGCGGCGCATAACCGTCCAGCATGGTCATATCTTCAAAAATATAAATGCCAACGTTCATTGGTGTCGTCATCTTGGATACCTGTTATGACTAAGCCTTTACGACGGTAAAGAACTCACTAGCAATGCAGCGAGTATTTGTGATTTGATTCTAATCGGCGACATCAATAAATTATTGTACTGTTTCGAACAATAATTAAAAACGGACGCAAAAACAAGCCACACGGTTTGGAATGCTTGGCATGACTCGGCTTGTGCAATGTACTGTGCGCTTTGCATGCGCAACGAAACTGACTGGTAGACTCGCGCTATTGTGCTCTCAATCGAATTACTCTTAGGCATTGTTGCCGCTTTTCTCATCGCTGGAATTGTAAAAGGCGTTATCGGCTTCGGACTACCTAGCGTCGTGCTCGCGTTGCTGGCTGCTACGGTTGGATTAAATGAAGCGATGGTGCTCTTGCTGGTGCCCTGTTTCGTAACAAATTTGTGGCAAGCACTGAGTGGCGGCAAATTAGTTTATGTCCTCAAGCGGTTCTGGACCTTGCTATTGGGCATCGGACTTGTCAGTTGGGTTGGTGCAAGCTGGCATGTGAGCACCGATCCTCGTTGGTTGATCAGTTTATTAGGTGGACTGCTCTGCGCCTATGCCTTGATGAGTTTGGTCATCCGTCAGATCCCAGCCCCCGGTCGTCACGAAATCGTTCTGTCACCCATAATGGGGGCAATATCAGGGCTGTTGAACGGCCTGACCGGTTCGTTCGTCGTGCCCGGTGTATTGTATCTTCAGGCGCTCGGCTTACCGCGCGATACCCTGATTCAAGCGCTTGGCGTACTGTTCATTACTTCGACAGTTGCGCTGGGAATTTCATTGCGCGGCAATGGATTATTATCCGGAGAGTTCCTTGTGCTTTCGGTTCTAGGGGTCATTCCCGCGCTGTTAGGTATGCGCTTTGGTCTGGTGCTTCGCCAAAAACTAGATGCCGTGCAATTTCGACGCGCATTTTTCGCCGCGCTGATGGGATTCGGTATCTATCTTTTGATCAACCCCGTGGTGCATCAATGATGCGAAGATTTTCTTACAACGATTCGCTTAGTTTCAGAAGTATTCCCCTGTACCGACGATACAACAACGTACAATACGCACTGCCATAAGTTATCTGCGCGCAACACATGCCTGATTTCGTCACAACGCGAATACTAACCAGTCCGCCGCGCGGTCTGGGGCGCCCACATCGCGTTCGGCGTTTTATCTTGATCTCGACTGCCGTATTAATAGCGCTCGGCAGCATCTGGTCGATCTACGCCATATTTTCCGGTCACAAAGTTCTGTTGATCGCCGATCTCATACTTATCGGCATCGGATCTTTAGCGCTCATTCTTGTGCGTGTGGGTTGGATAAATTCGGCAATTCATCTCATCCTAATCTCATTGCTAATCTGGATCCCGATGATGGCGTTTTTTGTATCGGGCTCTGGGGTGAACAACAATGGCGCGGTTCATTACTGGTTAATTGTTTATATCGTTGGCCTACATTTCGTGCTGTTCGATGTCACACGTGTTATCCAAACGTTTTACATTGCGACTGCGATACTCATCTTTGTAGTTATCGAATACAACTTAGTACCGCTGACCCCAAAATATGGATTCCCCGCACATGAGACGTTGTTTGGACACGGGCTCACACTTGGCTTAGTGCTCATTTCGATCGCGATTATCATGCGTACCTACATTGCCGAATTGGCCGCAGCGGAACACGATGCGCGTGATGCAAATCACCGATCCGAGCAATTGCTTCAGAGCGTACTTCCACGATCGATAGTCGCGCGAGTGCGTGCGCACGGCACGACATTTACGCAGAGGGTTGATAGTTGCTCGGTGTTGTTCGCTGACATCGTCGGGTTTACCCCGATGGCATCCCGCCTTAGTGCGGAAGAGCTCGTCGGACTACTGAATACCGTATTCAGCCGCTTCGACCGACTCGCCGAGGAGCACGGTGTGGAGAAAATAAAAACTATCGGCGACGGCTATATGGCCGCGTGCGGATTGCCGGAATATCACGACGATCACGCCGTACGTACAATGAAATTGGCCCAAGGGATGCTCGCGGCAGTCGGCGACTTCGACGATCTGGAAGTGCGTATCGGCATTAATAGTGGGCCAGTCCTCGCCGGCATTATTGGACAGAGCAGAATTGCATTTGATCTATGGGGTGAGACGGTTAACGTCGCTTCGCGCATGGAGTCCCATGGCATGGCTGGAAAAATACAGGTCACGGAAACGACTTATGCCATCCTTCGAACAGATTTTGAATTTGACGAACCACGCGAAATTCAGGTGAAAGGCAAAGGCCTCGTGAAAGCGTATTTGGCTTGCGGGTTACCACTCACCTAACGGTTATTGCGCGACATTGCTCTTAGTAACCGGCCTTGTTAGAGTCCCATGGTGTTCAGCTTCGACAAAAGCGCGCGACTAAAGATTGCCGGCTATCTACTGCTAGCAGTGACGTTGCGTTCGTTTATCGCTGCCGGCTGGATGCTACAAATCCCTGCCGGCTCGGGGCTGAACGCACCGCTACTATCAATCTGCCCATTACAGACTCAGGGAATCGACGCTTGGCTATCCGGTGCGGATACGAACCATAGCCACCATGGCGGAGACCATAGCGACGGCGATAGCAACGCCAGCTTAACGATTAGCGATCCAAGCTGTGCGATTTGGGCGAGCACTGCGCTCGCCACAGTCGCCGCCGACCATCCGGCACTTGCGCTACCGCGCATCGCGTCCCCGATCGATCTCGGCCAGTCATTTGAGAT
>Ga0302127_10001903_pt1 | contig 12574 bp, 11 predicted proteins | sample CB4_SCM_MG_FD_204452 | JGI IMG/M metagenome (GOLD analysis project Ga0302127, IMG submission 204452) | Marine microbial communities from Western Arctic Ocean, Canada - CB4_SCM | ecosystem: Environmental > Aquatic > Marine > Oceanic | place: Canada: Western Arctic Ocean | collected 2017-09-24
TTGATGTGCATGGGATTGCTGTGTCCGCAAAATCAGTAGGATGGCTGTAGGGTTTTCTGCAATGTAGACTTAGTAAAGATAAAAAGGACATTCTACGTTGATTGGGTGAATAGCGCTTCACCTTTGTCTCTAGTTAAAGAAATTATCTTTAAATCGGCCTAACCCGCGTGCAAAACATCATATTGCTGCGGCATTGATTGGCAAATATTGTTGCCTTGATTAGGATATTTAAAATTCAAATGTTTAAAAAGATAATGATCGCTAATCGCGGAGAGATTGCGTGCCGGGTCATTCGTACTGCGCGGACAATGGGTATCGAAACGCTTGCGGTATACTCGCAAGCGGATGCCCATTCATTGCATGTAAAACTAGCTAACGATGCGGTCTGTATTGGACCTTCACCCGCCGCGAAGTCCTATCTCTTGATAGATCGACTGATTGACGTTTGCCGTGACCATGATGTGGATGCTGTCCACCCAGGTTATGGGTTTGTTTCAGAAAACCCACTTTTTGCTAAAGCCTTGTACGACGCTGACATCACTTTCATTGGTCCAAGTGTGCATGCGATGGAAGTAATGGGTGACAAGATTGCCGCAAAACGTTTTGCCAGCGGAGCAGGAATAAACACCGTTCCCGGCTATGCCGACGTTATTTCATCGGTCGATGAGGCAATACGTATAGCCCACGATATAGGCTATCCAATTATGATAAAAGCGGCGGCTGGTGGTGGTGGTAAGGGTATGCGGATAGCTGACAGCGATGGGCAAGTCCATGAGGGTTTTCAATCTGCGACTAACGAAGCTCGGGCTTCTTTTGCAGACGAGCGGGTATTCATAGAAAAATTTATTACTGAACCACGTCACATTGAAATTCAGATTCTGGCTGATACTCATGGCAATGTAATTCATCTGGGTGAAAGAGAATGCTCGATCCAGAGGCGTAATCAGAAAGTTGTCGAAGAAGCTCCTTCAGTATTCGTCGATAACAAACTGCGAGCTGAGATGGGTGCGCAAGCTTGTGCTCTGGCGCGCGCAGTTGGCTATCAGAGCGCAGGTACTGTTGAATTTATCACTGACCCTGCCGGTGGTTTTTATTTTCTTGAAATGAATACCCGTCTTCAAGTGGAACACACTGTGACCGAGTTAATCACTGGACTTGATCTTGTTGAAGAAATGATTCGAATTTCTTCCGGAGAACAGCTCCGGTTAAATCAGGGCGATGTGACATATTCAGGGTGGGCTATTGAAGCACGAGTCTACGCGGAAGACCCAGCGCGAAATTTTCTTCCGTCAATCGGACGTCTTGTTCGTTATTCACCGCCTGTTGAGGAAACTAAAAATGGTCTTACGGTCCGTAATGATACTGGTGTGGAAGAGGGGAGCACAATCACCGTTCATTATGATCCGTTGATAGCTAAGTTATGCACCCATGCTCCAACTCGTGCGGAAGCAATCGCCCATATGGGGCATGCACTAGATAGATTCACGATCACTGGTCTGGAGCAAAATTTGCTTTTTTTATCAGCTTTGATGGCTCATCCACGCTGGCTTGATGGCAGATTAAATACGCATTTTATTGCTGATGAGTTTCCTGATGGATTTTCAGGACTATTGATTGATGATGACAGCTCCAAGCAGTTGTGCGTGATTGCAGTGCTGATCAATAGGCGCCAGCAACTTTGTAGATTAGGCGAAGATCAAATTAAGCAGGCGACTGAGAACAGAGTTATCGCACGCATTAACGAGCAAGTTTTCGATATTATTATTAGGACGCATAACAATCAGCTTTTAGTTCTCATGGATGGAAAGACTCATGATATTTCGTCCAATTGGATGCCAGGCAACCTTCACATCGAGGCCTTGATCAACGGAGATCAAATCACAGCACAAGTTAGGCCGCAATCTGGAGGCGTTACTATTGCGCACAAAGGTAAACACGCCTTCGTGCAGATATTTACTGCGCGCGAGTCTGATTTTATTTCATTGATGCCTGAAAAGGCATCCGCTGACACATCTCATAAACTGCTCTGTCCGATGCCGGGAACAGTGGTCTCTATTTCTGTCTTTGAAAATCAGGGAATAAAGGTAGGTGATGCACTTTGCGTGGTTGAGGCAATGAAGATGGAAAACACACTTCGTGCGGAACGCAATACTAGCATTTCTAGGATTCTGGTGGAGCCTGGCGATAACCTGGCGGTGGATCAGGTCATCATGGAATTTGAGGATTTATTGCTAGAATGAACACGCTGATCATGATCACGACCTGGCGGCTAGATAGCGTGCTACATCTGTTGCAGGACGTAGGGGTTAGTATTAAAAAATACGATAGCAATTATCTGTTGGCAGAAGAATTTTTAGTGTTTAATTTTTATGGTGCGCTAAGGGCTTTGTAGCTTAAAGATCTGATCTAGTCAGTTGGATATTAGTTGTTGTTGTCAACCCGAATAGACGTTCAAAATTGTATCGTAACGCGCGGTCAACCTCCATCATGGATACATGTTTGCCAAGATCGTCCAAACTGGTAACCCCATGTTTGCGCACGCCACATGGTACGATTCCACTAAAATGCTCGAGGTTAGGGGCAACATTAAGCGAAATACCATGAAAGCTGACCCATTTACGTAGTCTGAGGCCAATTGCCCCGATCTTGTCTTCGGCATTTGGGCCTTTATCAGGACGTGAAACCCAAATGCCTACACGCCCATCCCGCCTTTCTCCTTGAACGTCAAATGTTTCTAAGGTGTTGATTAGCCACTGTTCAAGTGTGTAGACAAAGGCGCGCACATCACCAAAACGCTGGCCGACATGAATCATCACATAAGCGATTCTTTGCCCGGGTCCATGATAGGTGTATTGGCCGCCGCGGCTGCTGCTATAGACCGGAAAACGTTCCGGCGTGAGTAGATCTTCTGGCTTCGCACTCGTCCCCGCACTGTATAGTGGGGCGTGTTCAACAAGCCAGACCTGCTCATTAGAGGTCCCCCTTGCAATTGCGTGTGCCTGACTCTCCATTTCATCGCAGGCAACCAAATAGTCTGTTAGAGCTTGCTCAGTTCGCCATACTATGGCTGGCGATAACTGGGTGGCCGCCGATATATCGGATGTATGCTTAATCATGGCTCACCATAGTGAGTACCCATGCATTCGCGTCAATGGTTGAAATATTAATCAGGATGTAATGATCGATGAGTTCCTTAATACGGTAAAAATACCATCATATACGATTTTATGTACCTTAACGCTTTTCATAAAACAATTTTTGCACATGGGTGCGTAGATTAAATCCTCAATTTAATGAATTATAGCATGGTGTTCGCTATCACCCTTGGCAGTTGCTAAATCATTTGCTATTTGCATCAGATGAAACTTGTAAGCGGTCGTGGCGGAATTGGTAGACGCGCAGCGTTGAGGTCGCTGTGGGGGAAACTCCGTGGAAGTTCGAGTCTTCTCGACCGCACCATTTTTATTTGAAAATTATTGGAAATCATATTGATTAACCTAACGCAAGGACTTGGTGCTAAACGACGTGAAAGACGACATCGCAGCTCTTGTAGTTAATTTATTATATAAATAGTCCACCGTATGTTCTCCCGTGTGGGGTGACTTAGGGTGATTGGAGCCTCCCATGTTCCTCAGAGCTACGTATAGTGGTCCTTGCTTGGCATAGATGGCGACGGCTCCTGTGGGATAAATTTTGTCGAGAAAGTCTCGCTCTGGTTTAGTTTGACACCGTGAAAAGAATTATAGCGTATTAAAAATCTGGTAGAGTTCCGATACTGATCGACGGTAATCTGTTGGTTTGTAATACTTGCGTTATCATTGAATTTCTGAACTGAGAATTATCCTCAGTCGGACTTATGGCCATCAGGCAGGCGGGCGCGTTCCAGTGCTCAAGCTATCTCAAATGAAATGTACTCCTAATTCTTAGCATCGTGATAGTCATCTCCAATCAATTATGGACACACTCATCTAGGCATACTAAATTCATCTGTAGTCATGGATATTGATAGAATTACCTAAATTGGTGGTGATACAATACCTGAATTTGTCGGCAGATGACCATTTTATATTTGGTATCTATTACGCTGCTGATGCGATGTTCGCACCAATTGTTCCCAGGTTTCAGACATATGCTATATCGGTCAGACAGATTGAACTGGTGTACATGAACTCCTCCACCACGTGGCATTAAGCGTATCGCCAGTGGAGCGAGGCTGGGAAAGCCGAATGGTGGTCTTTTTCTCACGAAGTTATCGACTAAAACGCCGTGTGCTAGCCCTTTTTTGGCTCAAGGTTATCAAGATTTTCGGTTGTGTTTGGATTGATATTTCTCAAAAACTAAAACCTTTACCATCAGGGCTAGTTTAATTTGTTCAGTACTTGTTTTTACTAAAAACAAGTAACCTGTGATCTATATCATATATCAAACATCCACTCTATAGCATGCTTTTGGTTGTCGAGTGAGAGAAGCGTGATAAGTAAGAAAGTTAGCAGGGATATGGCTGAGTTAACGGGATATATTTTTGCATTTGCAACGCTATTTGCAGCAGGAATTATAGGTGTTGTTGTTCTTCCAGCTAATATGCGTGTCGAAGAATTCTCGCTACGCTCTAATGTTGACGGAATAAGATACAGCAAACATTATTTTGCTAAGTTACCGCAATGAACCTTCTTTCTCAAAATCTGGTCTTTTTTTCTCGGACATACTGGAGAGTCTCCCTAGCGTGCAATTCACTGACAGAGTTTTAATGACTTGCTGATTTCATATCTGGTGCCACTATGCGTGGGCCATTAATTTTGAAACTTATGAATAGAAACCTTCTGCACAATCCTAGATTAATACTCTAGCTAACTTCTCGCAGGTGATCCACAATAGATCTAATATAATAATGATAACGGCCTATGATCTGGTAAATTTCTATGGTGTTGCATTTAATTAAACTGTGTGTGGGGATCTCGGAACCTCGTGAGTTGATTGATCGACAGCTTGCTCGTTTTCGTGCACGCGAGGTCGCCGGCGAACCCTCCGAGTACTACCACGTTACCCGTTCAACACCGCGTCGGCGAGGTGAGATCCTTGCGGGCGGATCTCTTTATTGGGTTATCAAAGGTAAGGTACAGTTGCGGCAGCCAATCATCGATATGCGTGCCAAGTCTGGTGTCAATGGAATAAACCACTGTCAAATTGTCCTGGCGCCTATTCATATGTTTACCAATCCTATCCCCAAGCGGGCATTCCAGGGGTGGCGTTATCTTTCCGCGCAAGACGCACCCGATGATCTATCTAAAGCCGACGAGAGTGAGATACCTTGCAAGCTGAAGCGTGAACTTGCCGAACTAGGACTCTTGTAGAGTAGAGTAGAGTTGGATAGTGATGGACATTGCAGCTTAGCATTCTGCGTTCTCTGCCGCCATTCTGGACTTCATCGTAGTTGATCTTGTATCGTAGAAATGCACAGTACTGTGAGAGAAAACAGATTTAATTTCTCCTCTTAAATCTGCTGTGACAGTTGCTATACATGTGCGTAAGCGCCATATAAATGGATTTTAAGTAGTACAAATTCTCCACTATTTGATTGCTTTTTGAGGAAAATGAACGACAACCGTAAGACACCAGCGCATGTAAAAAATAAAGATCTATCGCCTTCAAGCGTAGATCAGATTGCTCAATTTTTGACTGATGTTCGCTCAAAGCCAAAAGTTGGTGGCAGCGCACGTGGGCGTCTCGTTTTTGCGATGGATGCAACACTGAGCAGGCAACCCACATGGGACCATGCGCTTGTCATACAAGCGGAGATGTTTCATGCCACCGCTGCTATAGGCGGGCTCGATGTTCAGCTAATCTACTTCCGTGGCTTGGGGGAATGCCGCTCTAGTAAGTGGGTCAGTAACCCCGACAGCCTAGCGCGTTTGATGACCTCAGTAGGTTGCCGCGGTGGACGCACTCAAATAGAACGCATACTGCGCCACACTCTCAGAGAGACAGCAAAAAAATCAGTAAATGCTCTCGTTTTTGTTGGAGATGCGATGGAAGAGAATGTTGATGACCTTTGCGTTGTTGCTGGCGAGCTTGGGTTAATGAAACTTCCCGTGTTTATGTTTCATGATGGCCGAGAGCCTGTTGCTGCAAGTTCATTCCGTGAAATTGCTAGGTTATCTGGTGGTGCTTATTGCCCATTTAACGCAGCGTCGGCTGACCATCTGCGTGAGTTATTGGCAGCGGTTGCAATCTATAGTGCCGGTGGTATCAATGCATTGGAACGCCACGATAATACCAAAAGCGCTCGCATGTTGCTTGAGCAGCTTAAATAGTTATCCATGATATATTTTCTTCTAGGCTTAGTGGTGCTTGGATTATGCCTTCTGGCCACATTTGCCTTTGTCCAGGTCAATCCCGCAATATTGGCTGAGGTTTTCCGTCGCGGCATCGGCATTTTAGCACTTGCTCTTGCTGTTATATTTGCATTAACAGGCCGTATGTTCCTTGCCGTCCCAATAGCATGGGTAGCATTCAGGTTTCTTATGCACCGGCGCATTTCCTGGCAAAAAAGCAATAAGCAAGGCGGTCAATCATCTAGAGTAAGGACCTCTTCTCTAGAGATGATACTTGAACATGATACTGGGCATATCGACGGCAATATATTAGTTGGCTTGCATGCAGGCAAGCGTTTGAGCGAACTCGATCTTAAGGACGTGATTTCTTTCCGTTCTGAGTGTGAAGAAAGGGATTTAAAGGCGGTAAAACTTATAGATGCTTTTCTGGACCGGACCTATGAAGACTGGCACAAGTTTGCCGGGATTGAGGATGAATACTTCGCAAACGGAGAGGTTGGCTCAGATAATTTTGGCCCTATGTCACGCGAGGAGGCTTATGAGGTTTTAGGCCTTGGGAGAGATTCAACTAAAGATGATGTGCGCCGTGCACATCGACAGTTGATGAAAAAATTGCACCCTGACCAAGGGGGGTCTACCTATCTTGCCTCAAAGGTGAATGAAGCTAAAGATTTTCTCTTGGGCGGTTAGGTAGTGGGTCTGCTTATCTGGCTACTACGATACAGTCGATGCGGTTTTTTTTCAAAGTGCTGCATGCGCGTGTAGCTGATTTTTTATCAAGGCCAGCAAAGCGGGCACGGTAAAGTGTGCCGCTGTTCTTTTCGACCGTTGGAGTATATCCTATTGCCTTGGCAAGGAGATTTCTTGCATTTTGCTGAGCGTGCTTTAGAAGCCTCTGCGCGTCGCTCTGGCGCGCATAAGCACCGACTTGAATTTGATACCCATCGGGTATCTCTAATCCCCTCTTGATCGATTTGGTGTCAACAGAAATCAAAGTTGGCTGCAACAACGGTGAACTGGCATAATCCCGGGTTGAGATGTTGTCAGCTATTTGCGTCGGTTTAATTAATCGTCCGTGTCGAACAGAGCTTTCAACGGGGTCAGAAGTAGAAGCTATATCAGGTGCTGACTTTGCTTTGGCTATTAGGCGTTCAATAGCATCATCTGGCTTATTTGAATCGGCTATTGCCAACGTGAGAGCAACTCGTTTGTCAGGCTCCGTCTGATAGGCTGATAGGGCTGCCGGTGCTAGGGAATCTGCATGAGCAACAGCGGCTCTGACAGTTTTCGGGTAAACAACGGTTGTTTCTGATGGAGAGATTGAAATAAACGCAATTGAGGATTTAGCTGGATCTCGTGAGATGGGTTCGGCTAATGGTAACTCGCGATGGCGTGGTTCTAATGGCGTCATCTGAAGAGCAATAGTGCCAGCCTTGGTTTGTGCGCGGATTCTTTCTGTCGTATGTTGGGGTATCTGATTAGATATATCCATTGGCATTTTGAACTGCGCTGACCTTTTGCGCCTGGTTGAGAGTTTAGGGAACGACTCATCAAGTATCTGTCGCATGTGTGCATCGCGGCTGCTGGCTGTTTTGCCGCCCATAACGACGCCGATCGCAACGCGTGAGCCTCGTCGTACAGATGCAACCAGATTGAAGCCTGATGCTCTTGTATAACCAGTCTTTATTCCCTCAGTTCCGGCATAAGCTCCAAGTAGACGGTTGTGATTTCCATAGGTATGTCCGCGGAAGGTAAAGCTTTTTAGCTTGAACATTTTATAGAGCTGTGGATGATCGGTCATCATTCTCAAGCCCAGTGTAGCCATATCGCGTGCCGTGGTTTTCTGTTTGCTATTAGGCAGTCCAGACGCATTGCGGAATGTTGTATTTTTCATACCCATTGCGACCGCCGTTTTAGTCATACGCTTGGCAAAAGCCCATTCAGTCTTGGATATATGTTCTGCAATTGCGGCGGCGACATCATTGGCAGATTTCGTGATTAGAGCATGGATTGCATGGTCAACCGTAATTGTCTCCCCCGGGTTCAATCCCAGTTTTGAAGGTGCCTGCGCGGCAGCGTGATTAGAAAATCGGATACGATCAGATTTTTTAATACGTCCGGCTGTTATTTCACTAAATAGAATATAAAGTGTCATAATTTTGGTCAGTGAGGCTGGGTACCGCGCAGAGTCTGCGTTTCGAGCGCGAATGGATGCGCCTGTATTGGCATCTATGACGAACGATGCATACTTATTATTAGCATAAGAAGAAGTGCCAACAAACTGAGTAGCTAAGAAAATTAGCGAAAATACAATAACTGGAAAAATGCTTGCCCGGCGCCTTCTCATCCAATTCTCCCTTAACAAACAAGCCATAGCTATTATTTTAGTTAGCTCGTGGTGAAACCTTAATAGTGGGAACCAACAATCCTAATACGACAACAGTAGGGCACGGATAGCCCTGTCGTTTATTGATTTTATCTATTTATTTTCTAGGTCGATATGGTTACTGAACAATGAAATTTTGAAGTTATGGCTAAGCTTGAGCGATGAAATATACATGGGGATGTTAGATTTTTTTGCGCATTACGGGCGCATAAAAAGCTTTCATATTGAATGGGGGATTGGTTCCCGTAAAAAATTGATCTGATGTTTGTCAGAATCTACTCATCAGGTGTTTTATTCATTCCTCGCCACGACTATAGATTGTAACGATAGTGAGTTTGGGCATCTAGATTCTTTTAAAGTTGAGAGAAGGGCTGATCCTACTGTCTCGATGTGGAATGAAGTTCAGGATAATTGGAAAATGAGAGGCACGCCGTTTTTAGGGTCACCTGGCGAAGATGGGCACGATCTTGATCGGAGTGATACCGACACCGTTACCGATATACGCACGAAAATAAAAAAACCCAGCATGTACAAAGTGTTGCTGTTGAATGATGATTACACGCCGATGGAATTTGTTGTTCTTGTTGTGGAACACATCTTTTCCAAGGGACGAGAAGAGGCAACCAACGTCATGCTTCATGTGCATCAACACGGAGTTGGGCTTTGCGGGGTGTACACATATGAAGTGGCGGAAACAAAGGTGACGCAGGTGATGGATTTTGCACGCCAGTACCAGCATCCGCTACAGTGCACCATGGAAAAGGATTGAGGGAGCTGGAATTGCCAACATTATCTCGAGGCCTTGAGCAGGGATTGCAACGTGCTCTTACCCTGGCAAATGATCGGCGCCATGAATATGCGACGCTTGAGCATCTGTTGCTGTCCTTGATAGATGATAGTGATGCGGCTTCTATGATGCGTGGTTGCAATGTCGATCTTGATATTTTGAAACAAAACCTTATCGATTATCTCGACCATGATCTAGCAAATATAGTTATTGCAAGTGACGATGCTTCAAAGCCAACTGCTAGTTTCCAACGCGTTATTCAGCGTGCGGTAATCCATGTTCAGTCCGCCGGTCGTGAAGAAGTCACGGGGGCAAATGTATTGATAGCCATGTTTGCTGAGCGTGAGAGCAACGCCGCCTATTTTCTTCAAGAACAGGAAATGACGCGATATGACGCCGTTAATTATATAAGTCACGGCATACCCAAGAAAGCAAACTTGTCTGAGGATAGACAGGTTCGTGGTTTATCTGAAAACGAAGATGACCAGCCTCGCGACGATGTCGCTAAAGAAGGTAGCGACGCGCTTTCGCAATATTGCGTGAACCTTAATCGTAAAGCTGAAGATGGACGCATTGATCCGGTGATTGGTCGTGCTGCCGAACTAGAGCGTACCATCCAAATTTTGTGCCGACGTCAGAAGAATAACCCGTTGTTTGTTGGTGAGCCAGGTGTCGGGAAAACGGCGATTGCCGAGGGCCTTGCTCGCCGGATTTTTGAGGATGATGTTCCCGATGTTTTAGCTGGCGCAACTATTTTCCAGCTCGATATGGGCCTGTTGCTTGCTGGCACTCGCTATCGTGGTGATTTTGAAGAGCGCTTAAAAGCTGTTGTTAAAGAGATAGAGGGTCTTCCTGACGCCATCATGTTTATCGATGAAATTCACACTGTAATAGGTGCCGGTTCCACATCAGGTGGTGCGATGGATGCATCTAACTTGCTAAAGCCTGCGCTTCAGTCCGGGACGTTGAGGTGTATTGGTTCAACGACCTATAAGGAATATCGCCAGCATTTTGAGAAAGATCGAGCATTGGTACGCCGGTTTCAGAAGATCGATATCAATGAGCCAAGCGTTCCCGATACGATTAAGATTTTACACGGCCTCAAACCTTATTTTGAGGATTTTCATAACATCCACTACACAGATCAAGCTATCAAGGCAGCAGTTGTGCTTGCGGCAAAATATATGCATGACCGTAAGTTGCCGGACAAAGCTATCGATGTAATTGATGAAACTGGTGCTCGCCAGAAGCTTTTGCCTGTCTCCAAACGGCGCAACAAAATTGGCGTGAAGGAAATAGAAGTGACTATTTCGACCATGGCACGCATACCGCCTAAATCTGTTTCAAAGAGTGATGCGTCTGTGTTGCGTGATCTCGGTGCTGATCTAAATCGCGTAGTGTTTGGACAGAATGCGGCGATTGAATCGTTGAGCTCGGCGATCAAGTTGGCTAGGGCCGGACTGCGCGAGCCGCAAAAACCAATTGGTTGTTATCTGTTCTCTGGGCCAACAGGGGTTGGTAAGACTGAAGTTGCGCGCCAGCTTGCCTCGCTGATGGGCATTGAGCTCATCCGATTTGATATGTCAGAATATATGGAGCGTCATACTGTTTCACGTCTGATTGGCGCTCCACCTGGCTATGTCGGATTTGACCAGGGCGGATTGCTTACTGATGGTATTGATCAGCACCCCCATTGTGTATTGCTTTTGGACGAGATCGAAAAAGCTCACCCTGATCTATTCAACATACTATTGCAGGTGATGGATCACGGTAAGCTGACAGATCACAACGGCAAGAGCGTAGATTTCCGTAATGTAGTTTTGATTATGACTACAAATGCCGGTGCCACTGATCTCGCTAAGCCACCGATTGGTTTTTCTCAATCAAAGCGTGAAGGAGATGATGAAGAAGCCATCAATCGCATGTTTTCTCCTGAATTCCGCAACCGCTTGGATGCAGTCGTCGGGTTTGCCAACTTACCGCGTGAAATTGTACGTAGAGTGGTAGAAAAATTTATATTCGAGCTCGAGGTTCAGCTTGCGGATCGTAATATTACTATTGCACTTTCTGACGAGGCTACAGATTGGATCGTTGGTCAAGGCTATGATGAAAAATTTGGTGCTCGGCCATTGGCGCGGGTAATTCAAGAATATATCAAAAAACCTCTTGCTGATGAGGTGCTGTTTGGAAAATTAATGAAGGGCGGTGCGGTTTCCGTCACGCTTGTGGTCGAAAAAAATGGTACAAAAATACTGGATTTTAAATTCGAAGAGCCCAATCGGCCAGCTCCCAAACCAACAACCAAGTCTCCTTCCAAACAAAATAAGGGGAGGAAGAGCTCTGTCCGGGCACGGGGTGCGCCAAAGAAAGACGGTGGCAGCGGAGCAAAAGGGTCGGTTCCGAAGGTTTCTCTGACGGTTGATTAGGCCGTACTTATAAAGTTATGAACCATAAATTGATTATAATTTACCTACGCATGAGAGCTGGGTACAAAGACGATTCGTCTAATACATAGCCTTCTGCGGTATGTAGATGCCTCCTAGTTTGAAATCTGTTCTAGTGGTAAAAGTCCCTCCAGTTCTCCAATGCTTATATGCGGGCATCATCTTTGTAACTAAGTTGTCTATGACAATGTGACTGGTTTGAGGGCGGATCTAATTTTTTCCGCATGTAACTCAAGTGCAGTGCTGGTAGCCAATTTTGTCGGGGTGCGCAATGCGATCCTATCATGGCGGGGCAGGACATGGATGTGGGTATAAAAAACTACCTGGCCTCCAGCGCTTTCGCTCAATTGATGAATTGTGATGCCATCGGCCGAGAAGGCTCGCATCTGAGCAATTGCAATTTTTTGTGCCGTGGCGATGACTGCATGGAGGTCGTCTAACTTTATATCCAGAATATTACGTGAAGCTGCTTTCGGGAGCACAAGAACATGCCCATCCACCTTAGGCATGATGTCCATGAATGCAAACGTCATGTCATCTTCATAAACGTTAATAGAAGGCATCTCGCCGCGTAATATTTTGGAGAAAATATTTTGATTATCATACGCCGTCATTGCTTGCTCCA
>Ga0302127_10001904_pt1 | contig 12570 bp, 9 predicted proteins | sample CB4_SCM_MG_FD_204452 | JGI IMG/M metagenome (GOLD analysis project Ga0302127, IMG submission 204452) | Marine microbial communities from Western Arctic Ocean, Canada - CB4_SCM | ecosystem: Environmental > Aquatic > Marine > Oceanic | place: Canada: Western Arctic Ocean | collected 2017-09-24
TACGACACGGCGAAAACGTTAAAAGCTGAAATTGAAAAGATGGATTTCGACGCGTTTGAGAAAAGTACGACGACGACGCATCAAAATAACAACAATAATAGCGCGGCGAGTAGTCCAATCTTAGGTATGCGCGTGAAAAACGACGAGAATGGAAACGAGATCGTTGTTAATGCCGCGGATAAGTCGTTCGATTTTGACCCAGACGATGGCGGCGGGAAAGGGAAGAGTGTTGCCGCGCACTTTCCGCTCTCCGAAAACACAAACACGCGGCCCGACGACGCCAGCGCTATTGGGTTATCGAACGATGAGATCCCTGCACGCGCGAGTGGTCGCGCAGAGTCTCCGCTGACGTCGCCAGGTTTACAAACTGGGAACAGCGACGGCGACGGCGGATCTTCTTTCACTCCAGTCAGTAGATTTTCCTCTCTTGGATCGGAAATAATGAAGAACGGGGAGAACAACACTCCTCAGACAACCACCAACGAGGAGGACGAAGAAACGTTGCAACTCTCCGCGAGCGAAGAAAGAGACATGGAACCGATGTTCGCTATGTTTAGCGCGGATGTAGTTGCGAGACTAATCAAAAGCGAACGATGGCGCACGCGAGACGCCGCTTTGACAGAAATGAACACGGTTCTACTAAGTGCAAAAAGTGTTACTGTGGAGGATACGAATCAATTCTTCGTCTCGGTCTGTCGCGTTCTGGCGCAAAAGTGTCTTTGCGACAAAATAGCATCGGCGTTCATTCGCGCGTGCGAAACGCTCCGAATTCTGTGCACGTTTTGTTGCGAAAAAACAAACTTTAACGCCAAAAGTAGCGGTGGCACGAACGTCTCGGCTGTTCTTTCCATTGAAGTTGTGCCTTTCCTGCTCGAACGTTTAGCCGAAGCGCACGCGCGGGCGAGAGATGCGGCGAAAGAGACGCTCGCGCACGTTGCCTCCACCGTGGAAAAACAGCACGAATCGTTCATCATTTTAGAGAAGATATTCGAAGCGCAAAAGAAGAAAGTCGGTAGCTCTGGAGGGAAAGGGAAAGGGTCCTCTGGCCGCTCGTCCTCCTCGTCGTCTTCGATCGTTTCGTCTGCCTCGTCAAAACCAGTCGCCCCGCGCGCGATGGTCAAGCGCTTAGAAACGCTCGGCTTGATTTGCTCTAGTTTCGGTATGAACACGTCTCACGGTGTGCACGCAGTCAATGCTGCGTCTAAAGCGTTGACGTTTTGTTGTGAAAACTTGGAAAACAATTCTGGCGAGGTAAGGAAAGCCGCGGTAGAATCGTTGGCGTTCATCGGGACGATTACCGGTAGGAGCAAAGTGCGCGATAAGCTTCCGAAAACGTTGAAGAGTTCAATTCGCGACGCCGTCGAACGCGCGGTAGATGCAAAAGTATCATCAGTCGATGATAAGAATAAGACGAGCGACGACGAATTAATCATCGACTTGAAAAAGAAACCGAGTGAATCGGCGACGAAGAATCAAACGAGTAGTAGTAGAGTAGCGGTAGAAAAAGGAGCGGCGAAAGTATTCGAAGCGCCGTCAAACTCGTTTGAGTTTAAGAAGAAGAGCGCCGCGAGTGAAACCGATAAAGCGATATTCTCTCGCGGTCTGCGCGAAGGAGAAAAACAACCTGAAGTCGATTCCGAAGATGACTCTGATGATGATTCCAACGACGAAGAAGACGAAGGCGATTACCCGTCCATCGAAGAACTCCAACGCGAACTCTCCGCGCTCTCCGTCACCAAAGGCACCCGCCATCCAGACTACGCGCGCGTTCTCGTCGACCTCGCCGCCGCGAAATCCGACCAAGAAGACTACCTCGGCGCGGTCCCTTTATACGAGCAAGCCTTGCGCATCCAAGAAAACGCCCTTGGCGACGACCATCCGAGTTCCGTTCAAACGCTCACCGACTTGGCGATTTGCAGATTAGATTTAGGCGAAACTCACAAAGGTAAGCCGTTGTTAGAACGCGCGTTGGTTCTGCAAAAACAACAATTAGGCGACGACCACGCGGACGTCATCGCCATAAGAGAGGTTTTGATGAGCTTGTAAGAGTAGTAAAAGATATATATATATGATGTTATTATTATTATTAGTATTATTATTATTATTTCACGTGATGAGAAAAAAGACGTTTTTTTCCTCATTCTTTTTCCGCTCGAGAAAGAAGAGTGTGATGCACTTTCATCATCACTAATGTTGTCGTCGTCTTCTCGAAGTCATCGCGCGCTGGTTTCTGTCGGGAGTCGTCGCTTTCTTGTCAGCGCGTCTTCGTCTTCGTCGTCGTCGTTTTCCTCTCTTCGAAGAACTTTAACGACTTTGAACAACAACGACGACTCTGACGAGACTACTAAAATCGTGCAACAGTTGCGGGAAGATTTCCGTCACTGCGCCGCTCTGTTACGCCAAAACGATTACGAGACGTACCTGTGCACGAACGCCATCGACGCCTCAAAACGCGCCGGACCGTTAGCTTTGAGAGCGTTGAATTGCGAAACCGCCGGGATTGGTACGTATTCAGGAGGAGGGGAGAATAAAGATATCGCGCTGGTGAAGTTGCGATGGTGGATGGACCATTTGGAAAGCATGTTTACGCCGGTAACGACGAGGAGGAAAAAATCACCGTCGGTATCGCGCGTTCCGGAACATCCGATTGCGAGATGTATAAACGCGGTCGCGACGCACGCGAAAGAAGTCATGGGGTCAGACCCTTCATTTAACGAGACGAGATACGTGACGTGGATTAAAAGAGCGATCGAAGCAAGAATGGAGGACGTGGAGAAAGGATCGAACGCGTTCGATTCGACGAAGGATTTAGAACTGTTCGCGAGAGAGACGCACGGGAATTTTTTGTTGGTGACTTTAGACTGCGAGAATATTCGGTCGATGGCGAGCGATCACGTGGCGTCGCACTTAGGGACCGCGATTGGGTTGACGAACAGTTTGAGAGGGGCGAAGATAAACGCGAGGAATAGGAAGACGTATTTTCCGATGGATTCGTTAGCGGAGGAGAATTTAAGCGCGGAGACTGTGTACGAAGGTAAAGTCGGAGACGAACGCATTAAAAACGTGACGCATAAAATCGCGAGCGCCGCAGTCGGGCACTTAGCCGCGGCGAGAAGGAATTTTACGGAGAATAAGTTAGGCGAGAAGTACCCGCACATGGCGAAATTACTGTTGCAAGCGACGACGACGGAGAGGTGGTTGGAAAAGTTGGAAAAATACGATTTCGACGTGTTTCGAGAGGAGTTGCAACGGACACCGCCGCTGCTGACGCAAGGCAGAGTGTTCGTCCAAGCGTGGAAGAATCAATTTTAGAATAGAAGTAGTAGTCGTAGGCGTAGTGGTAGTAGTAGTGCAGTAGTTATTTAGGCTAAGTGTAGTAATTCAAGTATTAATATTATTCTAGGACTGTGTTTGGCTAAATCTCTCAAGCGCTCTCTCGCGTTATTAGATGTTGCTCGGATACAACATGCATCTGATCTTACCCCCGATGCTGGTCGGCGGCAAGTTGTGCTTGAACTGCGCGCGAACAACCCCAGACGTCCCGTGTGCTCTCGTCACCTTACCCCACATGGTTCTGTACACCGTCCCTTCTTTCTTCGTGTGCGCCTTGTACACGTAGCACAGTTTCTTCCCCAAGTAAAACGAGGTGGAGGATTTGTCCGGAACGTTTTCCAACTTGATCAGAGAGGTGTTTTCGTATTGGTTCGTTCGCGCTCTTTTGTACCCCAAAATGACGCCACGGACGTATAATCTGTGTTAAGTTTTTGTTGTTTTAAAAAAAAGAGCAAGAGAAAGAGTGAGGTCAGAACAAGAAGAAGACAAAGAAGCATTTTGGAAAACGGATGGGGCTTTGTACACCACCGCCGACGGAGAAAGAGAGAGAAAAAAAGGAATCTCTCCCGTCGGAATCCTCCTCGAACTGGCCTGTCGCGAATGGCACACCGCGCATAAAAACGCGAAACACGTGTCTCGCGTAACGTTTTATGCGATTGCACAGCACTCCATCCTTCGCATCGATCGCCTTCTCCTTTCTCTCTCTCTCTCTCTCACCTCAACAAAAAATTCGCGCTCGCGCATCAAAAATCTCATCATCATCATCAAAACGAACTCCGAAGAGAACGACGCGACGCGAAACGATAAACACCACCGCATCTCTCCTAAAACCAAGGAAATAATAAACCATCGCGTAATTATTCGTACCTGCACGGTTGTCTGCTTTCTTTCGGCATTTTTTTAGTTATGTGTATTATGCGCTAATTTGTAGTTATTTATAAGGAAAATGTGGTTTTTACTCGTGGTTTGGGTGTTTCTGCATTTTACATCGACCGCGTGTACAAAACAAAAAAGCAGCAAAAACGAGGAAAAAAGCGACAGAAATTTTAGCATGGGAGGAGGATACGTGCCACCGCACCTGCGCGCCTCAGACGCGGCAGAATCATCTTTAAGTGGTGGTGGTAATGGTACCTTCTCGAAGAACAACAACAACAACGACGACAGCGGCGGCTTTGCCGGGGAAAGGTCGAATCATCATCATCATCGTCCAATAAGAACAACGGCGGCTGAGGATAATACTACGAATAACAACAAAAAGACGAAGACAAAATGGCAACCGTCGGAACGGGTGTTAAACCTAACCAAACAACAAATCGAGGACATGAGAGAACGGTTAAACGTTCTCGCGGAAAGCCCGGCAGAAGACACAAACGAGTACGCCCCGATCGAGAGTTTTGAGGACATGAAATTGGACCGCGAGATTGCCTTGTCGATTAAAGCGCACGGGTTCGATAAGCCGACGCCGATACAGGCGCAAGGGATACCGGTGATATTATCTGGGAGCGATGTCTTGGGGTGCGCAGAGACTGGGAGCGGGAAAACAGCCGCGTTTGCGATACCGATGATTCATTACTGCGTGTCGATTTCGGACGCGTACGGCGCGACGAGAAGAGGAGACGGGCCGACGGCGATTGTTTTAGCGCCGACGAGAGAGTTGGCGCAACAAATCGAGAAAGAGACGAAAGCGTTTTCGCAAGCGATCGATAAGAGACGGTTTAAGACGACTATCGTCGTTGGTGGGTCGAGCATGAACGAACAGAGAGGCGATTTGAGAAACGGCGTCGAGTGCGTGGTCGCCACGCCGGGGAGGTTGATCGATCACATACACCAAAATAACACCAATTTACGACGCGCGTCGTTTCTAGTCTTGGACGAAGCCGATCGGATGTTAGATATGGGTTTTGAACAACAAATTTTAGAGATTTTAAACGCGACTCCGAAACCGAGGCAAACGTTGTTGTTTAGCGCGACGATGCCGCCGGAAGTTGAAGTTTTAGCCGGAGAGTATTTAGTGAAACCAGTAAAAGTGAAAGTAGGAACAGTCTCGGCGCCAACCTCGAACGTGGCGCAGAGTTTAGAAAAAGTACCGAACAACGATGTCGCAAAAATCGATCGATTGTGTCGGATGCTCGTGGAGGAGAAGATGGAATCGGTCGCGCACGGCAACGCGCCGCCGATGTCCATCGTGTTTGTCGAACGTAAAGCGAAAGCAGAAGACGTGGCGGATATGTTGAACGCGGAAGGTGTTGCTACGGCGTCTTTACACGGCGGGAGAACGCAAGGCGAACGCGAAGCAGCTTTGAAGGATTTTACCAGAGGCTTGTGTTCCGTCTTGGTCGCTACGGATGTCGCGGCGAGAGGATTGGACGTCAAAGGCGTCCAACACGTCGTGAACATGGACTTGCCGAGAAACTTCGAAGATTACGTCCACAGAATCGGTCGTACCGGACGAAACGGCATGACTGGCAGAGCCACGTCCTTTTACACAGACTCGGACGCTTTCATCGTCTCGCAAATCAAACGCGCTTTACAAGAGCTCGAAAGCGGCAACGCGTTTGCTTTCGCCACCGGTAAAGAAGCCAGAGCGAAAGAAAAAGAAGCGCAAAGAGCGTGGATGGAAGAGCGAAGCGCCGACCAATCGAAAACAGAAACCGACTCGGGCGGTATCATCTCCGTCGACGACAAGTTCAAATCCATGCTCGTCACGAGCGCCAACGCCGCGACTGGAAATCAATCCGGCGCCGCCGACGACGCCTGGGGAAGCGACGAAGACGACTTTTAATAAAAAAGTCCGTCGTCCTCGCGATGATGTAAGAGTTGTGAGTCATCATATATAATCGTAATATACTATAACGTACTACTAGAGTGTTCATGTGCTATCATCAAAAGCGTAGAGTGAGAGAGAAAGAGAGAGAGAAAGAGAATATGGTTGTAATAAAAATATACGCGAATAAGAAGAAAAACGTGTTATCGAGTTGTTTGTTGTTGAAAAGCACAACACTTGTCGTCTCGTCGTCACAAACAAACACACTGATACTTAAGTTTTATGAGCACGAAACAACTCGCGGACGGCGCGCAAAAACTCGTCGCCGCTTCGCTCGGCGTCACCACCGTCGTCGCCGCCGGTTGGTTCGTCGCCTCCGGGGCGAGAATCGTTCTCAACGCGGGGAATACCAACGACGACGACAACGGAGATGATGAGAGAAGCGGAGGAGGAAACGACGACGAGAAAAAGTGAGACAAACGCGATGACGACGATGCAGAACACGCCGCACGGTTGGATGGGTTTAGGAACGTGGAAATCACCTCCAGGCGTGACCAAAGACATCGTTTTCGAAGCTTTAGCGTCTGGTTTGTGCCGACACATCGACACCGCTCCGGTGTACCAGAATCAGAGAGAAGTCGGTGAGGCCATCGAACTTTATATGAAGGAAGTAAACGGAGGTAAGCGAGAGGATGTGCACGTGACGTCAAAGTTGATGACGTATTCCTTACCGCCGGAGAAGTTCGAGGAAGAAACGAAGAGGCAGTTGAAAGAGTTGAGGATAGAGAAACTGGAACTGATGTTACTCCAGTGGCCGGTGACGACGAGCGGGTCGATCGAGGCGCAATGGAAAGCGTTGGAGCGTTTGGTGAGGAAAGGTTTGGTGGAAAGAATTGGCGTGTCAAACTTTTCGAGGAAGAAGCTGGAACAGTTGCTGAGGTGTTGCGAAATCAAACCGAGCGTGAACCAAATAGAGTGCCATCCGAACTGGAGGCAAGACGATTTGGTCGAGTTTTGTAAAGAGAACGATATCGTGGTGCAATGTTACGGGCCGTTGGGTTCGGGCGATCAGTTTTCCTCGGACGGTTTAAATCGAAAACGGTCCGGTGCGCCGCCTTTATCGAATCCTAGAGTTGTAGAGTTAGCGGAGAAGTACGGCGCGACTCCGGCGCAGATATGTCTCAATTGGGCGGTGTTTCATCGAGGTACGGTGCCGTTGCCGAAAACCGTGAACAAAGAAAGGTTGAGAGAAAATAAAGAAGCGCTGGATATTGTCATCTCTTCGGAGGATTTAGCGAAAATAGATAGCATCGAGGAACAGTATCGATTGCAACACGGCTCTTTTCACACCGGACCGACGAAGGAATTTAAAACGCTCGAAGAGTTATGGGACGAGGACGTGTCTTGGGCCGAAGGGCTCGATTTTGAAAAGCCAGACGGCTTTAAACTGCGCAGTAGTGATTAGTTGTAGCTGCTACGTACCCGGGTACACCTAATTTACCACACATATATCTATCTCAAAGGATCGGAATCGTCTAACATGGCAATCATCTTATCGATGATTCTTTTCCCGTCTTCTCGAATGCCCGAGTGCATGTACTCGTTCGTCGCATACACTCGCACGTTCGGACCCATGTAGTTATTGACGACATCCATGGCTAAATCAAAATCGACGAACATGTCGTCCAAATATAACGCGCACGCAGTTTTCGTTTTACACGTTCTCAATTTCTCTAAATCGTACAGTTTCGGCCAATCCGTTCGGTCTTGCAACGCCTGCGCGACGCGCTTCATCGGCTGCAAATAGGACAGTTCGTCGTAAAAGAACGGCAAGACCATCTCACCGGTGAACAAAACACCATCGTCCCCGTGTTCGGGCGCGACTGGGTCCCAATCGCTCGCTCTTTCTTTTATCGCACGCTCGGCAGCCCAATTTGAACTGTTATTATCGCCATTCATATAAATAGATTCGTGCATCAACGCGTACAACGGGTTCGAATCAAACGGGTGGAACTTATCGAACGCGTTCATAAACTCATCCGACACTCTTCTTTTTCCATTCTCCTCGCAAATCGTGTTCTCTAACATGTAATGCAGCCTCTCGAACCCACCGGCGGTACCTAACGAAAATCCTAAGGCCTGAACTCCTCTGGCGCTGACGATGTTCCCGTTTAACGTTTTCACCTCTTCCTTGGCGTCGCACAATTTCGTGAGCTCTTTCATAATCTCCTTATCTCTCGGAAATCTCGAGTAATACTTCTTCGTTTGCGTCTTCACTCGATCTAATAGCTTAACGTACGAGTCTTTCGGATCTTTATTACACAACGGCGGCACCCCGCCAGTCAACAACGCCATATCTATCGCCTCGTTCCCGTACCTGCTCAAATACGTCGTCAAACAGAATCCTCCGAAAGATTGCCCGAGAACGACGTCGTATTTCTTCTCCTCTCCGAGCATTTCTTTTCTGACGAATTCGCAATCTTCCACGATAGAATCCGCTCGATAGTATTGCAACGTCTCGTCTATTGAATTTTCTTCTCTGAGTAACTTTTGTCGCGTCATCGGCGACGAGCGCCCGGTCCCTCGTTGGTCCATCAATAAAACTCGCATGTTCTTCTCCTTCGCTAAGTGTCCAATCCAACCGCCAATTTCTTGCACTCTCGCGCACTCAAACCCAGGCCCGCCTTGTAAATACAACGCGGTTTTTAATGTCTCTCTTTTCTCCTTGTCTTTATTCGCGGAACTGACGATTTCGCGGACGAATATTTGGATCATCTTTTCGTTCGTCGTTTTGTTGTACTCTAGTTTCGCGTGATGCAACGGAACGGTGAACGAATGGTCGATGATTTCGAGACCAGGGACGGCGAAAGACACTTGATTCAAAGAAGAAGAAGAAGCAAAGTTGGTGGTGGTCATCGTGCCTCTTCTTCTGACGATGTTTTTACCGCCGCTCTTGCAGGAAGGAGTGAAGAATAAGAGTCTTTTTACAAGAGCGTGATGCATCTTTTTTATGGAGAGAAAAACGTCCGTCCTTTTGGCGTCAAATCTGCTTTTTCTATCACAACACTTTGAAACACTTTTATATACGTTTACTATCCGGTGATGCCGCTTTCGTCGTCTCCATCGTCGACGCTCATGTTTGCCATTTTATCGTCGATGTCGGAAAACTCGGCGCGGTCTTTGTGTTCGATTAATCCTTTCACGGAGGCGACCGCGGCCATGGCGGTTTTCACCGTGTCGTCCTCTTCGCGTTGTTCGGCGATGCGTCGAGCTTCTTTCAACTCGGCTCTTAATTCGTCGTATTTTTGCATCAAAGCTTGTCTTCGCGCGGTGAACTGCGACGGAAAGAGCATTGGGAAGTATTTTTGAATGAAGGAGTACACCAACACGTGGCCTAACGGCGTGATGGGCGTGATGAGGATGATGATGAAAGGAATGAAGGTGAACAGATCCAAAAACGTTTGGCGAACGGTTTGGACTTCGCGAGGTTTCAAGGAGGTGCCTAACAAGGCGACGCCGAAAAGGCGGCCGGTGGCGCCTAAATCGGAGAAGAGGAGCTTGAACCCGCGGAAGAGGAACACCGCGCCTTCTTTCAATTTCGACCCGGCGTCGTTGACGGAAGCTTTGAACCGTTCGGTTTGGATTTCCAACGAGAGCGCCGGCGAATCGCCGCCGTCCTGGATGCCTAATCGAGACTTCATGTCCGGGATATCCTCCGCGAGTTGCGCCAAAACTTCGTCTTCGATTAAAAATACTTCTTTCCGATCGACTAAACTGACGAGCTTGCGTAACTGCGCGTCCATTTTACCGAACTCGGCGACGAGTAAACCCAACTCACTTAAACTGGCTCGATCGGGCACTTCGCACGCCTCGTCGTCTAAAGCGACCAAAATTTTCTCCATTTCCGTTTGTAACGTTCGAACGGCAAAGACGCGACGCATTAAAGAAACTCGCTCCTCAGACTTTCGGACTTTTTCCGCCAAACGAACGCGAGACAACGAGTCTTTGCCTTCCTTGGCGATCGCGTCTCGTGCTTTCATGACTTCCAGAAACATTTTATCTCGGTCTTGGACTTCAATCAATAAGCGCAAGATGAGTTTTTCCTTCTCCGTTTTCAACGATTTCGGTTTCGGGAGATTCGAGACTACTCCTTGCGCGAGCTTCGCGGTGGACGCGTCTAGCTCGTCCTCTGGGTCGCCACCGTTGAGGCGAACCCAGACGTTTTTGGAATAACTCGCCACGGATTGAATAGCTTGACCCGGCTTTTCTCTCACCGATTTTCTCACTTCCGGTTCTAAAACCTTATTGACGACGTTCTTTACTCTCGGCGATTTCAACGATCGCTCCACGCGTTCGACGGTTCTCACTAACGGTCTGCGAAGTTTTGTGGGAGAGGAGCTCGGTGATTCGCTCGAACCTCCTTCGCCGTATCCTCCCATGCCGTCGCCGCCGGCGTACTTGCCTGGACTTTGCTCGTCGATTGAGTATTCTTTCACGCGTTCCAATCGATCTCTCACCGCTTGCACGTCCGTTCCGAATGCGCACTTCTCCATGAATGTGTTCCCTAGTGCCTCCAACTCTTTGTCGTACTTTTTGACAGTGTCGATGACAATCTCCTTGTCCTCTTTCGCCTTGTCCTCGTCGAACGCAATCTCCCACGCGTTATTCTTCTTCGCGGATAAGGCGTCTTCAATATCGTCCTCGTCGTTGGAGGACTTCAAAGACGACGTGAACATCGTCGTCAGGGCGGTCAAAGGCGCGTCCATAAACCCAAGCTTCTCTTGCAACCGCTCGCGACTTTGAAAGATATTCTCCACTTGCTCCAACACCGCTTCAAAGTTGGAACACCTCTTTTCTAAACTCATCACGGTTTCCCCGTCTTGTTGAGAGGATTGGCCGCCGCTCGTATCGGAGTACTCAAACGACCCTTTCAAATCATCCTGCAGAGGCGTCGCGTCGAAATCTTTCAGCTCTTCCAACAAAGTTGCCGCTTCGATGAGTTCTCGATACAAATCTTTCAACGCGACTAAAGAGCTCAACCGAGACACTCTTCTTACGGCGTCTCTCTTCGCCTCTTGGTCGCTCGCGAGAGGCGGGACGCCCGGAATCGCGTACGTTTCGTCCAGCGGTTGCGCGCCTTCCACCTGTTCGATTCCGTTAATGCTATTACTACTATTAGTTGCTGTCTCTGCTGAGGTATTCGAGTCCGGACGAATCGCATGCGTTCGATGTTTATTTTTTCGGTTTCGCAGTTTCGCCAAAGTCATCTTCTTCGCCTCCGAGACGACGATTTGATCTCTCCATGCAGAAAAACTCTCATCACATCCTCTTCCGTCGTATTCTCTCGTCGCGCGAGGACGACTAAGAAACAGAGAAGAAGAAGAAGAACTCGTCGAGCAGCTCGTCCAGGAATTCATTCTGTCGTTTACGCTGCTTCTCGCCGAAGAAGTTAAAGAAGAAGAAGACAAAGCGGTGGTTTTCTGCGCGGAGGAGATCGGCTGACGTGTTTTTTTCCGTCGGTAATGAGAATACGAGGAGCACCCTTTTCGCGTCGTCGTCGCCGAGACGGACGAAGAGACGGACGAAGAAGAACACGAAGGGACAGACGACGAGGAAGAGCACCACCCGCAGGAACTGCCGTGTCTCCCGCTGCTGTGTGTTCCCAACATTAGTATTACGTGATGATGTGTTTTGTGTATTATGTCGTTGGTGTCTCTCGAATTCCCCAACGGGTTCTTTTTTCCCTTTTTTGAGGTTTTTGACTTGTTTTGACTTGACTGCCATTTTCATATTCTTTTACTTTTTTTTCCTTCTCTCTGATCACATCATACATGCGATACATTATTCTTCAACCTCGTACGACTCTCTTTTAAAGTCTCGTGTACTAATAATACCATGAGACGAAAGAATCCACATCCTAAACGCGCGGTGAACGCGAGGACGGTTTTGAAGGGAGAGAAAAAAGAACCTTTGGTGTTGTGTTTGAGGATTCCTGACGAGGATGATGATCTCGAGGCGAATCATCATCAGATACAAAAAGAAGAAGAAGAAGAAGAGGAAGAAGAAGAAGAAGAAGAAGAAGAGGGAGAAGACGACGACGTAGAGCAATTGCGGAGGATTCTGTGCGTGCCGTGTGATGATGTTGTGGAGCAAAATCACCAGATGCGAGAAGAGGAAACTGCTTTTATTGCTAAAGGAGTGAAGAGAAAGAGAGGGCACGAGTGTGATGTGTGCGAGAAGGTGTTTGTGAGCGCATCACATTTGGCTATACACATGCGTATTCACACGAACGAGAAACCATACGAGTGTGATGTGTGCGAGAAGCGTTTTCGTCAATCTGGTCATTTGAAAAGCCACATGCGTATTCACACGAACGAGAAACCGTACGAATGTGATGTGTGCGAGAAGCGTTTTCGTCAATCGAGTGGTTTGAAAGTCCACGTGCGTCGCTACCATCATTAGCCCTCGTATAT
>Ga0302127_10001905_pt1 | contig 12568 bp, 11 predicted proteins | sample CB4_SCM_MG_FD_204452 | JGI IMG/M metagenome (GOLD analysis project Ga0302127, IMG submission 204452) | Marine microbial communities from Western Arctic Ocean, Canada - CB4_SCM | ecosystem: Environmental > Aquatic > Marine > Oceanic | place: Canada: Western Arctic Ocean | collected 2017-09-24
CAATACAGTCAATAAAATTACCAAATCGGTTGAAACATTTGCATCTGGCTCGGTCACAGTAATGGTAACAGAACCTGAATCATCAGGGCTTACATTGGTCGATAAACGGATTGCTATGCTTGTACTTTTGGTCAAAGTTGGGACTGCGTTGGATATAACTGGTTCGGTTGGAATAACTTCCCAGCCGGTTGGAGAACCGGCAACTGTGACATCATAAGACTCGATTGAAGAGCCATTATTATAGATGGAGAGAGTAATGTTTGTCGCTTGTCCTGGTGACAAGATGACATGAGATATATCGCTAGAAAGCCCGATAGTTGAATCGGCACTTGCCAAAGGAACCAATGGAGATATTCCCATCAATAAAACCAGAATGAGTGCTGATACTCGTCTCTGCATAGTGGGTCCGACTCATTTGCACCATTTCAGGCAATCGGCCCTTAGGGGCCGGTAAGATTCAATTTCGAAGTAACGAAATTATATCCTCATCGATGGCTTCCCATGGGAAAGCACCATCGATACCGGGTGTTCGGCCAAAATGACCACCTGCAGCGGTTGAGGCGTAGATTGGCCGAAGTAAACCCAAGGTATTTGCGATAGATTTTGGCTTGAAATCAAAGATTGAACTTACCCGATCGGTCAATTCTGCATCGGTTAAAGAAGAGGTGCCAAAAGATTCGACCCTTACGCTTACCGGTTCTGCAACCCCTATCACATAAGCGAGTTGAATTTCACAACGGTCGGCGAGTCCTGCTGCGACCACATGTTTGGCAGCCCAGCGGCTAGCATATGCTGCCGAACGATCGACCTTCGAAGGATCTTTTCCAGAAAAAGCCCCGCCACCGTGACGACCCATGCCACCATAGGTATCAACGATGATTTTTCGCCCGGTCAACCCAGCATCTGCATGTGGTCCGCCAGGATCGGCGAATCTGCCGGTTCCATTGACGATTAATTTGTATCCGGCTGCTAATAATTGGCTAGGGATTGCATCTTCAACCACGAATTCCTTGATTTGTGTCTCAATGAATTTGAGTTCTTTTACTTCATCCCCACCGAATCGATTCTTCAGGGCATCATCATGTTGAATTGCAATTACCACAGTATGGACCTTTGTGGGTTTGCCTGATTCATCATATTCGATGGTGACTTGGCTCTTTGCATCAGGTCGAGCCCAAGGTAGAGTCCCATCCTCCCGGCAAGTGGTAATTCGCCGGGTCAATCGCTGACTAAGGGCGGCTGCTAAAGGAAAATATCTGCCTTTTAATTGGTCGAAGCCCTCGGTTTCTGTACAAGCATAACCAAACATCAAACCTTGATCTCCAGCACCTTGTTCCGCGTTGGTCACGCCTTGGTTGATATCGGGCGATTGAGTGGTTATTTTGACGATAACCTCGCAGGATTCTTCGTTTGAAGCATCAAAACCAATCGAGTGGTCATCATAACCAATAATCACCGCAGTAGCTCTTGCAATAGATTCGTAATCCGGTTCTAAGCCGTTGAGTTTGACCTCGCCGGCTAAGAGGATTAATCCTTTGTCATCCCCACCTTTAACGCTAGTTTCCACCGCGATTTTTGCAAATTTATCGATGGCTAAACAGGCGTCTACGATCGCATCTGAAATAGCATCGCACAACTTATCGGGATGACCCGAAGCGACACTCTCGGAAGTGAACAAATCCCTTGCCATGGAGTTGTGGCCGTAATCGGCTGCCTATCAATCCTTGTGCTAATTTTAGCGATGACTTGATGGCATAAATCGACTCGCCCTCTTTTATGGGCACCGAAACCATCTGGCATCCAACCTCATACCGAACCCACACTTTGGAACAAATTCAAACAGATGGTGCTGATTTAGTTGGCAGCGAAGTAACCGTTTGTGGCTTTATGGAAGCGAACCGTGGGAAAGGAAAAATCTGCTTTATGGATTTGAGAGATGGAACTGGCCGAGTACAAATTTTTCTCAAACAAGGCGGGGTTAGCGATGAAGAGTTGGAATCTGCTCAAAACCTTAGCCGAGAATCAACCGTTCAAGTAATTGGTGAAGTCGCTCAAAAGCGCCCCCCGAAGGTTGCTGAAGGCCAACCTATACCCGCTCCAACCTACGAGGTTGTCGCATCAAAGTTCATAGTTGTAGCAAAAGCGGCCACACCGCTGCCATTAGGTGTTACCGACACCGTTTCAATCGGCTTAGATACCCGTCTGGATAATCGATTTCTCGACTTGCGTCGAGCTCATGTAAACGCGATGTTCACATTGCGCTCCAAGGTGTTACAATATGGGCGAGACCATTTAATAATGGAGGGATTCAAGGAGATTAATTCTCCGAAAATCATCGCTTCAGCCTCCGAAGGCGGAACAAATTTATTCCCTATGATGTACTTTGACACCCCTGCATTTCTCAGCCAAAGCCCGCAATTATACAAGCAGTTAACCATCCTTGGTGGCATGGAAAGAGTGTTTGAAATTGGCCCCGCTTTTAGAGCGGAAAACCACGACACTTATCGCCATCTAAATGAATTTATTTCCTTCGATATCGAAGGGGCTTGGATGAATGATGACGATGTAATGTGTGTTCAAGAACGTATGATCAATCATATTTGGCAAAGCGTCGCAGATAACGACCAAGATCAAATTGACATAATCAATAAATACCGTGAATCCCAAGAGGACCAGCCGATTACCGTAGACGTTCCGAGCCTACCATTTCCAAGAATTGAATATTGTGATGCAATAAAAATGATTCAAGAATCCGGTGCTAGCATCACTTGGGGTGATGATATTGATGCCGCTCATTGTGATATCATCGCAGAAAAATTTCCGGGTTTCCACTTTTTACCACGTTGGCCAATGGAACTGAAACCATTCTACATCCATCACATCACAGGCGAAACCGGTGCTACCGGTGAGCAACTCAGCCGCGGTTTCGACCTCAATTACGGTCGTGATGAGATGACCAGCGGTGGTCAGCGTGAGCATAATGTCGAAGTCCTAGAGCAAAATCTACGCAATAAAGACCTCAACCCCGCTGATTTCTCATTCTATACCGATGGATTCCGCTTCGGCGCACCACCTCACGCTGGCTGGGGGTTGGGCGTAGCACGATTATTGATGGTTCTAACCGGTGCACGAAATGTGCGTGAAACCGTTCTCTTCCCAAGGGACCGGCAACGAGTTACCCCGTAAGTTCAACTAACAAAGGTGATCAAATGCCTGTCGACCGTATGCAATGGGGAGCAGAGGAATGGCAGGTTGGTGACCTGTATATGCCTGAAGATCCATCTCCTTACCAGAAAGATTCCGGCATCCCTTGTATGATGCTGATTCACGGTGGATTTTGGAAATCTGAATATGGCATGGATTTGATGGCACCGATAGCAGAAGATTTGGCGGAGTCTGGCATCGCGGTATGGAATATAGAATTCAAGCGAACAACACCAGACCAAGAAGGCGTTTGGATGGACACCTTGTCCGATGTCATGCGAGCTTGGGGCCAACTCGCTCTCTTGCCAGGGATCGATACTGTACGGACAGGAATAATTGGACACTCTGCCGGTGGTCAACTCGCATTATTGATGGCAGCAAACGCGGAGAAAAAACCATGGTTGGTCGTCGCTCAAGCACCGATTGCAGATTTGATCGCTGCCGATAGAGAAAATCTTTCCGATGATGGCGATGCTGCAAGAAGGTGGGTCGGCTGTGGCCCAGAACAAGATGAATTACTCTGGAACCAATTGAATCCAATCAATAATTTGCCACAATGCCCGGTCCTATTAGTTCACGGAAAAAATGACCAAGAGGTACCATGGACTCAATCTAAGTCATATGTTCAAGCGCTCAAAGTACATGACGAAGAGGTTCAAGAATTATGGTTGCCGGGAGACCATTTTTCAATTATTGATGTTGCTAGTGATGATTGGCTGGTTCAAAAAGATGCTATTCTCGACTGGTTTTAAACTGGTACTGACAACACCAATTCGGATGGAATTACTTTACGCTAATCAAACATTCCTCGGAATAATTGGTACTGATAATACCAAAAAGTAGTGTTGTCGGTACCAATTAGATTGAAAGCCACCCAATTGTTGGGACTGGCATGGACTGGCTCGGAACCGACTTCCCATTCTCGACCTCGGCTTTGGCTGGGAAACACGCAATCGTATGTGGTGCTTCCAAAGGAATCGGCGCGGCTGCAGCGCAAATGTTGGCTAAGGCTGGTGCTAGAATTACTGCGGTTAGTAGGAATCCTCAGGCCTTTGTCGACACGCTATCTGGGGATGGACACCGAGCTGCTAGCGTAGATTTAGAAGACCAGAATGCAATTGACGAATTTATTTCTTCAATTGGAGAATGCCACATCTTAGTAAATAATGCAGCCGGGCCTCCCGGTGGCCCAATCCTGTCGAATGAGGTCGAGGATTTCTTGGTTCCATTCAAGCGGCATTTACACGCGGCTCATACGCTGGTGAAAGGATTGGTCCCCCTTATGGAAGCGAGTGGATATGGCAGGATTGTCAATGTTATTTCGACTTCTGTCCGTGAGCCGATTCAAAATTTAGGCTTGTCGAATACTTTGCGAGGAGCTATGGCTTCATGGTCAAAATCTCTTTCCAGAGAATTACCAACTTGTATTACCATCAATAATGTATTACCTGGATTCACCGACACCGATAGATTGGGTTCTTTGGCTGATTCCATTAGTGCAAAAACCGGTAAATCCCCCGCCGAGGTTCATTCTACTTGGATGAGCCAAGTTCCGATTCAAAGATTGGTTGACCCGATCGAAACTGGGGCTGCTATCGCATACCTATGTATGCCAATTTCGGGAGCGATTAGAGGCGTATCTTTGGCGGTTGATGGCGGTAGAATGCGCTCGATTTGAGGTGATGTTGTGAAAGATTTGAATCCGGCTCAGGCTGAAGAATTACTCAATATGTTTGCAGAAGGAGATTCGTTAGAGGCCATAAACTCAAGCCTTGCACTACATTTGGTAGATTTAGCACGGGAATTAGGCCGCGATGCTTTGGTCGGTCGTTTGCTCAAGCATGCGGCTGATGTTTCAACTAGTGACGAGGATTTGGGCTGGTGCCAATTTGAATTGATGAAGTACGATGGTTCGTCGACCGAAGAGATGGTCGGCTTATCGATTCAATCTGAAAAAGATGGCTTAGGTGGTTTAGCTGCAGGAATATATCACCATTTGGCTCTGATGACAATCGGTAGTGATGAGGCAGAAACTTTTGCGAATCGGTCGATGCAATTGCGTCAGCAGAACGAAGATCTTGAAGGGATGATTTACGGCCATGCGCTCTTGGCCCATATTGCAAAATCAAATGAGGACTGGGATGCTTCAAAGTTACATTTGCTCAAACGCTTAGAAATAATTCCAGAGGATGAAAAATTCGAAAGGATGGAAGCGCTCGCTGATTTAGCTCATACTCATACGACCGTAGGCGAATTGGAAGATGCTCAAAAAATGTTAATCGATTCTTTGGAGATTGCTGAAGAGATCTCGGACCTATCCGGAATTTTGGTTGCAAAATGGGGTTTGGCGGATTTGGCTGAGATAAGTGACCAACCCGATGAGGCTATGGTACAGTTATCAGATATCATGACCGCATTCATTGAAGCGGGTGAAATCGCACCACGTTCGGTAAGTACTCGGGTTAGCAAATTGACAAGTTCGCAGTGAGATTGATACCACGATGCCCTCTCCCAATGGGAGAGGGAGTTCATGGAGTACGACATTTTCTTTTCAATAGCTCAAACTCCTGACCATAATGGATTCACCCCTAGTGAATCTGAGATGTTTGATAATTATTTTTCCCAACTCAAGGCCGCAGACCGACTAGGGTTCGGGGTTGGATGGCTGGCTCAAGCCCATCTTTCGACCCAAACTCAAAAATTAAATTCCCAGCCAGTAGTCCCTCATTGGCAAGGCGAGGTTGGGCTTTGTACCGATTTTTATCAATTGGCAGTGATGAGTTTTCAAGCGACCTCAAACATTGATATCGGTTCGGCTGTAGTAAGTATTCTAGCGAGCGGTGGTCCGATTGCAAATGCCGAAAGAGTTGCTAATACAGTTCAATATCTTTCAATGATCGATTCACAAAGAAAGCTCCACTTTGGCTTTGCTGCCGGACGATTTGAATTTATGGCCCGGCCCTATGGAATCGTGCCACGCACCCCGGTTGAGAAAGCAGCATGGCCGGCTTTGAGAGGACAAATATTCATAGAAGCAAGCGAAATTTTCTTGCGGCTTTTGCGCGGTGATACCATCCGAGCCAATGATATTGGCCCAACTATATTGACCCGAAGCAATTTCCGCTCTGATGATGATTGGGCTGCGGTTCAAGCCGCCGCTGAAAGCGAGGATGATGAAATCGAGATCCAGAGACGATATGAATTTGAGGACATATCTATAGTTCCAACACATTGGCCGAGAGAACAATTGGAGTTAATCGCTGGAACTCACGACCCAAAAGCCCAAGAATTCGTTAACAAAATATTGCCGGTCAAGGTGTTCAATCTATCGATTACCTCGCCGGAAATCATCGATGCAACCCACGAAAAAATGACAAAATTATACCATCCTGATGGTGGCCAATGGGAACGCCGAAATATGCCGAGAACAATTTTTGTATTCTTGAACGCTGAGCCGGGACTAAGTTCAATCGAACGTTCACAAGCAGCGAAAATAGAAGCCAAAAACGCATTAGGCGAGTATTGGAAAGCATTAGAGGGGACAATAGATCCATCGAAAGTCGAAAAAGCGACAAATAATGCACTAATTGGGAATCCTGCTGAGGTCGCGGCTCAAGTCTTGGAAAGATTTCACCCTGATGACCGCATTATGTGTTGGTTTGATTTCTTTAATCACGATAGTGACCGAGTCATACGAAATATGGAGGCTTGGTGGAACGAGGTCGTTCCATTGTTGGAGGCGAATTGATGTCTTTGCGACACGATGCTAACTCAGCGGTAGCGCCTGGGAAACCAGGGTCATCGATATTCCCCGATTCCCCTTTAGGTGAAGAGGTCGATGGAATTCCTACCGGCCGTCAAGTCGAATGGGAACCGTTGGTCGATTATCGCCGAAACGGAGTCAGCGAAAATACCATTCACGGCGCGGTCGCTTGGGCACACGGTGACGAGGTAATCCACTCTTTTGGTGGTAATGTTTTGTGCTACGGCCGGTCGATGATGAAGCCATTTATGCTCAAGGCTTTCACCGAAGAATTAGCCGATTGTTCCTGGGAGCAAAAAGCGATTGCGGTAGCGAGCCATAATGGCGATACCGAACACGTTGCGGCCGCTCAATCACTTTTGAGCGAGGCTGAATGGCCATTGATGCTGACACCTGTCGATGTGCCATTGATCCAATTTGGGCGCCAGGTCCGCCGCCCACGCAGATGGTATCACACCTGTAGTGGCGAACATGCTGCAATTCTCCATGGGTGCCGGAAAAAGGGTTGGAACAGAGCTGGTTACACCTTACCTTCCCACGAAGTTTTCGCGGCTTATATGGAACAATTAAGGCGTTATCTCGGCCAAGATTGGAAACCTGCAAGAATTGCAAAAGATGGTTGCGGATTACCTACGGTGTCCAATACGGTCGCCGAATTAGCCCAGATTTATGCCGGCTTGGTTCGTGAAAAAGACGATGATTGGATTTGGGAAGCGATGTGCCTTCATCCAGATATCGTCGGTGGATTCAACCGATTGGATTCAACTATTCTAAAAGCCGGCGAAGGCCGAGTCATCGCCAAAGAAGGAGCGGATGGTTTGCTCGGTATGGCTATCGAGCATCCTGATTATCCTAAGGGGCTTGGAATTGTGGTCAAGATTGCCCACGGTTGGAATTCACAAGCGACTTGGTACGTCGCTCGAGCGATTCTTGGCAGCTTGGGAATCGAATTGAGAAATCCATATCCACTTCACCGCCAAAAAGCATTCATCGTTCCAGGAATTGTACCCGATAGTCTGCACGAAATCCTCCAAACCATCCCAACATGGGATGAATGGGACCCGGACCAAGACCGTTGGCAATATGAGGTGGACCTGTGATTACTGTCGAAAATCTGATCGGCGGTAAATTCTCGACCACCGAGGAATTACTCGATGATATTTCCCCGGCAAGCGGCGAGATAATCGCATCGATCCCACGAACTAAATCTATTGATGATGCGGTATCCGCTGGGCTTGGTGCACTAGAATCTTGGGGAGGTCTCAGTATGAATGAGCGTGCTGATTGGCTCGATAAAATTGCTAATACCCTAGAATCTAGAATCGATGAACTTGCCCGATTGGAAGCATTAGATACCGGGAAGCCGATAGATATTGCACTAAATATCGATGCGAAAAGAAGCATCTCTAATTTCAGATTTTTTGCAGATTTTGGCCGGAAATTACCTGCTGAAAACTTTGTGATGGATGATGCGACCAACTTTGTAATCCGAAAACCGGTCGGCTTAGTCGGTCTTATTTCCCCGTGGAATTTACCTCTTTATTTACTCAGTTGGAAAATAGCCCCCGCACTATTGATGGGCAATTGCATCATTGCAAAACCTAGTGAAATCACCCCTTTAACCGCTCATTTTCTGGCCCGAGTATGTACTGACATGGGTTTGCCAGACGGCGTACTGAACATCGTTCATGGCCTTGGACCAGAGGTAGGACACGCTATTGTGTCCCACCCCGACATCAAAGCGATTTCGTTCACAGGTGGTACTGCGACAGGAAGGATTGTCGCAGCTACCGCTGCTCCAATGTTCAAAAAATTAAGTTTGGAATTAGGTGGAAAAAATGCTAGTATTATTCTAGATGATGCTGACTTAGCGATTACAATCCCGGGAGTGGTACGCGCTTCTTTCCTCAATAGTGGTCAAATTTGTTTATGCGGTTCGAGAGTCTTGGTCCACGAGGATATTTATGAGGAATTTCTTCCAAAATATCTCAAGGCGGTGGCCGATTTCAAAATAGGCCCAGTAATTAATGCTGACCATGCACAAAAAATTCTCTCCTATATCGAATTAGCAAAAGAAGAGGGTGGTATCATTCTTGCTGGAGGGAACCGAATAGACCAGCCCGGTTCATGGATTGAACCAACTGTAATCGGGGGCTTATCCCATCTTTGCCGAACTGCAACCGAGGAGATATTCGGTCCAGTTGTGACGATTCATAAATTTTCAAGCGATGATGAAGCGATTCAAATGGCAAATTGTACCGAGTATGGACTTGCCGGATCGGTCTGGTCACAAACCAGAGGGATGGAGGTCGCAAAGCAAATAGAATCGGGGATGGTTTGGGTCAACACTTGGCTCCACCGAGACTTGAGAGTGCCCTTTGGTGGCATCAAAAATAGCGGAGTCGGTCGTGAAGGTGGCATGTGGTCGATCGGGTTTTTCTCAGAAGCAGTCAATATTTGTGAGATGCAACATTGAAGTCTTAGACCCCTGTGGGTCGGTTTGGTAGGAATTAGAATGTCAGTCCATTCACAGGCCCGTAAAATCACCACCCATACCTTACAAGAGATGAAAAGAGCCGGTGAAAAAATCACCATGCTCACCGCTTATGATTATTCATTAGCAAAATTAGTCGATCGCGGTGGCGTCGATGTCATCTTGGTCGGTGACTCTGCATCCAATGTAATGGCGGGCCGTGAAACAACGGTTCCAATGAGCCTAGATCATATGATTTATCACGCTCAATGCGTTGAAAGAGCGGTCGAAAGGGCGCTGATAGTCGTCGATATGCCTTTTGGTTCTTACCAAGGAAATTCACGTACTGCTCTGGAAGGCGCAATTAGAATCATGAAAGAATCGAATGGTCATGCGGTCAAACTCGAAGGAGGAGCGGAGATAGTCGAAAGTGTTCAGAGAATCTTGAGCGCTGGAATTCCGGTAATGGGTCATCTTGGCCTCACCCCGCAATCGATTTTTAAATTCGGAACCTATACCGTCCGAGCCAAAGAAGATGAAGAAGCAGCCAAATTGATTTCGGATGCGAAATTATTGCAAGATGCTGGTTGTTTTGCCATAGTTTTTGAAAAGATTCCAGCCAATTTAGCAAAAAAGGTTAGCAGAGAATTATCTATTCCAACCATTGGAATCGGTGCGGGTGGAGAATGTGATGGCCAAGTATTAGTTCTCCACGACATGTTAGGAATTACCACCGATTTTAGTCCGAGATTCTTACGCCGATACCTCGACCTTGAAACTCAAATAACCGGGGCTGTTGAATCATATTGTGCTGATGTCAGAAGTGGGGATTTTCCTAATAAAGACGAATCGTATTGATCTTATTATTTCACTTGTCTAAATCGTGAGATTATCAAAATAATTTTGCGTATAACATCGCACCAGGCAAAATCGAAAATGCCAAACCGTAGCCGTGCCAAAGCCCATACCTGAATGGCGGTAATTTGAGTTTACTCCATGAAATACTTAACCAGGCCCAAAGGAAAAACGGTATGACCGTGTTGAAAAAACTTGGACCTGCTAACCAGAGTATACCATTTGGAATACATGCGGCTGCAACTCCCAAAGAATAATCCCAGCCAATTTTAATCTTGGTTATTTTCCCGATTAATGGTGATACTAAAACAGCTATTACCATCGATAAAAACATCGGTGGAGCAATTTGCGCCAATAATGCCCCACATATCATCACCAGAACAATTCCAAACCCAGATGGATAGGTCACATGACGAAACTTGAGGTCGGGCTGGTCCTCCATATTTGGGCGACATGCCTCCGATGCATAGAAGATGCGGAACCTTTTGGTTGAATTTATGGGCAAAGGGAGCATCGTGGCCGGATGTCTAGCACCTCATCCTCCACACTTGGTTTACGCCGAGAATCCGCCGCAAAACGAACCGGTTTCCGAAGGTGGTTGGGAACAACTTCGCTGGGGTTATGAAAAGCTCCGAGCCTCACTCGAAAAGATCGATTACGATGTACTGGTAATCCTTTCTCCGCATTGGCAAACCTATGTCGGAACCCATTTCATCGGTTTAGAACATTGTGCTTCCAAGAGTGTTGATCCGGTTTTTCCAAACCTGTTTAGATTCGATTATGACATGAATATCGATGTAGAATTGTCGCGTGCCATCCACGATGAAGCTCAATCGTCCGGCATGGCCGTCAAGATGATGGAAAACCCAGATTTCCGAGTAGACTATGGAACCATAGTTGCCCTTCACATGACCCGACCGGCATGGGATAAGCCGGTCGTGGTAATCTCTTCCAATAGAGGATTGTCTTATTATTCACCTGAAGTCATGCAAGAAATGATGGCTGAACTTGGCCGAGCGACAGCAAAGGCAATTGAAGCGAGTGGTAAAAAATGTGTTTTGATCGCTTCCAATTCACTATCGCATCGTCATTTCACCACAGAGAATGATATCCCGGAGGACATGAGTAAGGAGCATATCGAAAGCCATGCTATGCACCTGTGGGATATGAGAATGATCGATTTGATGAGAGCAGGAAAAGCACAACAAATCTTAGATGAAATCCCTGAGTTTTGTGAACAAGCGATCTCCGAAGCCGACGGTGGCGGCTTCAGTTGGATTTTAAACGCGATGGGAGTTCCTGACCAACCGGCAATTCTACATGGCTATGGCACGATTATCGGCACAGGAAATGCAATTATGGAATGGCCATGCCACCAGTGGGGTGAGTTGTGATGCCTGGTGAAATCGTCATGTCTTTGGTTGTTCCACCTCATCCTCATCCGGTTCTTTGTCCCGAGAAAAATGCCGGTTGGCAGGCGATTAGAGATGCTTATGACCAAGCTGCTGCTAAAATCGAGGCGAGCGGTGCTGATTTAATCATCATTTATTCAACCCTCTGGCCGAGTATTATCGGTCATCAAATCCAGGCCCAACCCCACCCTGAATGGGTGATGGTCGATGCAGACTTCCACGATCTCGGCTCTATTCCTTACCGTTTGAGTATCGACACAAAATTCGCTCATGCTTGGAATGATGCGAATCAAGCCCGTGGTTTGACTTCAAGAACTGTTGATTACGAAGGTTTTCCAGTCGATGTAGGATCTGTTGTCGCATTGGAATTATTGAATCCTAATAACCGCATACCCGCGGTTATCTGTTCGACCAATGTATATTCGAATCGTGCCGAAACCACAGTATTAGCCAAAGCTTGTTTGGACGTCATAAAGGCTCAAGGGAAAAAAGCGGTAGCGGTCTCGGTTATGAGTCTGTCAAATCGAATGTTTACCGAGCCCATCGAGCCCGAGGAAGATCGGATTCACTCGCTAAAAGATGATGAATGGAATCAGAAAATGCTTGAATTGATGGCTGATGGTCGACTTGAGGATGTCGGACAATTGAGTCGAACGATTCATGAGCAAATCCGGATAAAAAAAGTGGTTGCTTTCAAGCCGATGTGGTGGCTTTCTGCGATGAATGATAATCGAAATGACCTGAGCGGTGAAGTATTGGCTTACGAAGCGATTCATGGCGCTGGTGCTGCTGTAGTGGTTCTAAATCCTGATTCTTGTGGTACAGGTGACAAGGAATATGACGAGGATAATATCGAATTTT
>Ga0302127_10001908_pt1 | contig 12565 bp, 13 predicted proteins | sample CB4_SCM_MG_FD_204452 | JGI IMG/M metagenome (GOLD analysis project Ga0302127, IMG submission 204452) | Marine microbial communities from Western Arctic Ocean, Canada - CB4_SCM | ecosystem: Environmental > Aquatic > Marine > Oceanic | place: Canada: Western Arctic Ocean | collected 2017-09-24
ATTTTCGACCCGTCATCGCAGATTCCGGCAATATTGGCGGAGCAACTTCTCATGAATTTCACGCTCTTGCTGATTCTGGTGAGGATGAAATCGTCTTTAGTAGTAATGGTGATTATGCAGCAAATATAGAATTAGCTGTCGGCCAACCAAGTAAGGTTGCTGCTGTAACAACTGATGCCGCGCAGCAAACAGTAAATACAGGGAGCGCGCACAGTATTGAAGAAGTCGCAAATCTGCTCGATGTTGACCTTACATCTGTTGTAAAAACGATTTTAGTGCACGCAGCTGATGCTGATGGCCAAAGGTCAAATGAGCTGATCGCTCTGCTATTGCGTGGCGATCAAACCTTAAGCGAGACCAAAGTACAAAAACTTCCTGAGGTAGCGTCGCCCATTGAATTCGCTGAAGATGATGCCATCGAGGCTGCGCTTGGCTGCCCGCCGGGCACTCTCGGCCCCGTAAGTATACAAATCAAAGTGATAGCAGACCCTAGTGTTGTTAATCTGCAGAATTTCATTTGTGGTGCGAATATAAAAGGTCAACACATCATCAATGCAAATTGGAATGATGTCTGCAAATACGATCGTGTTGCGGATATTAGGCAAGTCAAGGAAGGAGATATAAGCCCCGATGGCAAGGGAACGCTCGCAATTAAAAGAGGCATTGAAGTAGGGCATATCTTCCAGCTCGGAAAGAAATACAGTGAAGCACTAAAAGCAACTGTTCTTAACAAGAACGGTAAAGCAGTAACTATGTTAATGGGATGCTATGGCATTGGAGTTACTCGTGTTGTTGCCGCTTGCATTGAACAAAATCACGATGAACACGGCATAATTTGGCCTAAGAGCATCGCGCCTTTCCTATTAATTATTGTTCAAATAGATGCACACAAGTCAGAGCAAGTAGTAGATTTTTCCGAATCGCTTTATTTGAAAACTCAAGCCCTAGGAATCGAAGTACTGCTGGATGACCGAGACAAAAAAACCAGCCCTGGAGTCAAATTTGCTGATTCTGAGCTCATTGGAATACCTCATCGGATTGTCGTATCGCCCCGAACACTGGCCGATGGGGTGGTAGAATACAAAAAGAGGGATGCCTCAGAAAAACAGTTGATTAATAAAGACTTAGTAATAGATTTTTTAATCCAAAATACTATCTCTGCGAAAGAATGAGCCAACAAAAAGTTTAATTAACGCGTAATCACAATCAAAGAAAGAATAGCAATTACTGAGCGTACTCCTGGATCACTTTAAAACTAATCACTGATTAGCGGCAGACTAAACTATGACAACTCCTTATGTGCTCGTCCTTTACTATAGCCGAAATGGTGCCACCGCAGAAATGGCCAAGCTAATTGCCAGAGGAGTTGAAGGTAGCGGACAACTTGAAGCGATGATTCGCACAGTGCCCAACATATCAGCCAAATCTGAAGCCACTGAACCTGCCATTCCTGAAAAAGGGCCTGTTTACTGCAGCGGGGAAGATCTACGCGATTGCTCTGGGCTGATACTCGGCAGCCCCACTCGCTTCGGTAATATGGCTGCAGCGCTGAAATTCTTCCTGGATGGCACTGGCGGACTCTGGGCATCTGGAGCATTAATTGATAAGCCTGTAGCCACGTTTACTTCCACTTCCTCGCTTCACGGCGGTCAAGAAACCACCCACCTTACTATGATTATACCTATGCTCCACCATGGCATGATTTACGCTGGCATTCCCTATTCCGAAGTCGCGCTAAATCGCACGAGCAGTGGCGGGACGCCTTATGGCGCCAGCCATGTCGCCGGTGCTGACAGTAAAAACCCCATTAGTGATGATGAAGCAGAACTCTGTGGCGCACTAGGAAAACGAGTGGCCAAATTAGCAGTAAAACTCGGCGTGTGATTATCGAGCAGCTCTAGCAACCCGACTGGCGAAAAATATGGATCAAGAACAAAGTTCATTAAACCCACTTCCCCCCGCTCAAATAGAGCGTAATAGGAAGTTTATTTTGACTAGTTATTATGGACTTTGCGCCTATTTCTTAATTAATAGCTATATGTATTTCAACAAATTGAGTCTAATTACCTTTATTGTTTGGCTAATACAAATAGCCCCGCTTTTGATATTTGCAGCGGGACTGCACAAAATCAAAATTAGAACCTATGGCTGGCTGTGCTTTGTTTGTTTAATGTACTTCACTCACGGTGTCTTGGTTGCTTTCGACCCGGCCAGGCGAATTTTGGGGATAGTGGAAGTACTATTATGCATTAGCATGTTTTACTTTTTAATTCTCTTCATCAGGCAGTACAAAAATCATTATCAGGTAAACATTTAAGCTGTTACCTAGTATTTTCGAACATATACCAATCCTATTACCAACCCATGCACTCTTTCACTAAGGGCACAGTTAAACTGCGTTTTTCCTGCAATGATCTAGCGTCCAGTTTATCTAAAATTTCCATTAGTGCGGCAATCGATCTGTCTGCCCGCAACAGGATAAATTCCGCCACAATATCCGGAAGCTTCATACCTCTGTTTTTCGCCCGCAACTGCAACAGAGAAAGTTTTTCACTGTCATTTAGATCCTTGATCTGCAACATTAACCCTGATTGTAATCTTGATTGCAAATCACCAAGCTTGATGTTCAAAAAAGCAGGAGGCTTGCGAGCCGATACGATAAGCTGGGTTAGAGTTTCTTTACATGCATTAAATGTCGCAAACAGCGCTTGTTCCCACTCTGCGTCCAGGTAGTCGATATCATCTATACAAACTAATCCTAGCGATTGAACGCCTAAAAGAAGCTCAGGACTTAAGCCGCTTTTTTCTTTCAGTGGGATATAGAGGCTGGAAGCACCTTTAATTCCGGCCTGGTGACAAGCTCCTTGTAATAGATGAGTGAGCCCCTGAGATTCAGAACCCCAAATATAAATAAACTGCTCTGCATTTTCCTTCTGAGATAAAGCATCGAAAGCAAGCTGGTTGTCTGCTGAAATTAAATAGTTTTCAAAGGTATCTTCTTCATCAAGACTAACGCCTAAGAGTAGTTGGCTAGAGTCAGAATTGATTATCGAAGACGGAAGCATGAATTAGCGTGTCCAGCGATAATGCAATAAAGAGTCAATACTGACGTGAGAGCTTTCAATCGGCAGCAAGTCTCGATCGAGAGCAATTAATTCAAATAACTGCTCAACACCACCTACCAGACCGAGTTCTAATTCTAAACGTTCGCCGTCGAGTTCTGCAGCCACTACACTTTGCACCAAACCCAAATTGTTCACATAACCGAGTAATGCTGAATAGGCGGTCAAATTTTTTACACCTTCGACCCTCAACCGAACAAATTGCTCTGCAGACTCTTCAGGAACAATCGCAAAATAACTGGACAATTTGTCGGTAACACGATCGAGGGGTTCATAAAGATAACCATACAGGTCTTGATCAAAGCCATCGAACACGTCAATTTCGTCTTGGAACATGAATTTCCATAATCCCACCAACTCCCCTCCAGCAGTAAAATGTAACCGGCCCGACAGTATGCTGTCCGCACCGTACCTTATACTTGCTAATTCAATCGCACTTTCTTCGAGATTCCAAAGCTGACCTTCATTAAGGTTCTGCCGATCTTCAAAATCCAATACCGGGAATATAATTGGCAGGCCACGCTCTAGAGCAAAATCTTGCATATATCGAATGATCTCAGGCTGACTGTCAGTTGTTAGTAACCGGCGTTCACCAGAATCAGTCTGCAAAACCATCCACACTAGTACACTAGGCCGATTACTATCCCACACCGGAATCTCAGCATCAGTCAATAATTCATCTATTAATTCGGCGGCGAAGTTTACATTAATATAACGTTGTTCCATTGTTTCAGGGAGCAAATTGGACGTATTCAAAAAAGCTTCTCTAGTATTATCTTGAGTATTCCCAGAATCCTTATCTTCCTCTGATGCAACCGAGTCCTCTTGGACTAACTTAATGGTTTTGCTGTTATAACTAATAGCTTCAACATAATTCTGTGCATTATTTAATGCTCTTTCAATCGCCGGGTGCAACAACCAGCGCCTCTCTCCCGTGACTTTAATAATCACCGCAGAAAGTGCTTCCCCAAAAGCCCTGCTGCGCTCGGAATCACTCTCATTACTGACAGCAACCTGTTGCACATATAGATCAGTGACTTGTAATCCGTAAGAGACAGAAATTACCGAACAGGCCATTACTAGCGTTGTTATCGCAATGCATACTTGGAAAATTTTACTGAGATTCATCAACACCGATAATACTGCATATAGACCCCCTGAGCATAGATTGACAGCTCACCCCCTTCCATTTAAACAACATTCTGACTTACTAGGCACCAATTCCTGTGCGACCTACATAATACGGACTAATGACCAACATCAGATCTGTGAATCACCAAACTAGTCACTGACTCCGCCCTCTGTTCTTGTTAAAATGCGCCGCTTAATTCCTTCCATTTAACCGATTTGAGGATGAAATGCGATGACCGTGGATGAAAATTCGAAGGGAACTCAAGCTAAAGTAACAGAAACTCTTAGTTATCGTGACGCTGGAGTAGATATTGACGCAGGCAACTCCCTAGTGGAAAAAATCAAAGTTGTTAGTCGTCGCACTAACCGCCCCGAAGTTCTTTCTGAGTTAGGAGGGTTCGGTGCCATGTGCGAAATTCCACAAGGCTATAAGCAGCCGGTGCTGGTATCCGCCACCGATGGTGTTGGAACAAAATTAAAACTTGCTATGACAATGAACAGACATGACACCATCGGTATCGATTTGGTAGCTATGTGCGTTAACGATTTAATCGTTTGCGGTGCAGAACCACTGTTTTTCCTCGATTACTACGCGACTGGCGATCTCAATGTCGAAACCGCGGCTAAGGTTGTTTCTGGCATAGGCCGAGGGTGCGAAATCGCCGGTTGTGCTCTTATCGGTGGCGAGACAGCTGAAATGCCAGGAATGTATTCAGGTGGGGACTACGATTTAGCAGGGTTTTCCGTTGGTATTGTAGAAAAGTCAGAAATTATTGATCAAAAGAAAGTTGCTATTGGCGATCACTTGATCGGGCTCGCTTCCTCCGGTCCACATTCTAATGGATTCTCCCTTATTCGAAAAATTATCGATTCCTGTGGCGCTGACTTAAATGAAGTGTTTGGTGATAACACCTTAGGCGAAACTTTATTGGCGCCAACTACGATCTATGTCAAGACAGTCGCCGCACTAACCGCCAAAGTGAACATAAATGCAATCGCACATATTACTGGCGGAGGCCTTACTGAAAATATCCCGCGAGTATTACCAAATAACGCTCAAGCAGTGATCAATACCAATTCTTGGGCTCGACCGGCGATTTTTAATTGGCTACAAGACAGAGGAAATGTCGTGGACGAGGAGATGTATAGAACTTTTAATTGCGGTATTGGCCTAGTTCTTTGTATACCGGCATCGCAAAGCAAAGAAGCATTAAATCTTCTGAAGGAGATGGATGTAGACGCAACTCGATTAGGGAGCATTGCCGCAAAAGCAGACAGTGAAAAAGCAATCATTCTTAAATGATTAGATAAATAAATGAAAACTATACATTGCAAACTCGTTGTGCTGATTTCTGGTCAAGGGACGAATTTACAAGCCCTAATAGATACCAGCCTTGCGTCAAACTTTAAAATCCACGCGGTGCTTTCTAATAACCCCACCGCCTACGGTTTACAACGAGCTGAAAAAAATAATATTGCTACATTCGTAATAAACCACAAAGAATATGGCTCAAAACAAGCTTTTGAGAAAGCATTGATGATTAAGCTAGACGAAATAAATCCAAATTTAATTGCCCTCGCCGGATTTATGCGTATCCTCAGTCCAAATTTTGTTAACCACTACGCTGGTAAGATACTGAATATCCATCCCTCACTGCTGCCAAAATATACTGGTATTAACACTCATAAACGCGCTATTGAAGCTAATGAAAGTGAACATGGGGCCACCGTTCACTACGTTACCGAAGAGTTAGATGGAGGGCCAGTAGTTGCTCAAGAAAAAGTTCCTGTATTGAGCAAAGATACCCCCGAAACCTTAGCCAACAGAGTCGCTGAAAAAGAACATATCATTTACCCTAAAGTAGTTTCTTGGTTCGCTGCCGGTAGGCTTGCTATGGTAGGTAACAAAGCTTACTTGGACCAAGTGCTTTTATCGACGAGTGGGGCTAAAAGCCAATCTGAGTAATTTACAATGTACTGTTTGATTTGCTGAAAGGAAAAATTAAAATGCAATTCTTCAAAAAGTACACACAGCTTCCGACTTTTTTATTCCCAATGAAGAACATATTTCCTCTTATTCCATTAGCCGGTCTTAAATATATTTTTAAAAAATTTTCTAAAACTGTTCGCATTATAAATGTCTTAGCTATTGTAATTACGATTCTAACAACATCGACAACATTACTTTATGCCCAAGGAATTGTTGAGTACAGCGCGCAATATCAAGCAAGCGCCAACGGCTTATCCGCAGTCGCATATCGCGAATTGATTAAAGTCAATAAAACCAGCTATCGCTTGCAAAATACGATACTTGCGGAAATTTCTGGGCAGCAACTAGCTAAATTAGAACAAATAAGTGAATTATCTTTTATCAATAATTCTTTTCAACCACTATCTTATAGCTACTTATTAAGCGGAATTACTACCGCCGCACACACCATCAATTATAATTGGGATACACGGCTAGCCCTAAGCAGGGAGGGCGAAGAAAGCTGGACCATTGATCTAAATGGAGTAGTTTGGGATCAACTCAGCCATCAATTTGCACTTCGACAAATTTTCGCGAACAGAACGACTGAGACCAATTCCAGAGAGCATGAATTCTTACTTATCGACGGCGATAAAATTGAGGCCCATAGCTATACTGTAATTGGTGAAGAAACCCTTATCACTGCTCTTGGCCGCCTAAAAACGCTAAAACTGGAACGATTTCAAGAAGAGTCGAATTCTCGAAGAACAATCATCTGGCTAGCAAAAGATTGGGGTTATTTGCCAGCTAGAATTGAGCAGATAAACAATTCCGGATTAAGCATCGAGCTCGATTTAGAGCATGCGGAAATAAATGGGGAAAAAGTTATAGCTCTGCAATAATTTGCGGCAAAAAGGTAGCGGTAGAAACTGAAAAAACGGCGAACTTAGGCTGAAGCTACCTTATCGTCAGCAGCTGACTCAACATTTTTATCTGTAGACTCGCTTTCTAGCTCTTCCGAATCCTGACTATGCTTCTTCGGTAGATTGTATTTGCGTATTTTCTCTACTAGAGTGGTTCTGCGAATATGTAAACGATCGGCAGCCCTTGCGACAACACCATCAGTGTCATCTAAGGCTTGCTTAATCAAATCTTTTTCTAGGTTCGACAAATACTCTTTAAGATCGAGTCCATTCAGCGGCAGCAATGATTCCTGACCTATTTCCTCACTATGAGCGGAAGCTCTGCTTTGACCAAGTTGAATAACCCCATTGCTGCTTTCAACTTCTTGATTAATTTTGTGTACCTCTGGGTCACCGAGGTAACGAAACTTCCTTGGCAAGTCATTAATGCCAACAATGCCGTGGGGATAAAGTATCGCCATTCTCTCAATCAGATTAGCCAATTCTCTAACATTACCGGGCCAGGAGTGGCGGCAGAGTGAAATTATAGCACCAGAATTAAACCTGACTGACCCTCGCTTCTCAGCCTCCATGATTGAGATCAATTCATTGAGCAGTAAAGGCACGTCTTCAGCTCGCTCGCGTAACGAGGGCATCTCTATCGGGAAAACATTTATTCGATAATAAAGATCTTGACGAAAGTCTCCATTTTCGATCATTTGCTCTAGATTCTTATGAGTGGCAGCGAAAATCCGCACATCAATTTTGATAGTTTTTACCCCACCTACTCTTTCGAAACTTCGTTCCTGTAACACCCGCAACAGTTTTACCTGCATAGCTAAAGGCATATCGCCGATCTCGTCGAGAAACAACGTACCGCCGTCGGCTAACTCAAAACGACCTGCTCGGGATGCGATAGCTCCAGTGAAAGCACCCTTCTCGTGACCGAACAATTCACTTTCCAGCAATTCTCTTGGAATAGCACCGCAATTAATGGGAACAAAAGGTTTGTCCGAACGAGAGGAATTAAGATGCAAATTCCGGGCTACAACTTCTTTACCGGTACCAGATTCCCCGGTAATAAGGACGCTCACCTCAGTATTTGCAACTTGCCCCATCATATGACGAACTCGCTGAATCGGCTCACTGTTTCCTGCCAAACTTCGAAACATGTTGAAGTCACTAATGCCATTAAAGTCCCGTAGCCGGTTATAATGGTCATGAAAAACTTTAGCTTTATGTAGCGCATCCAAAAGTGGCTGATAGCTCAACGGTATTGGTAGTTTTGCAATAATACGGGTGAGCAGCTCTGAATCTAAAAATTCAAGCGCTTCTTGATCTGCTAAAAACACGAATGGTGTGCCCGCTTCCCATTCGTGCAACTCTGCCAATAGCTCAGCTAGAGCCAGAGTTTCGCATTTCCCTATCAACGCGACATAAACATCTGATGGCTTTTCGATCAAAGGCTGAACATTTTCATGCCAACTGCCAGTACCGGCTGAAATAGTTGATTCGCCCAAAAAAGATAACAGCGTCTCAATATCATGGCGAGACTGCTCATTGTCGTCAATTAAGAGAATTTTAGTCTTGCTAGCCATATAAAAATACAATCCTGCTCGAGAATATTACTATTGTAGACGGTTTTGCGTCATTTTTTATGATTGTTTTTGCGCCCTCAGCCGAATTAGCTAGTTAAGATCCCCCCTCAACTCGCAACAGTTGGCAATCGATATTCTGCTCAAGGTTATACCAATTAAAGGCAGCGTAAAAATATTTCTGCTCAACTTAGACACAGTTAAACGTAGTAAAGAATTAATCCCAGAGGTAACGCTGCGTGTTGTTAAAATCATCAATAGAAGAGAGAAGCTAACCTTGGCCCCATACTCCGGCACTCAGATCTGTATTAATATTGATATTAATCGGTCCAATGGTAATTGCTTTTAAGTATAGAGCAGTGCCACTAATAAGTCTTAGAGAAGAAATTGAACCACAAGTCACTATTAAACCAATTACCGGTATGCTGGCATGTGGGACCATCATTATTATTGAGGAGCTTGTACAGCCCAGTATTAATTCGGTAAGGAGATATTCTTCAACTATTCGCTGAGACAGAAATACTGCGTATTAGACAATACTAAAAACGTTCCTAAATGATGAGATTAAAAACTAACTAACGTAAAAAACGACCGTTCTGGACTGGAATTTTAAGCTATCATCGTACCAGCCTAAGGAGTAAATACTCAGCTATAACGGCAATTTATAGTGATACCGCAAAAACTTAAAGTCTTATCACAGCGATGGCCGAGAAGCCTTTTTAGTGGTTGAGATATCGACTTAAAGAATTTTTTACACCAGTCGTTATAGTTAAAACCCGCTGTAGATCGAGAATATTTAAGGCGGCAAAACAACCCCAAGATAACTCGTAGAACTGCTTTTTAAAGCAACTAACGCAGCGCGAAATTAAGGAAAAAGTAGTGACAATAATGTTAGCTAAAGCGCCACACACGTGAATAAAAACGGACCCAATACATCCTATTCCGCATCAGAAGATAGAGATGCTAAACACAGTGTTGTGACGAGTATCACTAGGAAAAGAAAGCCCGACAGACGGGAATCAACGGAGAAACCTTCAGCTTTAGCTGCGCTCAGCGCGCAAGCTATCGATTTGGCCACACTGGAAAGAAAAATTAATTTACTACCGGAAATCGATACTGCAAAAGTTGTAGATATTCATAATCGCATCATGACTGGCGAGTATGAGATAGACGCTAATCGATTAGCTAACAAATTGCAGGACTTCGAATCTAGCCTCTAAAGATAATGCCAGTAATCTTCTTTTAATTACTCGACAAAACAAATATAAACCTTGCGGCCTATATCCTGTAGACGCGCTTAGCTACTATTCATAAAAACTAAGGGCGGTTCGAGTTCATTTAGGCGAGTCAGGTCTTCGGGGCGATCAACATCCCAAAGCATATCCAATATTTGGTGCTTGAGGTTTTGCGACCTAATTTTATCTATGGTGGCAGCTAATACGCGATCCGCACCCCACTGAATACCTTCAAACAGACCCGGCACAACTTTACTTACCCCGATCAATACATAGCCACCATCAGTCGCCGGGCCTAATACTACATCAGAACCAGCTTTCAGAGCCGCAAACGCAGATCCCACGTAATCCGCGGTCATCGCTGGACAGTCGGTGCCGACTAAAACTATGGATTTAATACTAGATAGCTGAAGAGTTTTCTCGATAGCATTCGCCATTTTAAGACCTAAATCCTCACCACATTGAAGAAATATATTCTTTTTATTGCAAATATTTAAAAACAATTCGTGAGAAATATTCGAAGATACCCACAAGTCGACCTCAGCCAGATTGGACACCTGCGCCTGTTTTACCGTACGACTTAGCATAGCCTCATATAGAGCTAATACCCTCTTTTCCCCCAAAGCGGTATTAAGGCGAGTTTTAACACTACCCAAAAGAGGCTCTCGGGCAAAAACCACAATCTTAGAATCTGTATACTGCTTTGCCATCTCAACCTTCTTGTTTACAAGTCTATCAGCAGTCAGTCCCTCACTACACTACACTGACCCTACTGATTTTAAATACCTTCCAGCTGCTTCCGAAGGCTTAATCCTTTATTTCCGAATAATACTCCTTGGCCAGAGAGCTTGGGCTTCTCCCCATAAAATACAACAACCGTAACTTCCACATTAATAATATTGTTCTTAGCACACCTTTTTCCTCCCAACGACGGCTAGAGGTTTCTACTGCGCATCGAATTCTTTTGGGTCTAGCGACAGATCTTAATTTCTTGCTTATAGCCACGTCCTCCATTAATGGGATTTCAGTAAAACCACCTACGTTATCAAACAATGCACGACTTACGAACAGAGCTTGATCCCCTGTACAGACCTTGGTTAATAGCGCTCGACTATTCATCGCAATCGAGATTACTCGAAAAATTAATGCAGGATTGTTAAAACGCAAATCAAACCATCCCCAACAAATGGTTTCTTTAGCAACGACTGATTCGAGTAACATAACGATATCATCTGGCAGAATTGTATCGAGGTGGAGAAACAGCAAGACTTCCCCCGTAGCATTTAAGGCTCCCATATTCATTTGAGAAGCCCTGCCGGCGAAACTTAAAAAGGCTATATCTGCCTGCTGGGCAGCCATTTCCAAACTGCCATCTCGGCTACCGCCATCTACTACGATAATTTCATGACCCTGAGCGCGAAGATACTGTAAACGAGCAAGCTGAGTATCGATCAACAACGCTTCATTGAGCACTGGAATAATAAAGCTTATCTTCATTTAGTTAATAACCGCCCTCTAGAAACGTGATAAATTCGATATTTAGACCATGGTAAAATCGTTAATACTGATCGCAAATCCCAAACATGTTATTAGTGCAGGATCATCAGTAAAGAAGATTAAAAAAAGTACTGCAACACTATTTAGCGTTCTTTTTATTTAAGAAGCAGGGCTGCCCTTTTACGCAATATCGGAACACCTATGCCCCAAGGTTCTCCCCATAATCAAAATTTAGGTCTCCACTTCTCTTAGATCGCGAGACTTAAGACCGAAGAGAATAACCATCATATTTAAAGAAAATGTCCCATAGCGCAAATTCCGGTAATTACGAGAAACTCACTAAGAATTAATCGATAATAAGTGGACGCTTTCCTAAAACCATTTCAGCAGAGAAAGTAAGGGAAATCGCGCCTTGGCGACCTTGAATTAGAATCACTGTTGGTTTCTATTACGCGGCCGATACTAGCCATATAATTACAGGTCATACTACTTAATTAAGTCAAGTAGAATGGGCTCGAATATTACACGACCACTTTCCCTATAAGAACGAATTGCCGTGAACACAAAGAATTTTTACATAGTAGCAACAGCACCCAATGAATCCAGTCTTCAAGTCAAGATTTCGGGTCCTTACCTAACTAAACAGGCAGCACAAGCGGATCTTGCTGCAGCAATTGATGAGGCCATAAATATAGACCCTAGCGCTAAAGACTACGCCTACTGCATATCAAAAGTCGAAAGCCGGAAGCCTGGCGTCATTCAACATATGGCTGCACACGGCTGATTCTCGGCCCACTATACTTTAAACCTATCAAAAACTAATCGCCTTTCAGTGTTCGATTTAGCGCCAAAGCTACTATCTGTGAACGCCTCTCAGGTGGAGAATCATTACGACAGTTCAAAACCTACAACTTTTCCTCTTATTGCTACTAGTTTCCACATTTCTTCTCCGTGTATATAGGTGTAAACTACTGCTATTCTAGGTTGTCAATATCTATATCCGTTATTTGTGTGCATTATCGCTTTCGTTGTAAGAAATCATGGCTCACAGATTTCTTTTATAGATAACACTATTATTAGGGCAATTTTAGTTGAGTTCTGCTAACTACCCAGT
>Ga0302127_10001909_pt1 | contig 12565 bp, 10 predicted proteins | sample CB4_SCM_MG_FD_204452 | JGI IMG/M metagenome (GOLD analysis project Ga0302127, IMG submission 204452) | Marine microbial communities from Western Arctic Ocean, Canada - CB4_SCM | ecosystem: Environmental > Aquatic > Marine > Oceanic | place: Canada: Western Arctic Ocean | collected 2017-09-24
AACGATGGCACCACGAACACGACGCTCATTGCGACCCCGGTTCTCGCGGTTCAAACGGCCATCAAACCATCCTGCCAGGCTACGGACTAAACTGAGTGGTAAAGCGAAAACATATCGGATACCGGGTATATTCCCCGAAATAACATCGATGAAGATGGCAGCAAGCAAGACGATAAAGGGGATCGGTGTTTCCATATATTCTATCGTCCGGACGTTCGGCCTATTCCTTAATCCCTGTAGCGCGCAGAATCTTTACGGTTTGCTGTTTGCGATTCCATTCGGCCCACATAAGCGCTGTCCGTCCGGTATAATCACGCCGTGTCGTGTCAGCTTTTTGCCGAAGGAGTGAACGAACGATTTCGATCCGGCCCTGGCTGGAGGCAATCATTAAGGGGGTCATGCCGCGGCGGTTCTCCGAATTGATATTGACGCCACGCTCAATCAGCGCTTCGACCGCATCGACATGCCCGAGTTCAGCAGCATAATACAACGCGGAGTTCCCGAGCTTGTCCTGGTGTCCCAACGACACCTTAGCTTCCGCAAGATAATCGATGATATCGGCCATGCCAAATATACCGGCATAAATTATTGGTGTCCGACCATCGAAATCCTCTATCTCGGGGCTTTCACCGCGCGCGATAGCTGTTTTGACGGCGTCCAAATCATTTGTCTTAATTGCGGCGAATATTGGATTATCACCAAAAAGTTGAATGTCTGCAAACGCAGGTACGGCAACACACACTGCCAGAAATTTTAACAAAATTATGAGCCGGAGGAACTTCATCGTGTAAACACTATAGTTTAGATGACTGTTAAGTTATTCCAAATTGGGATTCAATCCCAGTATGCAGCATTTGACTATTTGTTTACTGGCAAATTGACCCATCACCCGCTATATCATCGCAACACAGCAGCCATAGAGACAAGTTTATGAATCTATCTGCCTTTCGTACGGCTTCCCTCGCGGCAATTTCAATACTTGCCGCTGTCCTCATTGCCTGGCAATTCGGTTTGCTATCCCCCAATGGGGAACGTCCCGGTATAAGCGGAATTGCCAAGATAGGTGGCCCGTTTGAACTGACCGACCATAACGGAAAATCGCGCAAGAGCGCAGAGTTTCAGGGTCGTTTCATGCTAATTTACTTTGGCTACAGCTACTGCCCGGATGTCTGCCCAACCGCCCTACAAATCATGAGTAATGCCCTGCAATCCCTGGGCAATCGAGCGCAAGCGGTCCAACCCATTTTCATTACCGTCGACCCAGGCCGCGACATGCCGGCGCATCTCAAAGAATATGTGAAGAACTTTTATCCCGGGATGATTGGGCTAACCGGTGACGAAAGTTTGATCAAGGCGGCCGCCAAGAATTATCGGATCTATTACGCCAAAACGCTGCAGGACAAATCCAAGCCAGACGCAGACGACTATCTGATGGATCATTCCTCGATTATATTTTTGATGGACAGAAAGGGGCGTTATGTCACGCATTTCTCTCACCAGACGAATGCGGATGTGATGGCCAAGACGATCGCCAAACAGCTTTAGATCTCGATGGATAACGACAGCACTGCACCATTCTGGAGGCGCAAAACCTTATCAGAGATGTCGCGTCCCGAATGGGAATCTCTCTGTGATGGCTGTGCCCGCTGTTGTTTACTTAAGCTGGAAGACATTGATACCGGCGAGATCTCTTACACCGACATTGCTTGCAAGCTCTTGGATTCAGGGGCCTGCCGCTGTTCCGATTATAAGAACCGACAGCTGAGCGTTCCGGACTGCGTGGTGCTTGAAGCAAAAAATATCGCAGATTTGGGATGGATGCCCTCGAGCTGTGCCTACCGCCTGATCGCTGAAAAAAAAGACCTTGCCTGGTGGCATCCGCTGGTGTCGGGCGATCCAAATACAGTCCATGAAGCTGGAATTTCCGTGCGGGGCAGAGTTGTCCCTGAACAGCGCGGTGATGATCCTGAAGACCGCATTGTCACCTGGCCAGAATAGCGTTCTAGCTTTTAGCCCGGCGCGCATTGACCAAAGCGACACCGCCGAGGATCAACGCGATCGCCACCCAAATGTACAAACTGTGCTGCTCACCGAGCAGAACGATACCGAAAAATACGCCAAAGATGACCGACAAAAAGCTCGATTGGCTCATATAGGTTGGGCCGGCGATTCGAAGGAGTTCAAAAACCCCGTAGAAATTAAAACCAGCGAGAACAAAATGCAGTATCATTGTTAATTCGCCATTAGTGAATGGTGGGGCGAGGATGTAAAACTCACCAATCGCCAGCGAAATTGGCAACGCCATCGCCGCCGCCGCTAAAAGCGTTCCAGTGGCGAGTTGCAGGGAATCTATATCAGGCGGGCGGTTAGAATCTGACAAAAACACGTAGGCCAGGCCGTGCAGTAAGGGGGTCCCAAAGCCAATCAAAACCCAAATAGTCAAAGAGGGGTCGGGCAATGATGCTTTCGGAACCACAATTATCAAGACACCGACGAAGCCAAATAAGATTCCCCATAACCGCTGCCAGGCCAATTTCTCAACGCCCGCGATAAGGCTAACCAAATGCGTAAATATGGGCGTGAAGGCCATGATCACCGCCATAACGCCAACCGGCAGTTTACCTTGCGCCGCATAGAGGATGGCATTGGCAATGGTGAAGCGTAACGCCGCCGCCCGAAAATAATAGATGAGATGGCGCTTCGACATTGGTGGGCGTCTGCCGCGCAACAAACCGATAATCAGCACCACCAAACCCGACCCCAAGCAGAACCAGAAAACATAGGCCGTGGGATGAATACCGCTCGTAACGGTGTTCTTAATCAGAATAAAAAAGAAACCCCACAATCCACCGATCATGAGCAAAAGAGCGATAGGTAAAAACTTATTAGGGGGCGAGGTCTCGTTCATCGAGCCTGCTATAAAGCAAACTCACCGGGAACGATAGCGGCCCCGACATAACGCCGTTTTAAAATACCCGTGCGTCCGCAGGGCTAAGGTTGGGGCAATTGACGAATCGGCGTTCCCCGCAAGGCATCCTGCATAAAGCCCTTCCACAGGAGGGCAGGATGTGAACCACCAGAAACTTTTTTCATGGGGGACGAATTATCGTTTCCAAGCCATACGCCGGTCACCAGCTCGGCGGTAAATCCAATAAACCACGCATCGCGAAACCCCTGACTGGTTCCTGTCTTCCCCGCCGCCGGACGTTTAAGCCGCGCCCGGCGCCCGGTACCGGAGGTCACTACCTCACGCAACATTTCCTGCATGTCCGTTACAGTCTCGGCGCTAACGAGCGGACCAGTACCGACGGAACTACGGCGATATAAAAGCCTATTGCCGCCGTCGCGAATTTCGATAATCCCATAAGGCCAAGCTGGAAATCCGCGATTGGCAAAGACAGCGTAAGCCGCCGTCATATCCAAGAGGTTGGCTTCACCGGCACCAAGAGCAATCGAGGGATGTCCCTTAACTTTGGACGTAATGCCGAGCCGTTCCGCCGCCTTCACCACTTTCTGTCTACCGACTTTCTCCGATACTTTTACGGCAGCGGTATTGACCGATTTTGCCAGCGCGTCGCGTAGCGTAATGCGGCCAAGATAACGTCCTGAATAATTTCGCGGACGCCAGCCCTTTATAGAAATAGGGCTGTCCACAACCATATCGCCCGGCTGCATTCCGGCCTCCAGTGCCGCAAGATAAACGAACAGCTTAAAGGCAGAACCCGGTTGCCGCAGCGCCTGGGTCACACGGTTAAACTGGCTCGCAACATAGCGACGTCCACCGACCATGGCGCGGACAGCACCAGTCGGAGTCAACGACACTAAAGCCGCCTGACCGACATTTCGGGTAGACCCAACTTTCGCAAGCATTTTAGTCACGCGGCTCTCCGCAAGCTTTTGCAGGCGCGGAGCAAGGGTTGATTTGATCACGAGGTCCCGGTCAGTCCGCCCGACAAAGCCAGCAGCCCGTTGAAGAAGCCAGTCCGCAAAATATCGCGCACCACTGCCGGTCTCGCGACTAGCAAACTGCATTCTTTCTTTTGCGGCGGCCGCCGCATCACGTTTCGTCAAGAATTCCGCTGCGACCATATTGGCTAAAACCTGATCAGCTCTTTTCAGCCCAAGCTTTCTATTTCGAAACGGCGAATATCGTGTCGGTGCCTTTAACAAACCGGCCAGGAGGGCCGCCTCCCTTAGAGAAATCTGCCGGATTGGTTTGCCAAAATATTGTCTCGCCGCTGCCTCAACGCCATAAGTTCCTGCGCCGAGATAAACCCGATTGAGATAAATCGTAAGAATCTGTTTCTTGCTAAACTTGGCTTCCAACCAAAATGCCAGCAACAGCTCTTGGACTTTTCGACCCAAAGATCGCTCGGGCGTCAAAAACAGGTTTTTAGCCAATTGCTGAGTGAGCGTGCTGCCGCCCTGACGTACTTTTCCAGCTAAGAGGTTAGCAACCGCCGCGCGGGCAATCCCGAAGACATCAACGCCAAAATGATCAAAAAACCGACGGTCTTCGGTCGCAATGATCGCTTGGACCAGATAAGGCGGCACTTGGTTGAAGCGCACTGCACCGGCATAGAGGTCGCCATAAGTCGCGATGACGGAATTGTCTGATGCAAGGATCGTAACACTTGGGCGCCGTGACGGTGTTTCCAACTTCTCAAGATCAGGCAGACCCCAGGCATAATAGGTAAGAATCCCCGAGACGATCAAACCTGACCAAATAGAAAATACGGCTGTCCAGCGGACGACAAGCCCCCACCGAGAATTCTGTGGCGGCGGCGGTTTGTGACCGATGGCGCGCATACCCAACTTCGGACTAGCTGTTTTTCGAGCTGTGGCCTTTTTTCCTCCGGGCTTCTTTTCCGGAGCTTTCTTGTTCGTGGGTTTTTTTACCATTCGCCTATCTTGTGTATGCCGTCAATTCACAAAAAGTGATTTTGATGTGACACGACTGGTTTGATGGTTCAATTTAACCGTCATTGCAAGAATCGGCAGGTATCATCGACCAATGGGGCTATTTTCAAGAACAGAGAAGCCTATAGAAGATCTTTCGCCGGTTTGCGTCCGGCCGGCGATCGCAGCCGATGCGGCTGAAATCGTACGGCTTGCGCAATCCTTAAGTATCGCTGATGGCGGCCGTCCTTCGCGCCTGACGGAAGACAACTACCGGCGGGATGGCTTTGGTCCAGACCCTGCATTTGCGGCACTGGTAGCTGAAATTGACGACAGAAATGTTGGATATGCCTTGTATTTTTCAGGCTACGACACTGATCGAGCCACGCGCGGGGTCTATTTATCAGATCTGTATGTTGATCTGACTTGGCGCCGCCGTGGTGTTGGACGGGCTTTAATGCAGGAAACTGCACGTGCCTGTAAAGATTTAGGCGGTGAATGGATGTTCTGGTCGGTCCTGAAACGCAATAAAAAGGCACGAAAATTTTACAAGACAATGGCACCTGAACTTTCGGACGTCGTGCTGTGTGCCGCGCTTGGCGAAAGTTTTCGTCGCCTGTCAAAAAAATCAACGTCGTAATTAGGCGTCGAGATTGACGACCTTAAGGGCGTTGGATTGGATAAAGTCACGTCTTGGCGCCACAACATCCCCCATCAACGTTGAAAACACTTCTTCCGCAGCATCACGATGGTCGATCTTGACCTGCAACAAAGCACGAACCTCTGGATCAAGTGTGGTTTCCCAGAGCTGTTCGGGATTCATTTCACCCAGCCCTTTGTAGCGATTGACAGCAACGCCCTTGCGGCCATTCTCCATAACCGCCTCCACCAAGCCCAAGGGGCCAATAATACGCTGCTCATTTTCTTTGACCTTGAAGATCGCTGGACGGCCATAAATCCTTTGTAGGTCCGGCACCATCCCATCGAGTTGACGCGCTTCCGCCGAGCGAACCAGGACGCCATCGATGACGTGCCGTTCGGTTACACCGCGTAACGTCCGGGCGAAAGCAAAGCCGCCACCCTCAAGGATTTCAGCTCGCCAACCCCGTTCATTCTCAACTGTCAGCCCGTCCAGACGACGGGCAATAGCATCTGCAATCTGGGCTTCCAACTCTTCGGATTCTAGCAATTCGGGATTAAAGGCTCCCAATATTGCCGCCTGTTCCGCGACCATCGGGTTAGAGATCTTTTGTAGGATAGGAGTCATTAGCCGCTTCACACGCATTGCGCTTTGAACAGTATCCCGCAAATCTGCACCCGCAATCTCGGCGTTATCCTGAACAAGCAGCAAGCAATCACGCAAGCCAGCATCAATCAGATAATCCTCAAGCTTTGGATCGTCCTTAAGATAAATTTCTTCCGATCCTTTTTTGGCCCGATATAGCGGTGGCTGCGCGATATAGAGATAACCGCGTTCTATGAGTTCAGGCATTTGCCGGAAGAAGAAAGTCAGCAACAAAGTCCGGATGTGGCTGCCATCCACATCGGCGTCTGTCATGATAATTATTTTGTGATACCGGGCTTTTTCGACGTTAAAATCTTCGCGCCCAATGCCGGTGCCGAGAGCCGCGATCAGTGTTCCGATTTCTGCCGAAGACAGCATCTTGTCGAAACGCGCCCGTTCGACATTCAGAATTTTACCCCGAAGGGGCAGAATCGCCTGGTTGCGCCGGTTGCGCCCCTGCTTTGCCGAACCACCGGCTGAATCACCCTCAACAATAAAGATTTCAGAGAGCGACGGGTCGCGTTCCTGACAATCAGCCAGCTTGCCCGGTAGAGTAGAAATATCGAGCGCACCCTTACGTCGGGTTAAATCACGTGCTTTGCGAGCGGCCTCGCGAGCAGCAGCGGCTTCAACAGCCTTCCCAACGATCCGCTTCGCCTCGTTGGGATGTTCCTCAAACCATTGGCTAAGCTTTTCACCGACAACGCTTTCGACCACCGGTCGGACCTCAGAGGAAACCAGCTTGTCTTTAGTTTGGGACGAGAATTTCGGATCAGGAACCATTACCGACAACACACAGGTCATCCCTTCTCGCATATCATCGCCCGTAAGCGTGACCTTCTCCTTCTTGGCAATCCCGGATTGCACCGCATAGGCATTGATCGTCCGTGTAAGGGCGCCACGTAGACCGGCCAAATGCGTCCCGCCATCACCCTGCGGAATCGTATTGGTAAAACATAGCGTGGTCTCGTGATAGCTGTCAGACCATTCCAGTGCGACCTCCATAGTGATGTCATCCTGCTCACCACGGATCGCAATGGGTTCATCGAATAACGGCGTTTTGCCACGATCGACATAGTTTACGAATGCCGCGAGGCCTCCTTCATAATGCATTTCGACCACGTTCGGCTCAACACCACGGGAATCGTTGGCAACCAGGGTCACACCCGAATTCAAAAAGGCGAGCTCACGAAGCCGGTGTTCGATCTTGGCAAAGTCAAATTCGATATTGGTAAACGTCTCGGGTGACGCAAGAAACGTGACCTGGCTGCCAGACGGACCGTCCCAGTCGGCGACTTTTTCTAACGTTTTAACCGGGACGCCATGCTCGAAACGCATAGTCCATTCCGCACCTTCACGCCAAATCCTAAGTTCTAGCCAAGACGACAACGCGTTAACCACAGAAACACCAACGCCATGCAAGCCGCCGGATACCTTGTAAGAGCTTTGGTCAAATTTACCGCCAGCATGTAAATGGGTCATGATAACCTCAGCCGCCGAAACACCTTCTTCCTCATGAATCTGAACCGGGATCCCACGCCCGTTATCCCGGATTGAGACAGATCCATCGCCATTTAAAGTAACTTCAACCCGATCACAGATACCGGCAAGCGCTTCATCGATACCGTTATCCACCACCTCGTAAACCATGTGGTGCAGCCCCGATCCATCGTCAGTATCACCGATATACATACCGGGCCGTTTTCGAACAGCGTCTAGACCGCGCAGAACCTGGATGGAATCTGCGCCATAGTCGGCGTTTTCTTTTTCGGCGGAAACGTCAGCGGGAGTTGCCATTGTTAAACCATTTCTTGGTGAGTTTTATGCGGCATAAGCATCGAGGGAACACTCAGTCACCTCTGCATTGGCCACGGTAAAATGTTGTGCCGCCCCTGAAAGGGGCGCGAATAGAGACAGATCGGTGCCAGTCATCCAGGCCTGAGCGCCCAGCGCCTGAATTTCTGCAAATAGAGCCTCTCGTCGTTCTTCATCGAGATGGGCGGCGATTTCGTCGAGCAATAAAATAGGTGCTGCACCGCATTCCAGAGATTGCAAACGGGCGTTTGCCAGCACAATACTGATCAATAAAGCCTTCTGTTCACCGGTCGAGCATTGCCCTGCCGACGCATTCTTTAAGATATGCGTCACAGCAAGATCACTACGATGTGGACCAATAACGGCACCACGTCCGGCGCGGTCGATACCGCGAGAGTCCACCAACGCCGCACGATATTGGTCTTCAGCCTCTACAGCCGGCATCGTCCCGATCCAACTATCGAGAATCCCATCGAGAGCAAGTGAGGCCGAGGGAAAGGGGCCAACGCCCATAGCGCAGGCGGGGTTTAAACGATCAATCAGAGCAATACGCGCCGCCGCAATGGCCACACCCTTTTCAACGATTGTGCCTTCCAACACATCAAGCCATGTTGGATCAGCAGTTGTTCCGTGCGTCACTTCACGATGTAAAAGACTCGACCTTTCGCGCATCGCCCGTTCAAATGCCTTGAGCCTGCCGGCATGCGCTGGATCAAAGCCGAAGACCAGGCGATCAAGAAAACGGCGGCGACCAGAAGCTCCTTCAGAAAAAAGGCGCTGCATATCCGGCGTCAGCCACAATGCCGAAAGCCGTTCGCCGAGCGCAGCTTGCCCACGTGCCGGCGCTCCATTTATGCGCACGGCGCGCCGTGGATTCTCAGTAGCCATTTCCTCAGAAACACCGGTTCCGACTTCATAAACCCCCTCAAGCCCCTCAACGGTAGCTGCAACGCCCCAACGCTGGCTGGATTTGGCATTGCCGGTCTCCCGGCGAGCTATATCGGTCAGACGGGCAGCGCGTAAGCCTCGGCCCGGGACCAAAAAAGAAATTGCTTCAAGAAGGTTGGTTTTCCCAGCCCCGTTAGCACCGGTGAGCGTGATCATCGGTGCATCTATATTAAGACTTAATGAAGCGTAGGAACGAAAATCAGTCAGAACCAAACGCTGCACAGCCATTGATGCAGCTTGAACATCAGTTTGGAAAACGGTTTGCGACGTAGACAGGGGGCCCGCCTTTAAACGCGCATCGGCATCAGAACGTAGAGCGCCTTCTCATCCTCTAGATCCTTGACGAGTGTCGGTGAAGCCGCGTCAGAAAGCGCAAAGCGGGCTTTATCTCCCTGAATCTGCTGAGTAATGTCGAGCAGATAGCGGGAATTAAAGCCAATTTCGAGATCTCCGTCGTCATATTCGACTTCGAGCTCTTCTGTTGCACTACCCGCATCGGGGCTGGTCGCCGAAAGCACCAAGCTATTAGCACCCAGGCTCAATTTGATCGCCCGGGACTTTTCCGTCGAAATTGTCGAGACCAGATCCACAGCCCGCTCGAAGCGCTTGCAGCTTACTTCAAGGAATTTGTCATTCGCTTCGGGGATGACGCGATCATAATCAGGGAAAGTGCCATCGATCAGCTTGGAGCTGAGAACAATCTGCCCCACCGCAAAACGGATTTTCGTATCGGACATCATGATGGCGATGTCGTCTTCGGACTCATCGATCAGTTTCCGCAGCTCGTTTACCGTTTTGCGCGGCACGATCACGCCCGGGATCGCTTCCGCACCCGCCGGCACCGGGACTTCCATCCGGGCGAGCCGGTGCCCATCTGTTGCGACGGCACGCAATACTGCGTCGCCATCATCGCCTTCCGCAGCGTGCAAATAAATGCCGTTGAGGTAATACCGAGTTTCCTCAGTCGAAATTGCAAAACGCGTTCGGTCAATCAAAGCCCGCAACGCTGCCGCTTCCAACGAGAAGCTGTACGGCATGTCGTCATCAGTCATTGCCGGAAAATCTTCGCTGGCCAGCGTTGCCAGTTTCAGAGTCGAGCGCCCGGAGCGCATCGCCATCTGGCCTTCTTCTGAACCACCACCCAGTTCAATTTGCGAACCGTCTTCCAGCTTGCGAACGATATCGAACAAAGTGTGCGCGGGAACTGTCGTGGCGCCCTGCTGGCTCACATCAGCTGATATCTTTTCAACGACAGCGATATCCATGTCGGTCGCTGATAATTCGACAGCACCATCATCGGCACGCATCAGAATATTGGACAAAATTGGGATGGTATTCCGGCGTTCAACTACGCTCTGGACATGAGTTAATGCCTTCAACAAAGCACCGCGATCAATTGTAAACTTCATGGCGTCACATGGTTCTCATAAGAATAAAAAACACCGGCTTATTTCAGCCGCCCACAACAGCTTGTAGGCGGATGAAATTATAGCATTTCAGCCGAGCGGGCGCACGGGGTTAAATACCCCAAAAGAACCAGATTAAATGTAGAAGAAATCGCAGAAAACTGCGGTTATCCCTCTAGCATACGCCGCAGGAGATCAACATCTTCGCAGAATGCCGAATCTGCTTGCCGTAACTCTTCGACCTTCTTGACCGCATGCATCACCGTGGTGTGGTCCCGACCACCAAATTTTCGGCCAATTTCGGGCAAAGATCGCGACGTCAGCTGCTTCGCCAAATACATCGCTACTTGCCGTGGACGCGCCACAGCGCGAGCGCGACGGGCTGAATGCATATCAGCAATTCGAATATTGAAATGCTCCGAAACGCGCTTTTGAATTTCTTCAATCGTCACGCGCCGATCATTGGCCCGCAGGATATCGTGGAGAACCTCCTGACAGGTCTCCAGGGTGATTTCGCGGCCCACAAGCTCAGAGTGCGCGACGACCCTGTTCAGGGCCCCTTCAAGCTCACGCACATTCGAGGTAATCCGGTGGGAAAGAAATTCTTTGACCTTTGCCGGGATTTCGACGCCCAGTCGTTCGGACTTTACATCGAGAATGCCCAACCGCAGCTCGAAACTTGTGGCATGGATGTCCGCGACCAGACCCCAACCGAGCCGTGAGCGCAGCCGTTCTTCCATGCCCTCCAAATCCGAGGGCGACTTGTCAGCCGAGATAACAACCTGCCGATTATTATCCACGAGATCGTTAAACGTATGGAAAAACTCTTCCTGGGTAGCTTCTTTGCCGTTGATGAACTGCACATCATCAATCATCAACACATCAACCGAGCGGAATGTTTCCTTAAAAGAAACTGTGTCTTTGAACCGCAAAGCACGGATGAAATGAAACATGAATTTCTCGGCCGACATATAAACTACACGCCGCTCAGGAAATTTTGCGCGCGTATGGTTAGCGATCGCATGCATCAGATGGGTTTTGCCAAGACCGACACCGCCATAGAGAAACAGCGGATTAAAGGAAGCCTCGTCAGAGTCCGCAACCCGGCGCGCCGCCGCATAGGCCAGCTCGTTTGGTTTACCAACGACAAAGTTCGAAAACGTGAAACGGGGGTCGATCGGCGCGCTGATCTCGGGACGCGATTCAGTCGCACCACTAGATGCAAAACCATTAGATCCATTGGCCTGCTGGGCAACAGCCGGCTTTTCAGCGGGCCTGTTCAGCGGACGCGTCGTCGGCGTCTGAACAAAGACATCGATAACATCAATGTCTTCATTTTCACCTACCCACAACTCACGCAGCCGGTCGCCATAATGGCTCACAACCCAGTCCCGCATAAAACGCGTCGGCACAGCAATCTTTGCGGTTCCGTCGATGACGGAAACCAGCGTTAACGGCTTCAACCAACTACGATAAGACGCGTCCCCAACTTCCGATCTTAACAGCCCTCGTACTCTTGCCCACTGAGCCGTAATCTTCGGATCAAGCCTTGGTCCCGGCATGCTTTTTTGTCCCCAGTCCCCAAACAATCCACGAAATTGTGGATCGCCTTATTTATTAGTTCATCTAGAAGCGGAAATCTTGGACACCGGGATCATCGGTATTGAAATGTGTCCGTTTTATTTAGTGCTTCCAGCACTCACTGTCTTTATCTGGGCGCTAACCCAGAATTAGGATTAGATTGAAAAAAACAAATTTTATATTATACCAATCTAATCCATTACTTAAATTCAAAAGAAAACAGACGTTTTTACTTAAATATTGCTATATCGATTTCATCAACAATAGCAAATCTAATTGGGGTAAGATTGGATAGCAAGCTGATCCAGCGACAAAAATTTAAAAAAAATTATTGACAATCTAGCGACTAGCGAATCACGTTATCGAGTCAAGGACTTGCGCGAAATCCCTAAGTTTTCGGAGTATAGAAGCGCGCTATGTCTTTAAAAAACGGAATTGGCGGAATCAAAAAACCGCACCAGGCTGACCTAGTACGGCTTCCAATTTCAAACCCTCAAAGAGGGCGAAAATCAGGTGAGGGCGTTAACCCGAGCAGACAAGCGCGATACTTTACGCGACGCTGTATTCTTTTTAAGGATGCCCTTGGTGACACCACTCATCAATTCAGGCTCGGCGAGCTTAAACGCCCCTT
>Ga0302127_10001911_pt1 | contig 12563 bp, 8 predicted proteins | sample CB4_SCM_MG_FD_204452 | JGI IMG/M metagenome (GOLD analysis project Ga0302127, IMG submission 204452) | Marine microbial communities from Western Arctic Ocean, Canada - CB4_SCM | ecosystem: Environmental > Aquatic > Marine > Oceanic | place: Canada: Western Arctic Ocean | collected 2017-09-24
AGCCTCTTCATGCTTTTGATAGAAAAAAAATGGAAACCGATAATCTTATAATTAGGAGGGCGAAAAACGATGAGACCATACAAACTCTAGATGGGAACTCTTATAGCTTATCAACAGAAGATCTAGTAATAAGTGATGATAATAAGACTGTTGGGTTAGCCGGAATCATGGGTTCTGAAAATTCACAGATTGAAAATGAGACACGTGATATTTTGTTAGAATCAGCTAATTTTGATTTCGCATCCATAAGGCGGACCGTCCAACGCCACCGAATTGAAATTAATGGCAAACGCGGAACAGAAGCATCTATGAGATTCGAAAAATCCTTGCCGCAAACTTTAGCTATTGAAGCACTAAAACGTGCCACCAAGTTAATTATTGATTTATGTGATGCTAATGTAGGCTATGCAATTATCGATATATGGGAGAATATTTCCTCCACTAAAGAGGTAACATTAACCTCAAAAAAACTCTTGGGAGTTATTGGAATCGACTACGGGTTAGAAACAGTTACCTCTACTCTACAATCGCTGGGGTTTAAAACTACTGAGAAAAAACAATCTGATGGTTATGAAGTAAAGGTTGAAGTTCCTTTTTGGAGGGCTGATATAAAAATTCCTGAGGACTTAGTGGAAGAAGTAGCAAGAGTTATTGGCTATGATTCAGTACCGGCAACTCTACCATCTAGCACAACAGTTAACATCGTAAATTCACCAATCCGCTTATTGAAAGAATCTGTTAGAGATACGTTAGTAAATCTGGGTCTACAAGAAACCATTAGTTACCCATTAGTTTCGTTAGAAAGTTTAAATTTTACAAGAGCTGATTCCAGCAAGGATATATCCCCTTTAAAAGTCTGGAATCGAATGTCACCCGAACAAGAATACCTACGTACATCACTAAGAGGTAGCTTACTTAAAATATTTTCCAACAACGAAAAGACTGGAAGGCACGAAGCAATTAAATTGTTTGAAATTAGTCGAATCTATATACCCGTACCAGACAAACAACCTTCAGAAAAAGAAACACTTGTTGGCATTATTGGAGGAAAACGAGCTGAACGAAACTGGATGGGAACATCAGATGATATGGATTTCTTTGATGGCAAAGGGATAATAGAATCTTTATCGGATATGCTTGGAACACAATTGGATTTCACTGTAGGGTCAGATAGTATTCTCGCACAAGGAAGGACAGCAAATATATTAGCAGGAGATAAATCAATAGGTGTTATTGGTGAAATTCTTCCAGATACATTAAACTATTTTGAAATCAATAACAAACGCCTTATCCTCTTTGAAATCGATTTAGAGTCTCTGGCTAATATCGAAACTAAACACCCTACACAGGCTTTAAACCCTATCTCAAGATATCCTGGACTAATAAGAGAGCTCGACCTTTTAACAAAAGAGTCAACTCCATCAGGTGCAATAGAGAAAATAATACGAAATTTCCCATCAATATCTAAAGTTAAACTACTAGATATATACACTGGCCCACAAATTCCAAGCGGGCAAAAATCTTCATCCTTTGAAATTATCTGGCAATCACCTTCGAGAACGCTAACAGACAAAGAGGTGGAAATAGCTCAAACCCAACTACTCGAAGAATTACGTGAAGCTTTAGATGCTAAATTAAGATTATGATACATTTATAATCGCCTAGATTTAAGAGACAATAAAATATATTTACAAACCAGTATAGGAAAAGATAATGATCCCTGTTGAAGAGGCCCTGGAAAAAGTATTATCCGCTATTACACCACTATCCCACGCTACCGTTCCTCTACTTGATTCAGACGGCCTAATAAGCGCTGAAACAATAAACTCCTCAATTAATATCCCTCCCTTGGATAACTCAGGAATGGATGGATATGCCGTCAGAAGTGAAGATATAAAAACTTCTTCATATGAAAAGCCTACGACTCTAAGAATTATCGAAGAAACTGCCGCAGGAACAATTCCTAAAAAAAAGGTACAGTCAATGACTGCCACTAGAATCATGACAGGTGCTCCAATTCCCAATGGAGCAGACACTGTAGTCCGATTCGAAGATACAAATGATTCGGAACGTTTAAGGCAAAACTCAAATAGCAATATTAATATATACGTACCCGCCAAAAAAGGGACCGCTATACGGCAAGCAGGCGGAGATATCAAAATAGGAGAGAACGCGATTACAGCCGGCACAGAGATAGGGCCAGCACAGATAGGAGTTATCGCATCACTAGGCAATACAAAAATCAAGATATTCCGAAGGCCAAAAGTTTCCATAATCTCATCAGGCAACGAACTGGTATCACCAGGTCACTCATTACCTGAGGGACACATATATGACATAAACACTTATTCAATCGCATCTTCTGTCGCACGATTAGGAGGTACTCCTGAAATACTAGGCATAGCTAAAGATACTCGCAAATCATTGATTGACTTACTCGAGAAAGCAAAAGATTCAGATTTAATTATCACATCAGCAGGAGTATCAGCGGGTTATTATGATTTAGTAAAAGAGGTGATCCAGGATTATGGGTCAGTTGACCTATGGAGTGTCAAAATGAGGCCAGGTAAACCCGTCGTATTCGGAGAATTACAAGGTCCGCAAAATTCAAAATGGCCTTCTAAGGTCCCAATTCTAGGGTTACCAGGAAACCCTGTCAGCGCAATGGTTGTGTTCCACATTTTCGGAAAACCAATTCTAAAAAAAATGATGGGCCACAAAAAATGGGATCCTGTTTCAATTGAAGCAACTTTACTAGACCCCATAGAAAACGAGGATGGTAGAAGAGTTTACGCAAGAGCATTAATCGATCAAACCACAAATGGGGAATACACAGCTAAACTTTCAGGGCCGCAAGGATCCAATGTTTTAACCACAATGGCAAGAGCCAATGGCCTCGCAATTTGCCCTGAAGATACGACTAGATTAGATCCAGGATCTATAGTTCGAGTCGAACTCTTCTAACACAATAATGAACTCTAGATGACTCTCGTTATGGAATTTTAAGAACACTCTCCTACCTGAGTGTTGAGATGTAGATTAAATTTATATACTTCCTATACTTGGAAATCGATCGCTTTCATAAAATGATAGTCACTAATAGGCAACTAAAGAATGTCCCCCCTCGATAATACTGAATCACCTATGTAAATCAAACGAAAAATACTTGTCACCTAAAAACCAAAAATAATGATACACTTGTACCCAATATAGAAGCTTAAACTAGATTTTAGGGGTGTGGTTATGGATTTTACTTTCGATGCTGAATCAGAAAAATTTAGAAAAGAAGTTAGAGCATTCATTCAAAAGAACTGGGATCCTAAGGATTACAACACTGATCTGAATGTCTTTGGTTACGATTTTGACAACCCAGAGTACCGAGACCACGCTAAAAAGTTCCAGCAGAAACTCATAGAAAAAGGTTATTGGACAATGTCGTGGCCTGAAGAATGGGGCGGGCAATCTGCGCCACTCAACAAGCAAGTTGTATATTCCGAAGAATTGGCATATGCCGGTGCCCCGCAGGGGACACCTGGCGGTAATATAACCGGCGCAATCATGTTTCATGGTAATGATAATATTAAAAAAGAATTCCTTGGAAAAATGGCCACAAACGAAATAGATTGGGCACAAGGATTTTCTGAACCTAACGCGGGAACAGATCTAGCAAGCCTAACAACACGAGGTGTTGAAGATGGCGATGATTACGTAGTAACCGGGCAAAAAATATGGTCTTCCGGCTCTCATTTCGCAAACTGGTACCATGTGCTCGTCCGAACAGATCCAGCAGCTCCGAAACACCGTGGTATAACTTATTTAATGATGCAATTGAAAGACGATGACGGAAGTCAGATGCCAGGAATAACTCTGCGCCCTTTATATGATATGTTTGGGCGCCGACGTTGGAACGAAGTATTTATGGATGACGTAAGAGTACCCAAACGACAAATAATTGGTGAAGTCAACCGTGGCTGGTATGCAGCAATGACAACCTTGAATTTTGAACGTGCTGGAGGAACTGGGGCACGTAATGTAGCTGTGCTAGAAAATTTCCTAAACTTGGCTAGAACTTTGAAATTCAATGGAGAGCCTATACTAAATGACCCGCTTGTTAAGCATAAGCTTGCTGATTTAAGAGTAAGGGTTGAAGTAGGCCGAATGCTATCGCTAAGGCTTATATGGTTACAATCTAAAGGTGATGTTCCACAAACGGAAAGTTTGATAGCAAATTACTATGGCTCAATGATGAATAAATTCCACTTCTGGCCAACTTTAGCTCATATACTCGGCCCATATAGGAGTTTATTACAAGGTGAAAAACGCTCACCAGATAATGGGATGTATGGAACAAACTATGCATTGAGTATGGTTACTGGATATGCCGGTGGTGGAGGAATCCTCTTATCCCCTAACTTGATAGCACAAAGAGGACTAGGGTTACCTAGATAGAATATCCTATATAGCTTGTTATCTGAATTCCTTCAGAAATAGTTATTGTATTTCTATGGAAAGGCATCCGTTCCTCGTTGCATTTAACAGCTTTTATATCTAGGAAAAGTGTGACCTCAGATTATCCGGGGAATACTGATGCCTTTTTTTGCGGCGGGAGCAAAAGAAGAAGCAAATCCAACATGTGGCGGGTTCAAATGTATGGGGTCAAACAATCCTATGTGAATGGCATGATCAATGAATTTATTGGGAATTGAGTAAGTTAGAGACGATGAAGGCAATGCTTATTCCCAAAAAGCAAAAAATAGATAGGCGATTTCTATCGCCTCAAAGAATGTGTAATTATCCAAGAATTTCCACGCATGTAGTACGAATTCTTGGATGAATTTAAGTACCGAACAAACTACCAACGCGATCATAGTTGTCTTTAAATTCATTACATATTCGGGATAATAGTGTTTTCGACCAGCGACAAATAGAAACCAAAACTCGAAAATGTTCGGAAAATACAGGAGCACAATCCGTAAATGGGTAACCTCAAAAACAAGTAACCCCGTGATACGGACCATAAAAAGTATTACAGATATGATTTTATCGTTGCCATTCCAGCCAACCGATACGTAAAGGAATGCGAGCATATATACGAGATCTAACCATTTGTCGAAGTTTTGATAACTAGGTACCCCTCCTAAATCTAAAACACTCATCCAAAACAGATCGGAAAAATCAACAGCAATGGCAAATAATGCTCCAAAATACGCCCATCGAAGAACAGGTAACGATCCTGCTATACGGATGAGGGATATGATTATTTGTTCAGGTGTCATAATTTAACCGGCAGGTACCAATTGTTTTTCATATATGCAATCTTAATTTACAATTCTATTTCTCTAAGTTAATACCTTAATACCCAAATACCCAATTACCCAAGCCCCTTGAAGTTAATTCTTGATTCTCGCTAAGCTGCATGAGTTCATTATCGTAAGGATACGTGTGTCCATTCTAAAAGAAGACTATATGGTACTTTACGCCCCTTAGAGTATGGTGTTATGGTGCCAGTTATAAGGGGAATTCTCTTTACGATTGGGACTAAGAGGAGGAAAAGATCATGGATTTTAAAGCATCAAAAGAAGATGAAGAATTTAGACTAGAAGTTCGTAAGTTTATCCAAGATAATTGGGATCCAAAAGGATTCTTAGGACATGAGATGTCTGTTCGGTCCTGGGATTTCGACAACCCGCTTTCTCGAGAAAATGATAAGGAATTTACCAAGAAATTAGTTGACCAGGGCTGGTACACAATGTCATGGCCAAAAGAATACGGGGGAGGAGAATACCCACTAAGCAAACAATTCGTATATACGGAAGAGTTAGCTTATGCCGGTGCTCCTGGAGGGTCGCCTGCTTCCAATATTACTGGCGCTATCATGATGCACGGATCAGACGAAGCTAAGAAAACTTTTTTGCCTAAAATGGCTGCCGGAGATATTGAATGGGCCCAGGGTTTTTCAGAGCCAAATGCCGGAACAGACCTTGCCAGCTTACAAACACGAGCCGTTGAAGATGGCGATGATTATGTTGTAACCGGTCAAAAAATATGGTCTTCAGGAGCCCATTTGGGTGACTGGTACCACGTCCTAGTACGAACTGATCCTGACGCTCCTAAACACAGGGGCATAACTTATCTCATGATGAACCTAAAAGATCAAGAAGGTGAAAGACCTGAAGGTCTAACTCTGCGGCCACTATACGATATGATGGGTCGCTGGAGATGGTGCGAAGTCTTTATGGATGAGGTTAGAGTCCCCAAGAAACATGTTCTAGGTGAGGTTAATAGAGGCTGGTATGCAGCAATGACTACACTGAATTTTGAGAGAACAGGTACTGAAGGTCCAACTCGCCATATTGGTATTCTTGATCGATATATTGATATGCTCAAACAAACCAAACTTAATGGAGAATCAATACTCAAAGATCCACTAGTGAAACATAAAATCGCTGATCTTCGAATAAGATTAGAAGCCGATAGAATGCTAGCAACAAGGGTTGCTTGGATGCAGGCACAAGGGGAAGTCCCACAATCAGAAGGTGCGATCTCAGGATTGGCAAACCAAATAACCGCTAAATTACATTTTTGGCCGTTATTAGCGAAAATAATCCAAGATTACGGAATATTGAACGTTGGAGAAGAACGAGCTCCACATAACGGACTTTACGGAGGGTATAATGCCATCTCTTTGAGCCAAGGCTTCGGTGGAGGCGGTGGAATCCTCCTTGGTCCTAGCATTATTGCTCAAAGAGGACTTGGTTTACCTAGGTAAACATTTATTTAATAGAGGTTTTTGCAATTAATGGAATCTGATTATCGCTTTGTGTTCATCGTTTCTCTAGCTACGGTAACTATATTATTAGTTCTTAATAACCAATTGATGCTGGGACCGCTTCTAGTCCCTATTTCAAATGATTTGAATACTAGTATCGCTTTAACCGGTCAATTAGTTGCTATCACATCATCTACTTGGGCTATCAGCGGTCCCAGTGGTGGCCCTTTTTCCGACACCTATGGACGAAAACCCGTCGTTTTAGTAGGACTGACAATAATGATAATAGCAAATCTACTAACAGCAACAGCCAAGCAATTTATTAGTGTTGCGATCGGTAGATTGCTTCTCGGGTTAGGTGCAGGGTTAGTGCCACCTACAATCGTCGCAACCATTGGAGATCATGTAGATACAAAACACAGAGGTCAAGCCATCGGATTGATGATGGCTTTTAGTCGGTTCGGTTCAATTTTAGGACTGCCTTTAATAGCAATGTTAGCGGAATCGGTGAATTGGCGGGCTCCTTTCATAGTAATAGCCGCTCTATTATCAATTCTTGCAGCGAGCTTTATTTTCATCTTCCCAACATCTAATACCGAAGGTAGACAATCTCTAAATTTTTTTTCGCGTATATATAAAGCTATAAAAACGCCCACTTTTCGACCCCTCTTGACCGCAAACCTCATGACTCAAGCATGTGCACATTTAATCACAACTTACTTTGCTTCTCTGTTAGTTTCTAGATATAGCTACACGGTGTCTCAATCAGGTCTTGCAAACGGAGTAGTTGTAGGAGGCATGGCATTAGGGAATATAAGCGGAGGCCAATTAATTGGAACACCTTGGGGGCCAAAAGCCGCTCTAGGGGCTCTTGTATTAACTAGCATGATGGGTCCTGCTGCTTTTTCAGTTGAATCGAGTAGCCTATTTACCATCTTATTCTTTTCGATAATGGGGTTTGGGGTAATGTTTGCTGTAACCAGCTTCTTAACCATCACTACTAATTTGAATCAAGAAGCGAGAGGGGCTTCTGTAGGCCTCTTTGCAGCTTCAAATCAAATAGGAGCCGTGCTAGGAGCAGTAAGTGGTGGTATATCTCTAGAAGCAACTTCTTCGTTCTCTGGGTTAGGATTAATTATCGCCTTACTAGCTTTAACCGGTGTTTGTGCCGGGATCTTCGCACTATTTCGAAACCCTAACAAAAAGCAAGATATTGTCATTTACCCAAAAGAAGAAAATAATCCGGTAGAGTAGTATATTAACAATAGAAATTTATAAATAATAACAACTATGGAGAATGCATTATGGATTTCCATTTTACAGCCGAAGAAGAGAAACTAAAAAATGACGTTAAAGAGTTTGTTAATAAAGAATGGGACGCCAAAGGCTTAGATTTATGGAGCTTTTCTGGACCTCTGCCTTATAACATCGATGACCTGGCAGGCCAGGAATTAATCAAAGAATTTGCAAAGAAATTAGCAGCCAGAGGTTGGTATACGATGCACTGGCCAAAAGAGTTTGGCGGCAAAGAAATTCCAATATCTACGCAACTAGCCTACAGAGAAGAAATGGCTTATAACGGGGCACCGATCTCTGCAGGTGGAGGATTAGTTGCTCCAGTCTTAATGATGTATGGCTCAGATTGGCAAAAAAAAGAATTCCTCCCCAAAGTAGCAAATGCCGATGTGGAATTCGCCCAAGGATTTAGCGAACCTAATGCAGGATCAGATCTAGCTAATCTACAAACTCGAGCTGAACGTGATGGTGATGACTACGTAATAACTGGGCAAAAAATATGGACATCCGCTGCTCATAGAGCAGATTGGTACCATTTGATGGCAAGGACTGATCCAGATGCTCCAAAACATAGAGGTATTAGTTATTTCTTAATTAACCTTAAAACCCCTGGTATAACAATGCGCCCGTTGATGGATCTAGCTGGTCGCCGCAGATGGAGCGAAGTATTCTTAGACGGAGTAAGAGTCCCTGCTGAAAACTTAATTGGAGAAGAAAATCGCGGTTGGTATACAGCAATGACCACATTAAGTTTTGAACGATCAAATATAGAAGGTCCTGCAAAATTATTAAGAGCCTTAGAACTTTTTATTGATTTTGCTAAAAACCCTATATGGGGTAAATCAAAATTGATCGATGATCCAGTCGTACGAAATACGATAGCAGATATGAGGATCCGAATTGCGATGTCAAGAACTTTATCTTATAGAGTTGCTTGGATGCAGAGTAACGGAGAATTACCAGTGATGGAAGCTTCAATGACAAAATTATTAAACGATATGATGAGTAAATATATATTTTGGCCAAGAATGGCGAACTTACTTAAAGATTACGGGGTACTAACTCGAGAAGAACCGAGAGCTCCTGTAGAAGGCCTTTTTGGAACAAACTCCATATTATCGCTTGGATCAGGTTTCGGAGGAGGTACATCGGAAATTCAACGAAATATCATAGCCCAAAGAGGTTTAGGCCTCCCGAGATAAAAGCCAACCCAAAAAGCTTTACGCGTAACGTATATCATGCTATGGTGATTCCGTCTAATCGAACTTTTGGGGTTGCTCGGTTAGAGTGCAATTTTATTGTAAAAGAAGGGGTATTTATATATGGATTTTCAATTTTCCGCTAAGGATCAAAAATTACGTAAAGATGCTATCGAGTTCACAAAGAAAGAGTGGGAAGGTGGTTATGACTCCCAAATTCTAATTAACTGGGATCACCAAGTTGAAGAAGCAGACAAGGCAATAAACAAATTTGAAAAGAAACTAGTTAAAAAGGGTTGGTGGACAATGCACTGGCCAAAAGAATTTGGTGGCCAAGATGCTAATATAGAAACCCAGTTAGTATATAAAGAAGCAATGGCCTACGCTGGTGCTCCATCAGCCGCAGGCGGAGGGTTAGTTGCTCCTGCACTTATGCTATCTGCACCAAAATGGATGCAAGATGAGTTTCTTCCCCAAATCGCCAACGCAGACCTTGAATTTTCACAAGGATTTAGTGAACCCGATGCAGGATCTGATCTCGCAAGTCTCAAAACAAGAGCTGTTAGAGATGGTGATGATTATGTAATAAGTGGGCAAAAAATATGGGGTACATATAGAAATAACTGGATACACATCTTAGTACGTACCGATCCTGAAGCACCTAAACATCGAGGGATTACATACATATTAGCACCTCTAAAGAATGAAGACGGAGAATATAATCCTGGAGTACAGGTCAATAAAATACCGGATGCTTTAGGCAGGCACCGCTGGGACGAATTATTCATGGAAAACTGGCGTGTACCCGCTAGATATGTTTTAGGCGAAGAAAACCGAGGATGGTACACTGCGATGACCACTTTAAGCTTTGAACGATCTAATATCCAAGCTTCAGCTCAAATGACCAGAGCTTTAGAGGAATATATAGAGTTCTGCCAAGAACTAAAATCGACTGGGAAATATAACCCCCTAGATAATGATCAATTCAGACATGAAATAGCCAACCTTAGAGTTGAAATCGAAGCTCTCCGGATGATCTGCTACAGGGTAGGCTGGATGCAAAGCAAGGGTGAAATTCCACAAATGGAATCATCAATGACTAAATTATGGGTAGATCAACAATTTCAAAAAACATATAAAACACTATCTAGAGCTCTTGGACAATACGGCAATATCCTACCAACACAAGTAGGGATGAAAATACCAGGTGAAGGATTTCTTAATAACCGGGCGTTCACATCAGGAACATTGAGTGTTGCCGGTGGAACCACAGAAGTTCAAAGGAATATTATTGCTCAAAGAGGCTTAGGTTTACCAAGGTAAAATATCAAATAAAAAATATCTAGATTAAGGAATGCATTATGGATTTTGGTTTAACTGCAGAAGCACAAGCGGTCAGAGATGAAGCTCGTGATTTCGTTCGAAAAGAATGGAAAAACCCTGGCTATGATCTAACAGGTGGGTTAGCTGCCTGGCATGGCGATGCAAAAAATAGAGAAGCCGGTGGTGAAAAAGCAAAAGAATTTGCAAAGAAGCTTGTTAAAAAGGGTTGGTACACGATGCACTGGCCTAAAGAGTTTGGTGGCCAAGATGCTCCAATCGAACAACAACTAGCTTACCGAGAAGTAATGTCATATGAAGATGCTCCAGCGTCTCTAGGTGGAGGCCTAGTAGCACCTGTTCTTATGGTGCACGGAGCTGATTGGATGAAGGAAGAATTTCTCCCTAAATTAGCAAATGCAGACATAGAATTTTCACAAGGGTTTAGTGAACCTGATGCAGGATCTGATCTCGCAAGCCTCAAAACAAGAGCCGTCAGAGATGGTGATGATTACGTCATAAATGGACAGAAAATATGGGGTACATACAGAAATGATTGGATTCACATATTAGTTCGCACAGACTCTGAGGCACCAAAGCACAGAGGTATCACCTATTTATTAGCTAGATTAAAAGACGAAAATGGCGAATACATGCCAGGTGTGACTGTACGTTCAATACCTGACGGAACAGGAAATCATCGCTGGGATGAGTTATTTATGGAGAACTGGCGCGTCCCAGCTCAAGCAATAATTGGGGAAGAAAATAGAGGCTGGTATGCTGCCATGACCACATTAAGCTTCGAACGTTCTAATATTGGTCGTCCAGCACAGTTACTTAAAACACTTGAAGATACAGTAGATTGGTTCGAAAGTATTGCATCGACGGGGGCCGACAATATTACCAAACGAGCAGAAATTCGTAACCGGTTAGCTAGTTGGAGAGTCGAAGTAGAAATGCTAAGAATGTTATGCTACCGAGTAGGTTGGATGCAATCACAAGGACTAGTTCCAGGAAAAGAATCATCAATGGTCAAAGCAACCGGAGATGAATTGTTCCAGCGAATATATCGAGGCCTTTCGCAAATTATGGGAGAATATGGAAATCTTCTTCCCACTAACGGCCCTCGCTATACTCTGCCAGTTAATAATTTTATAAATGCACGGGCTTGGCAAAGTATAGGTGTCAGCATTGGTGGAGGAACTAGAGAAATACAAAAAAATATAATCGCCCAAAGAGGTTTAGGATTACCTAGATAAAGAGACAAATAAACATATTTACTGATATCATCAATAAAATGAGTATGAAATCATATGATAGTGAAAGAAAAAGCATTTAGGAGGTAGGGGAATGGATCTCGGACTAAGTGAAGATCAAGAAATGTTAAGGGCAATGGCCCGTGAATTTATAGAGGCAGAAGCTCCTCGCACATTTGTGCGTGACATGGAGGAAGATGAGCAAGGTATCACTACAGATCTCTGGCAGAAAATAGCTCAGGTCGGGTGGCTTGGGCTTATTATCCCAGAGGAATATGGTGGAACCGGACAAAACCTGGTAGACCTAGGTATATTAATGGAAGAAGTTGGACACGGAGTTCTCCCTGGCCCATTCTTCAATACAGCATTAGTTACAGTCGGGATAATGGATGCTGGATCAGCGGATCAAAAATCAGAATACCTACCGAAGATAGCTAACGGAGATGTTATAGCTGCGCATGCAATTCTTGAGCCTTACTCAAGACTAGATGCTGGTGGGATTAATTTAACAGCAACTAAAAATGGATCTGACTATACACTAAATGGAAGCAAGTTATTTGTTGAGAATGCTCATATATCAGACTTGCTATTAGTACCAGTTAGAACTAAAACCGGCGGGAATGCAGAAGATGGTATTACTCTACTACTTGTAGATGCCAAGTCTGCCGGAATTACAGTTGATAAGTTAAAGACAATAGCAACTGACAACCAGTGTGAAGTTAC
>Ga0302127_10001912_pt1 | contig 12552 bp, 14 predicted proteins | sample CB4_SCM_MG_FD_204452 | JGI IMG/M metagenome (GOLD analysis project Ga0302127, IMG submission 204452) | Marine microbial communities from Western Arctic Ocean, Canada - CB4_SCM | ecosystem: Environmental > Aquatic > Marine > Oceanic | place: Canada: Western Arctic Ocean | collected 2017-09-24
ACTTCTGTTGCCAGGCTGTAGTGATCAGGCCCCGGGAATCATTACTGGTCCCTGTGACTCTCTGTCACCTGATAAATCAGGCGGCGAGAGCGACACGTTGGTTACCGTGTCTTAGATGCCCCGTTTTTGGAGTCTGAGCAACTCCGGTCGCACGATCCGACGAATAAACCGCTACGTCGAAACCGATCAGCCCCATGTCAAAGAACGCATCTGAAATTAGGTTTAGAACCAAAGTTATAAACTACTCCAGAGGTCTAATCGTACAGGATATTGCCTATAACTCCCATCCTCGGAAAAGGTCAATGTTGGAGGATGGGTTAACGATTCCCATGTTTCATTGCTTTGGCTGCCTCTCGCTCTGCTTCACGCTGAGCTATTGTCCGGCGTTTGTCCACTAGGTTCTTTCTTCTAGCTAATCCGAGTTCAACCTTGGCGCGACCTTGTTTGAAATAAACAGAGAGAGCTATCAACGTAAGTCCTTTCTGATCAATTTGAGCTTGTAGTCGACGTATCTCTTTCTTATGTAGTAGTAATTTTTTTGGCCTATCCGGATCGTGTGAGAACGCGGCACCAGCATGTTCATACTTGCTGATATGGAAAGAATTCAGCCATATCTCACCATCGTGTATTCGACCATAAGATTCAGCAATCTGTGATTTCGCCCCTCGTAAAGACTTGACTTCACTGCCTTGAAGGACAAGGCCTGCCTCGACAGTGTCAAAAATCTCAAACTCTCGACGGGCTTGTCTGTTCGTCGCTATTACTTTCCTTCCATCATTACTCATACTGATCGAGGGTACAGCTAGTGTGTCGACGGGTCAGATGTTAGAGAAAAGATTTCCGTCTTCATATACGCCCTATCTGGCTCCATCTGATTTTCGATAGTATTAGATTATGTTGTCCCTTAATGTAAAAACAAGAGAAATTATTATTAGGCATGCTCTCAGAGAACATCCGAATGAAGCATGTGGATTGTTTGCCGCGGATATAGGAACAACTGATGTGCACACATTTTTTCCAATGCGCAATACAGCAGAATCAAACTTGATATACCAACTTGATGCAAAAGAGATGATAGAAGTTGAGACTAAAGCTGATGAACTAGGTATCCAGATTATCGGGGTGATGCATAGTCACACGCACACCGAAGCATATCCGTCTCCAACGGATGTTCGGGATGCGGCACAGTTCGACCCGTTCGGTTCGTGGCATTATATTATCGTGTCCTTAGAGAGCGATGATCCTGTGATTCGAAGTTTTCGTATTGTCGACGAAGCGATCATTGAAGAAGAAATCACCATCAACTGAAACTTTGATTTCTACAATGAAAAGGAAGGTAGGTGCGGGAACTTCCCCAGATTCCGCAATACTGAAGTATGGCCGTTTATGACTCGATCACCGACCTCATCGGGAACACCCCAATTATCGATGTATCTGAGCTCAGCCCAAACCCGAACGTAAAGATCTTTGCCAAACTTGAAGGACAAAACCCTGCAGGGTCAGTGAAAGATCGAATCGCTAAAGCAATGATTGTGGCAGCAGAGGAAGACGGAAGGCTCACGGCTGGAAGTACTATCCTCGAGCCGTCATCGGGGAACACCGGAATAGCTTTAGCGATGATTTCATCGATAAAGGGCTATCACCTCAAAATCGTTCTACCTGACAATGTATCTATTGAACGTCGTCAATTGTTAGAAGTCTGGGGTGCTGAAATTATTCCAAGTCCAGGTGGGGAAGGGTCTAATGGGGCGGTTCGTCGTGCACAAAAACTTGCAGAGGAAAATCCGGACTGGGTTTTTCTCTATCAATATGGAAACGAAGCAAACCCAGAGATGCATTACGCAACTACTGGACCTGAAATCCTCCGGGATGTTCCCAGTGTTACTCACTTCGTTGCAGGGCTAGGAACGTCAGGAACGTTGATGGGGGTAGGGCGGTTCTTTAAAGAACAAAATCCTGATATTAAGATACTTGCCGTTGAACCACCGTCAGGAGAGAACGTTGAAGGCCTGCGGAGTTTAGATGATGGGTTTATTCCTCCTATTTTTGACCTTTGGAAAGGTCTGGATATTCTGGATGGTAAGAGAATCGTTCGACCAATTGAATCTTTAGAATATGCGAGACTGCTTGCTAGCCGGTGCGGGATATTTGCCGGAATATCTTCCGGAGCTGCCCTCGCAGGAGCAATACGAACAGCAAGCCAGATCGAAGAAGGGGCAATAGTCTTCATCGTTTGTGACGGAGGTTGGAAGTATCTTTCAACAGGGGCTTGGACTAAACCTCTCGCAGAAGTCTCTGAAACACTTGACCGGATAATTTATTTTTAATGAAGACAAAGGGAAGGACGTCAGTAGGGCTTATTCCTGTGTTGGCTCTACGATAAAGAACTGTGCCTAACGAACAACCGATCGGTATTTTTGATTCAGGTTTTGGAGGGTTGACCGTTGCCCGAGCGGTTATGGATCTTCTCCCGTCAGAGAATGTCGTGTATTTCGGGGATACCGATCGTTATCCATATGGTCCCCGATCGCTTTCTGAAGTCCGTGATTTTGCAATTCAAATCGCCAATTATCTAATTCATGAACATAATGTCAAGCTCCTAGTTGTTGCTTGCAATACTGCTGCGGCCGCAGCTTTGGAAGACCTTGCCACACTTGTAGCGGTACCAATTGTTGGAGTGATCGCTCCTGGAGCACAGGCAGCGGTTGATATCTCTCAATCAGGAAGGATTGGGGTGATCGGGACGGTCGGGACAATAAATAGTGGCTCTTACGAGCGAGCATTTCAGGAGATTTCTGTCCAAGGTATTGAATTGTCATGTTTGGCTTGCCCCGGATTCGTGGAGTTCGTTGAAAAGGGTGAATCCTCCGGTGAACAGTTACTCGTACTTGCAGAACGACTTCTTGCCCCGATCATTGCCGCAGATGTAGACACTCTTTTACTTGGATGCACGCACTACCCATACCTGGCACGAGTAATTGGTCATGTCGTTGGGAAACAAGTCGTACTTGTCTCTTCTGCTGATGAAACAGCCTTTGCAGTTGCTGACTCCCTGAAAGAAATGGATCTTGCTATTACAGATGAAAAACTTGGAAAACGTATGTTTATCTCCTCAGGGGATGTATCTTGGTTCGCAGAGGTTGGTCAAAGATTATTTGGCCCCGAACTAGAATCAGCTCAAGCACATGAATGGAACCCCCTACCATGAGTGTTACCCCTCCAAAAGTTACCGTCCTTGGTTGTAGCGGTAGTTACGCGAAACCTGGTGGAGCTTGCACGGGGTTTCTAGTCCAAAGTCAACAAGCATCTGTCTGGTTAGATGCCGGTCCAGGAACTTTGGGAAACCTTCAGAAACATGTTGAACTCGAAGAATTGTCAGCGATTGTCCTTACCCATGAACATGCTGACCATTGGTTAGAGCTACCGGTGGTTTATAGTGCGGTTCGCCATTACATCAAGTGTGACCCAATCCCTGTTTACGGGACAAGGGGAACCTTGGAACTTGCGCAGCAAATGTGTCCCGCCATGGAAGAGTCATTTTCATGGAATATCATCACTGATGGGTCAGAAGAGTTAATCGGAGATCAGCAGTGGAAGTGGTCACAGACTGACCATTATGTAGAAACCATGGCTAGCAGGGTGGACGTTGGGGAGTCAAGCTTCCTTTTCACGGCGGACACTGGCCCTGAGTGGGATATAAGCCAACTTGGGGAAACTGTGTCTCTAGCAATATCAGAGTCAACATTTTTATCTCATAAGGAACGTGAAGGAATACTCCACCTTTCAGCTCGCCAGGCAGGAGCATTTGCTCAAAGAGTGAATGCGGACCATCTGGTGCTTTCCCATTTAGCTCCAGGGGAGAGTAAAGATGATCATGCTCTGCAAGCTAGCGAAGTTTTCAATGGTCCGATTACAGTCGCAACAGCCGGTGACCAATATATTTTTTAACAAGGCAAATTATGGAATGGAACCTTATGAGACCAGATGACCGACAGCCCGATGAAATGAGGCCAATAAGTTTTGTTCGCGATTTCACCACGATGGCTGATGGTTCTGTGCTCGCAACCTTTGGGGAGACAAGTGTCCTGTGCACTGCTTCCATCGATGAAGGTGTTCCTCGTTGGATGAAGGGGTCTGGTGCTGGCTGGGTCACAGCAGAGTATTCGATGTTGCCTGGGTCGTCTCCAGATCGAGTTAGGCGTGAAACACGCGGTCCGAAAGGTCGAACCCAAGAAATACAACGATTGATCGGAAGGTCCTTACGGTCAGTTTGTGATATGGAGAAACTTGGTGAACGTCAGGTTCTAGTTGACTGTGATGTGCTCCAAGCAGATGGCGGCACGCGGGTCGCATCTATCTGCGGCGGGTATCTCGCCCTTCATGATGCGTTATCTCGACTCGTGTTACGAGGGGAACTTCGAGATCACCCGATTACGGAAGCCTGCGCAGCAGTATCAGTCGGAATTATTTACGGGGAACCAAGGTTGGATCTTCCTTATGTCGAAGACTCGAATGCGGATACCGACATGAACGTAGTGATGACAGAGTCAGGTGGCTTTATTGAGATACAAGGAACAGCAGAAAAAGCTTCATTTAATAGAAATGAACTTGATAATCTGTTGACCCTTGCTGAGAAAGGTATTCGACAGATTATCGCATTACAAAATGAGCTAACAGTCACAAAACCTACGATTTGACCTGATGGAGCTCATTTCTGCCTCTGCAAACCCTCACAAATATACAGAGATGGTACAAATTCTTACTGGGGTAGTCAACCTTAAACCTCGGCCTTTAAATATTCCGGAAGTGGCAGAAGATGCTGACAACCTAGAGGGAAATGCGAGACTCAAAGCTGTCGCTGTTCAATCAGCGACTGGGTGTGCGGCTGTTGCAGATGATACCGGACTCGAAGTCGATGCACTGAATGGGGCCCCCGGTGTTTTCTCTGCACGGTATGCAGGCATAAACGCTACCTATGAAGACAATGTTCAAAAATTATTGCATGAAATGGCCGAAGTTAGTGAGAGTGATCGTACAGCGAGATTTCGGACTATTGCCCTAATTTCATGGCTAGATGGAAGTGAAACCATTGCAGAGGGAGTTGTCGAAGGGAGAATAACATTTTCTCCATCAGGCAGTAGGGGTTTTGGGTATGACGCGATTTTTGCTCCGTTGTGCGGAGACGGAAAAACTTTTGCAGAGATGGAAGACGCCCAGAAGAATGCTTTAAGCCACAGGGGAAAGGCATTCTGTCGCCTCAAAGACCTTATCGCTTAAGAGTTAATATTAACGCCTTCCAATGGTGCGACTTGCTGCGAACATTAATAGTGAACCCAGAATAGTGGAGGAGAAGGCTGTAAGCCATGCAACACTAAAGCCAAAGGTATCTGTGAGTGCGCCGAAGCCGATCGGGGCAATCATGGCTCCAAGACGAATGCTGGTTTGTAAAGTTGCTGTAGCAGCACCGGGTTCTTCTGGGTGCTGCTCGATCACGCCGAGGAGGAGAAGTCCAGGCCATGACCAGCCAATGCCAAAAATAAACAACGCTCCGACCAGGATAGTTATTTTGGTCCCAACTGCAAAAAGTATAAAAGCGACTGACCCCAATGCTAATGAAATAGCGACAGCCCGGAATCTGTCAAACTGGAAGCGGTCTGCGAGGTAACCCCATGCAAGACGGGAGAGAATCATAATGAATCCTCCAAGACCGAGTATTAAGCCAGCACCGCTGTCACTGTATCCAGCTTCTTTCGCGGCGGTAGTGAGAAAACCCGAGACAGTAACAACTGCTGCAGCGGAGAAAGCGCCTGCTAGGCCAATGGCTTGAAGGTGGCGGGAGCTCCACATTTCTCGTCTGGTAGGAAATGTCTCAGAAGTAGAAACTGCCACTCGTGGTATAAGAATCCAAGCTGGGAAGGCAAAAATTGCCAGAATAAGAAAAGTCCCTTTCCATCCTAACGCAGGGCCGAGTGTTGGCACCGCAAAGCCAGCAAGGGCAGTTGAAAGTGGGATGGCTGATTGTTTGATAGCCATAGCAATCCCTTGGCGAGAAGGTTCAACCCCTATTGATATTAATGTATTCGTTGCTGGGTGGATCATTCCCTCGGCGACTCTATTTAGTCCAAGACATAATAGAAGAGTCAAGTATGTATCGGCGGTCGTCCCTGTTAAGAGAGCAGAGATCGCGGCAATAGTTATGCCAACTCGGAGTATTAATAAGGGGCCTTTCCGGTCAGCTATTCCACCTCCAACTTGCATGGTCATGCTTGAAACTAGATACCCGAATGTGAGAAGTGCTCCTAGTTCTGTGTCTCCAAAATTTAATTCTTCTTTAATCTGAGGTGCAAATGCCCCTAGAAGAAATCCTGGTAAAGCAACGAGGGTGATAGCAGAGGCTGCGGCAGCTGTTGGGCGCCAGAAAATTGGGGAGGGTGATGGTTCTCTGGAATTCCAACTCATCGTACGAACTTACATGCATGAGGTGCAGTATCACGAACTTTCAAAAGTAAATATAGTCAATTAGACTATTATTAGTAGTATATTAATAGTCTATCTTTACGAGCCTCACAAACTATGCCACATTTCGCTGATTCCCAAAGTACTGCTCTTAGTACCGATCACTATGAATACACGATGCTCGATGCCTTAATCCGTTCTGGAAGGCATCGAAGTAAAGCAGTTTTTGAGGTATTTACCCGCGAACTCCCCTTGGGTAGGGCATTCGGGGTTTTTGCAGGTAGTGGGCCGCTCATCGAAAGTATTGAGAAATTCGTTATGACCGAACAACAGCTAAATTTCCTCGAATCATCCGGGATCGTATCAGCTGATACTGCCCGCTGGCTTTCCGACTATCGTTTTCGCGGCGATATTCTTTCCTACCGTGAGGGAGAACTATATTTTCCTAATAGTCCGGTCGTAACCATTGAAGCAGAACTAGGGGAGGCGCTTATTCTTGAGACTCTCGTTCTCTCTATTCTCAATCATGCTTCCGCAGTAGCTACAGCAGCGACACGAATAGTTGAGGCGGCACAAGGAAAATTGGTGATGGAAGCTGGCTCAAGACGTGTAAGCCCGGAATCTGCAGTTTATGCTGCACGCTCCGCATATATCGGCGGTGTGGATGTGACATCCAACTTGGAAGCAGGTTATCGATGGGGGATCCCAACGGCAGGTACAGCTTCGCACGCTTTTACCCTTGCTTTCCCAACGGAACAAGAGGCTTTCAAAGCTCAGCAAGAATATCTTGGAGAAGCGTCAATCTTTCTCGTTGATACGTACGACATGCCCGAAGGAATAGCCAATGCAGTCGCAGCGACAAACCATCGACTCAAGGGAGTCCGTCTTGACTCTGGTAATCTTGATAAAGAATCTCGGCTAGCGCGAACTCTTCTTGATGAACTTGGGGCTCCGGATGCACAAATCATGGTATCAGGGGACCTTGATGAGTATCAGATAAAGCAGCTTGATGGGTCCCCCATTGATGCATTTGAAGCGGGGCATAGGCTTGTAACAGGTTCAGGAGCACCTTCGGCGGGTTTTGTTTACAAACTTGTAGCAGTTGCAGATGATCCTCACGATCTTGAGAGAATGCGCCCAGTTGCAAAAAACTCATCTGGTAAGAGTTCTACAGGCGGGAAAAAGCATGCGAAGAGAGCGCTTTTTAGCGATGGGATTGCTAAGGAGGAAATCCTCACAATTGGTGAAGACGTCTTTCAAGAGTCCCCGCAGCAGAACGAACGCTATTTACAGGCTCCACTCTATATCGAAGGAGAAGTAGTAAATGATTGCAATCTTGAAACTGCCCGCAAGCATCTAAAGAAAGTACTAGAGGAAATCCCCGCTGATATTCGTCTCCAAAGAGATGGTTTGCCGGCGATACCGACAAGAGTTAAGAGGAACTCAGGAGAACTCGATGTCTGATCCTCGGACAGCACTTCTTATTGTTGACGTTCAGCCGACGTTTTGTGAAGGCGGTTCATTGCCGGTGAAAGGAGGGAATGCGGTAGCAGAAAAAATTGCTCAGATCCTTAGCGGCGACCATGGTTTTGCTATGGTCATAACGACACAAGATTGGCATGTTGATCCAGTAAACCATTTTGGAGAAGAGCCAGACTATCTTGACACCTGGCCTCCGCACGGTGTAGCGGGAACAAAAGAAGCTGAATTGCATCCCGCGCTAGAGCCGGTTTCCGCGCAGATTACAGCCCAAATAAAAAAAGGTTTCTATTCTGCCGCATACTCAGGATTCGAAGGAGAGGATGAAGAAGGTATTTCACTTGCCGATATTCTCGATGGCGGGAATATAGAACGGCTTGTGACTGTTGGGCTTGCCTTCGATTATTGTGTCAAGGCAACAGCTATTGATGGGAATAAACTGGGATATACAACAGCAGTTCTTAAGCCTCTAACAGCTTCAATCTCTGAAGAGTCAGCTATAGCTGCTGAAGGAGAAATGGAATTCGCTGGTGTGTCTATCATCGAGGAGTTGTCTTGGTGATGGGAAGAGAGGTGACTATTTCCGAAGCGGATCTTGCATTTATCGAAAGTTATGACCCAAGCGTATTTCCGCCAAATGCTGTTACTGCTGATGTGATCTTGCTCACGATACGGTCAGGAAGACTCGCTGTCCTGCTTGTGGAACGAGATAACCCTCCCCAACAAGGATGCTGGGCGCTTCCAGGTGGACACCTTGATCCTGAAGAATCCATCACACAGACAGCACTACGCGAGCTTTCAGAAAAAACTGGGCTTACCGCTGAACCGACTCACTTAGAACAGTTACAAACCTATTCAACACCAGGACGAGATGCGAGGGATAAAAAAGTACGGGTCACCTCGGTAGCGTATTTAGCATTCATGCCAGATCCTGGAACACCTCGCGCAGGGACTGATACTCGCTCAGCGCGGTTTTGGGCTGTCGATGATCTTCCGGAATTTAATTCTTTGATTGTTCAAGGCGAAGGGCCAATTCTTGCTTTTGATCATGCAAAGATGCTCCAAGATGGTTTGGAGCGGGCTGCCGCGAAGCTTGAATACACGACGTTGGCGACGGCTTTTGTTGATGATCGGTTTACGATTTCTGATTTAAGGCATGTATACGAAGCGGTCTGGAGGTGTTACATTAATCCTGCGAATTTTTCGCGAAAAGTTAAAGCAACTCCTGATTTTATCGATCCGACCGGTAGCCAAAGAGCTACTGGTCGAGCGCCCGCTGGACTGTATGTAAAGGGAGAGGCTGATATTATTTCTCCTCCATTTTTCCGTCCGGCATTAGTGTGAAGGAATGCGCGAGCGGTGTTTCAGCGACGAAATAGTAGAACATGTGAAAAGGGCAGATATCCTAACCCATGTTGCGCCGGTGGCGGAATTGGCAGACGCGCAGGGTTTAGGTCCCTGTGTCCATTAGGATGTGTGGGTTCAAGTCCCACCCGGCGCACGGTTAATAGAATGAATTTCTCCTGCAGTTAAAAACTAGTAAATGGCAGCTTTCTTATACTAGGGATCCTATTGCTAACATTAAGAGCTAACCTTTTGTTGAAGTTCGTGGAATCGCCTATACCGTGACCACGTTGAAAAGATTCCTTGAGGAGTACAGATAAATTATGTCCTTTGAAACTAATCCTAATGCCTCCGATGGAGGGCCAAAAATGTTCGGTCAATTCGATGTTTATTCCCAGTTGTTAAAGAACCGTATTGTGATGTTGTGGGACGCTGTTGATGATGACATAGCGAAGGCCATTACGGCACAATTGCTTTATCTAGAAGGAGAGAATCCGGATCAAGATATATGGCTATATATCAATTCCCCTGGTGGGTCTGTTACTGCCGGTATGGCTATTTACGACACTATGCAGTTCATTAAACCTGATGTTGCGACGATATGTCTTGGTTTGGGTGCATCTATGGGGCAATTCCTTCTCGGAGCTGGAGCACCTAACAAACGGTATTCTTTAAAGCATGCGAGAATTATGATGCATCAACCTTCTGGAGGGATTCAGGGGCAAGCATCTGATATCGCTATTCAAGCTGAACAAATGAATTACATCAAACTACTTATGGCCGAACTGATAGCAGGACACACTGGCCAAAGTGTTGAACAGGTTCAGACCGATTCAGATCGCGACCGATGGTTCACCGCCGAACAAGCGAAAGAATACGGGATCGTTGACCATGTCATTGCTAGCCGTGGAGAAGTTAATTAATTCTTATTAACAAAACTAATTTTGCTAATTTTGAATTTCTGGTGGTAGCGGGGTAGGTGCTTGTTCTAGAGGTGAGATAAATACAATTCGGCATTCTGTTGTCCCATACTTTTCGAGAGCACGGGCAGCAGGGGTGATTTGATTTAGGTCACTTTGGAACTTCCTTAACTCACTGGCCCTTTGGTTCGGAGAAACTGCAACTAATTTCCGGAGAATATTCTCATATAGGGAAGCTACAGATCTCACGTTTTCGACGATCTCATCAGGTGCGCTATTAGCTAGTTTATTTAGAGCTGATATAGCAGCATCTACAGATGACGGATTGTCAAAATCGAAGTTTCCCAACGCTGAATTAGCATCGGACAATGACTCCAGGTCCTCACAGAAGAGGGAGGAGCCTACTTTTGTAGTATCAGGGGAGCATGCAAAGCTTCCGAAGGATGCAAGACATAGGAAGATAGCTGCCGCAGTTTTTCTCATGGTTCACTGAGCAGAAATAGCAGTTTCTCTAAGTTCAGCAATAGCAGTAGTAGGCCCATCTGGATGCTTGAAAATAGCGCTGCCAGCGACAAACACGTTTGCACCGGCAGTGGTGGCTTGGGAAATAGTCGCTGAAGAGATTCCGCCATCAATCTCTATATCAACGTCAAGGCCTCTGTCAGCAATCCATGAACAAACTTTTTGGATTTTTACTTCTTGTGATTCAAGATACTTTTGCCCCCCGAAGCCGGGGTTCACTGACATGATGAGGACCTGGTCAACGAGATGAAGAACATGTTCAACGTGTTCTATAGGGGTAGCGGGGTTTAACGTTACACCGGCCTTTGCGCCAAGCTGTATTATTTCGTTCAGTGAACGGTCAAGATGCAGGGTTGATTCAACATGGACCATGATCAGCTCGCATCCTGCTTTGATATACAAAGGCGCAAGGAGGTCAGGGTTTTCGACCATGAGATGAGCTTCAAAAGGAATCGAAACTTTTTCTCTACAAGAAAAGACGATATCAGGCCCTATGGTAAGGTTCGGAACGAAATTCCCATCCATGACATCCCAATGGATCCTATCGGCACCTGCTAGTTCTAGCATCTGTAATTCTTCACCCAAGCGGCTGAAATCAGCAGGAAGGATTGAAGGGCATATTTCGATCGCTCGTCTTTGGCTATCTCCTGTTGTCATTATGTTTCCCAGCCATTTGTAGGTTGCCTCTTTCTTGCTTCTGGAGATCGTAGAACATTTCTCCATGGTTTCTATTATCTACCATTACAGAAAAGATAGTAAGTGATTTATTCCAATGATCGCTGCATGCACAAAAATCTCTGGATTTTTTATATCAGGATTGATCTAATCGTTACTCCTAATCAATAATTACTCCAGGGTTCAATATTCCAGCGGGGTCAAATGCTTCTTTGATATTTCTAAACAGAGCGACCTCATCCGCTGTTCGACTGAGGTGGAGGTAATCTACTTTCGCTCGACCTATTCCATGTTCTGCAGAGATGCTTCCACCCAGAGAAGCCACGAAACGTAACACAACTTCATCGACGCTTAAGTCATCTGGATCTGGACCGACAATATTTACATGTATGTTCCCATCTCCAGCATGGCCGAACATGTAGACACGTGCACCGCTATCAGTCGACCTTACAATGTCGCCGACTTGTGTGCAGAAATCTGACAATCGGTTATGAGGGATAGTGATATCTAACTTATGTGGAATTCCTATTGCTGATATCGCCTCCGTATGCAGTTCGCGGTACTGCCAGATCCTTCGACGGCTTAATCCATCTTGCCCAAAACCCACATAGTCCGAATTATTAAGGAACTGCGAAAATGGACTCTGAGCGATCCGGTCTAGTAAACCAGGTTGCCCAGCTACTTCAACAATTAGATAGACATGGCATTTGTCGGTCCAAGGAGGAGGAATATTGAATTGCTGGCATACAAGCATGAGGCCATCGTGAAAAAATATTTCACATGACTGGAGTTCATGGAGATTTTTTTTTGCTACCTGAACGGCATTCAAGGCTTCCGGAAGAGACTGAAATCCCAGAAGAAGAGAGATCTCTTCTTCTGGGGAAACTACAAGGCGGAGTCGCGCTCTGGTGACCACCGCAAGTGTCCCTTCGCTCCCACATAATAAACTCGGTAGATGGTAGCCAGTGTTGTCCTTCGTGAGTCCGCGGAGATCCCCGATTATTTCTCCAGACCCAGTAACTGCCTCTAACCCCAGGATTTGCTGACGCGTATTACCATAGCGAAGCACTTGTGTTCCCCCGGCATTTGTGGCTATCGTTCCTCCGATAGATGCGCTATCTCGAGCGCTTAGGTCAATTCCGTATTTCCACCCGAG
>Ga0302127_10001913_pt1 | contig 12550 bp, 13 predicted proteins | sample CB4_SCM_MG_FD_204452 | JGI IMG/M metagenome (GOLD analysis project Ga0302127, IMG submission 204452) | Marine microbial communities from Western Arctic Ocean, Canada - CB4_SCM | ecosystem: Environmental > Aquatic > Marine > Oceanic | place: Canada: Western Arctic Ocean | collected 2017-09-24
TGTGGTTTATCGCGGGACGCCGATACCGTTTCGATCGCTTGTGCGCCGGCCGACGTTACAAGCTCATAAAATTCGTCGAGATTCGGACCGCTAGCGTACTGTTTAAACGTGACGTGAACGACGACCCCCCGTTCACCCGCATCGGGACGCTCAAACAAGTGCTAAAACCTGCGGCTTACTCAAGCACTTCTGCGCCGTCGTCTTCGTCTTCGTCGCCTTCGACGCGAGGTAGTTTGACGTTACGACTCGGTACAACCGTGGAAATCGCGTGCTTGTAGACCATTTGACTTACCGTGTTTTTCAGTAGTATGACGAACTGGTCGAACGACTCAATCTGGCCTTGAAGTTTGATCCCGTTCACCAAATAGATAGACACCGGAATCCGTTCCTTTCTTAGCGCGTTGAGGTAGGGTTCCTGCAGGGACTGCCCTTTGCTCATACCATCCTCTCCTTTAAATTATTGTTTTTATTTGCTGGAAGTGCCTGCATTGGCGCTTAAACACGCCTTGAGCTCTTAGTGACTTTCTAGCTAATTATATTGAAGATGTAGTTTTAGCGCCATAGCCAACTGTTCGATTGAATTCTCCCGGTCACTATCGACCCATTTACTATCCGACACGCCCCGAAACCAGGTAAATTGCCGTTTAGCGAGTTGCCTGGTCGCAACGATTCCTCGCTCAACCATCTCCTCGTAGCTGTACTCACCATCTAGATAGTGCCAGATGGCCCGGTACCCAACAGTCCGCAACGCCGCGTATTGCAGACTGAGATCCCCTCGTTCACGCAATGCTGCTACCTCATTAACGAAACCAGCCGCCAACATTTCGCTAAATCGCCGCCGAATTCGGTCGTGCAGCCAACTCCGCTCGCTCGGCGCTAGCACCAGCTTTAGGGCATGAAACGGGAATCCAGATTTTTTCGCGGTCCGCCACAGGGTCGACATCGGCGTGCCAGCAACCTCGAATACCTCCAGAGCACGTAGAATTCGCTGCGTATCGTGTGCATCAATGCGTGCAGCACTCACCGGATCGACCTGCTTTAATCGTAGATGTAGCGTACTTAGACCGACCTCTTGAAGTTCTTGCTGCAGATTATTACGCACTCTGTCATTACGCTTTGGCAGCGTCGTGATGCCATGTTCTAAGGTCCGAAAATACAGACCAGTGCCGCCGACCAATAACGGTGTGCGGCCGCGCCGGGCAATCGAATCAATCGCCGCCAGTGCGTCGTCACGGAACTGTCCTGCCGAGTAATTCTCAGCCGGATCTCGAATGTTCACGAGCCAGTGCGGATAACGGGCGAGAACCGCAGGGTTTGGCTTGGCCGTACCAATATCCATACCGCGATACACCAAGGCCGAATCGACGCTTACGATCTCGCAGTTAAATCGTTCGACGAGCGCGCACGCCGCGGCCGTTTTCCCGCTGGCCGTCGGTCCCATCAAAAATATCACTGGCGGGTGCGCGCCGGGTACCGACATCAGTGCGCCTGACCTGCGAATAATTTGGCAAGGTCTGCCGTTTCAAGGTCGACACAGAAAGTCTCGATGTCGACGTCGATTTCTATTAAGCGCTCGCACAATGCTGCGTACCACTGGCGTCGCTCAGTGAGTCCGGCTGGGGCCCTAAACGCGCTCGCAGCAGCTCGTGCAATTGCCTCCGGTAGATAATCCGTGGCTTGACGATTGGCCAGCACGTCGCGGCCAAACTGATTCGTATCAACGTCATTCACCACCACGGGGATTGCTCTTAAAGCGACGGTATCCGGGTTCAATTGACCGAACTCTACCCCCCAGGATTGGAAGCTCTGGAGATCGTCCTCAGTTATCGACGTTTTGTACGTTTCCGGGATAATTAGTGGTTTCGACCCTATTTCGCGGCGCGCGAGCCGAGCGCCGACGAGCGCCGAAATTGCGCCGTGGGCGTCCAGTATCGTTAACGTTCCATCGCGTTCGATCAGCGCGAATCGATGATATGCCACAGACAATAAATTGTTTCTTTGATCACTTGGATGGATTGGAGGCCGCGAGTGGTTAGGACGCTGATGATGCGTGCGATTAAATGCGACGGTGCTAGGTTCTGCTACGGTGCGGATCGCAGATTCTTCTAATACCGGCGGGTAGAGGTCCCCGACGTTGTGGATTTCGTCACGCGCGGCAAGCGCCCGATTTACGCAAGAATAGACCACATCATGGATTGTCCGGGGATCGCGAAACCGTACTTCGGCTTTGCCCGGATGCACATTAACGTCGACATCAGAACTGGGTAAGGTTAAGTGCACCGCGTACGCCGGATGCCTTCCGGGAGCAATCATGCCGTCGTATGCCATGCGCACGGCGTGCGCAATGTGGCGATCACGCACAATTCGTCGATTAACCGCGACATATTGAAGGTCCGAACCCTGTCTCGAGTAGGACGACTCACCGACCCAACCTGTGACACTTAGCGCGTCAAGATCAGCGGTCAATGGCCTAGCCGCGCGCATAAAGTCAGCGCCGAATAGGCTCTGCCAACGACGTGAACCAGCACGTCCATCCTCGCAGCCAGGTAACGACAATGTCTGGCGTCCATCGTGAAACAATGTGAATGACACACCCGGGTAGCAAAAACCCGCACGGCGCACGAACTGCTGACAATGCAAATATTCCGTGCGCGGTTGCTTCAGAAACCGACGCCGGGCGGGAACGTTCGCGAACAAATCGCGCACCACGATTGTCGTTCCAATTGGGTGGGCCTCAGGCGTAGGTCGGGTGAGATCCCGACCCGGTTGGGCGTCGGTTCGCCACCCGTGTGAATCTGCCGCAGTGCGCGAGATGCAGCTTAATTCTCCTACGGCAGCAATAGTCGCGAGCGCTTCGCCGCGAAAACCGAGTGATGCGATCGATTGTAGCTCGCTCGATTCAACGAGCTTACTCGTGCAATGTCGAGATAGTGCGAGGTCCAATTGATCTGCGGGGATGCCATTACCATCGTCACGAAGCAGAATACGCTCGATACCCCCCTCGTCCAGTTCGATCGTGATGCGGGTCGCGCCGGCGTCGAGGCTGTTCTCGACAAGTTCTTTTACGATCGAGGCCGGGCGCTCAACCACTTCGCCGGCGGCGATTTGATTGATCACGTGGTCGTCTAACGGTCTGATTCTGGGGTTTTTCGACATGCCCTACAGTTTAGCAGCGTGTCGGGCGAAGCGATCGAGCGTTACGGAATTTTCAAAACTGCCCCAAGTTTCACGCCGTCGCTGGGTAGGTTGTTGGCAAGTTTGATACTTTCCATGCTCACCTCATAACGATTCGCTATGACAGACAAGGAGTCGCCCCGGCTCACCCGATGGCGGCGCTGTTGCGCCAGGCGCGTGCCCGGCGGCGTGCTTCCTTCAAAATAAGTTCTAACGCCGCCGAAGATCGATGCTGCCAAGGTACGCTGAAATTTCTTCGAACGCAGGCGGGTTTCTTCTGCCGGGTTCGATATGAATGCGGTCTCGATAAGTAACGATGGAATGTCGGGCGATTTTAATACCATAAATCCGGCGTGTTGTACTTCCCGTTTGTGCACTTTCCCAAGCCGTTTTAGAGCACGGAGAACTGCTTTCGCGGCATCAATACTCGCGTCCAAAGAGGCGGTTTGCGACAAATCAAGGAGTACTGATTTCAGTACATCGTCCTTATCATCTAGGCGTACGCCGCCGATTAAATCTGACGCATTCTCATTTTCGGCCAGCCAATGAGCAGCTTCGCTGCTAGCACCGCGTTGTGACAGTACGTAAACGGACGAGCCACGAACCCGTGGGTCGCGAAACGCGTCAGCGTGAATAGAAATGAACAAGTCGGCTTTCGCGCCACGGGCTTTGCTCATCCGTTTGCGCAAATCGAGGTAGTAATCCCCGTTGCGAATTAACACCGCTCGCATGCCGCTGTAGCGATTAATCAACTTGGCTAGTTCTTGCGAAATCGCCATCACCAAATCTTTTTCGTAAGCGCCGCTCGGCCCAATTGCGCCAACATCTTGACCGCCATGACCTGCATCGATGGCAATGACTATGTCACGCAGCGTATTCGGCCGCTTCACGACAACGGGTTTTGCTTTTAAGGTCTGGTGCTGCGTGCGCGCCGCTCGGGCCGCTAATTTTGGTACCGATTTCTCACCCAAACTAAGCACCAAACGATCGCCATATTGCATGCGCGCGGGCAATAGAGAGACGCTGTGTTTGAGCTGGCGCGACAAGTCGAGCACGACCCGCAACTCGTTGTCGCCGCGGCGCGCGTAGCGCAGTCCTGTGACTGGCGCAGTAGGAATCTTCGGCAATACCAGTCGATTTTTGATATTGGCATCGGAAAAATCGACCACTAAGCGATGCGGATTTTTGAATTCAGAGAGCCGATACTTCAGCGGCTCGCTTAAATCGAAGACCACCGTTGTTCGTTCAGGCCCCTGCCACATGCGTACCGCTTCGACTTCTGCGGCATTTGGCGCGAAACTACAACATGTGATCAGTAAAAATATGATACTACGCATATAGATACGAACGTTTTCTAATCATTATTCTGTACTATTCTGCGCGTTCTCAGAATTTATTCAAGTACAACATCGATACTCGTGATAACACTATGAGTTTACATACTTACTTTCTAGATTATTGAGTATTTTCGAGCCTTGCTCCGTATTCGCCTTGATTTGCACGTCGCGGACCGTCCGGCGCACCGAGATGTCGATGTTGAGATCGGCATTCGGTAATGCGCCATAGCCTTTCTCGGGCCACTCAACTAAACAATCGGCGCTGTCGATAAAATATTCATCCAACCCTATGTACTCGAGCTCCTCGGCATCCTCGAGGCGATATAAGTCGAAATGGTGGATCCACCGTTGATCGAATTGATAGCTTTCAACAAGCGTAAACGTTGGACTTTTTACCGCCCCGAGATGTCCTCGAGAACGTATAAAACCGCGCGCGAATGTCGTTTTCCCGGCAGCCAGATCCCCGGATAGAAAGATCGACAAGGGTTGTTCAGCGTGTGCCGCTATTTGGGCGCCGAGCTGTTCCATTTCGCTTTCTGCGTTGATGCGTATGTTTAAAATCTCAATTTACCAACGTTCGAATGTGCTCAAATAGATCCGAAGCTAAAAGGCCACGTTCGCCACGCCGCGCCGCGGAGTCGCCGGCCACTGCGTGCACGCAGGTACCGAGCCGCGCTGCTTCAGCGGCAGGAAACCCTTGCGCGATTAATCCGGCAATTATTCCAGTTAACACGTCCCCCATCCCACCAGTTGCCATGCCCGGATTCCCCGCCCCGACCACCGCCATCAAGTCCCCATCAAAAACAATCGATCCGGCACCTTTAAGGACAACACAACCGCCGTACATTTGTTGCAACCGTAGCGCGGCATTAAACCGGTCTGCCTTGATTTCGGCGGTCGTGACACCGAGCAGGCGAGCAGCCTCTCCTGGATGAGGCGTTAGTACCCAGTTGTCTCGCTTCGTCGGTTCTGCCGCGAGCAAATTAAGCGCATCGGCGTCGACGACTAGTGGCAGCCGAAGCGGCAAAACAGCGCCGAGTAATGCCGCACTCCAAGCCTGTTGACCCAAGCCGGGGCCGATCGCAACGCAATTAACTCGTTTCAAAAGCCCGCTTATGTCGCTAGGCTGCGCGGCGCGATGCACCATCAATTCGGGGCGCTGAATGTTCACGTAGTCCGCGACTTTCGGGTGGGCTGCAACACTGACGAGACCGCTGCCGACCCGCGCAGAAGCTTCACCGGCCAATCGGATTGCGCCGCCATAGCCCGGCGCACCACCAATCAACAAAACGTGGCCATGATCGCCTTTATGCGCGGTACGCTCGCGCGGGGCCATCGTCGCATCGATGTAGGACGCATCGAGCAACCTCGCCGTCGCTTTGATTTGCGGTTCGATTTGCGGCTCCGATGCGTCGTCCACCCCAAGATCGCAAAGCACGATATGGCCCGTAAAAGCTGGCCCGTCACCGGTGTACAAACCTTGTTTGGACGCAATGAATGTCACCGTTAAGTCAGCTCGAACTGCGGTGCCCAGACGCGCGCCAGTTGATGCGTGAATCCCAGAGGGGATATCGAGACTCATTACTGCAGCTCTCGCTGCATTGATTAGCTCAATAGCGGCAGCTAGATCTCCGCGAATGGGACGAGAAAGCCCTATGCCAAAAATCGCATCGACAACTATATCTGCATTGTCGAGGGAAGAGAGCTCTGACTCGACTTCGATGCCGTCGGCGATCATTGCCTCTAAACAGGCGCGCGCATCATCTCCAAGTGAATTTAGAGTCCCCAACTGGAGTACGCGGACTGAGCGCGAATCGGCTTTCGCGAGACGCGCCACAACGTATCCATCGCCGGCATTGTTGCCGCTCCCACAAACGACGGTAATTCGATTACTTCGTGGCCAGCGACGTTTCAGTTCGCCGTATGCATCCGTGCCGGCACGGACCATGAGCTTGAGCCCTGAGTTTCCGGCGCGCCGGACGGTTTGCGCATCTAATGCGCGAACAGCCGCCTCATCATAGAGGCCTACAGATGAGACCCTAGCCATCCGGACGCAGAAAATGTTCGCGATAGTGGCGCAGCTCCCCGATCGATTCGCGAATGTCATCCATCGCCAAGTGTGCTCCACTTTTTCTAAACTTCGGTAAGCTTGGCGCCCATCGGTTCGCCAGCTCTTTTAACGTGCTGACGTCAAGATTCCGGTAATGAAAAAATTCCGCTAGTAGGGGCATGTACTTGTAAAGAAATCGGCGGTCCTGGCAAATACTGTTTCCACACATTGGCGATTTGCCCGACGGAACATATTTCGCCAAGAACGCGAGCGTTTCTTGTTCGGCCATCGCGCATGACACGTTACTTTCTCGAACGCGCTGGGTGAGCCCGGAGTTACCGTGGTGCGAGGTATTCCAATCATCCATTTGCCCGAGTATCGCGTCCGCTTGATGAATCGCAAAGATCGGTCCGTCAACAGACTCGCTGAGGTGTTGATCCGTGACAATAGTCGCGATTTCTATGATGCAATCGGATTCGGGTTCCAGACCAGTCATTTCTAGATCGATCCAAATAAGATTCGATTCAACACTATCCATTAGATGGTCCTTGAAATGTCTAAGCTCGGCAACGTCGGCCATTGCCACGCGACCTCAACGTAGCGCGTGGCGCCGTTCGTTTTGTCAATATTCGCGGCGCGTCGCAATTGCGTGCGATAAAGTCGATCCATCGACATATTCGAGTTCACCGCCCATTGGAACGCCGTAGGCGATACGAGTAACAACGACCTTAGCGCGTTCAGCTAAGTCTTTTAAGTAATGTGCCGTCGCCTCACCTTCCATCGTGGTGCCGGTCGCGACAATTAACTCCTTAATTTCCCCGCTGCGTAAGCGCCGATCGAGTAAATGTAAGCCCAGCGTTTCCGGAGTGATCCCATCTATCGGCGATAAATGCCCCATCAACACAAAGTACTTGCCTCGATAATCGGCAGCCTGTTCGATCGACACTACATCCATCGGGCTCTCGACGGCACATAAAATTGAGTCGTCTCTAGAAGTCGAGGCACAGGTTCGACACAGTTCGCTTTCGGTGAACGTTCGGCACGATCCACACTGCCCAATTTTATCGAGGGCCTCGGCCATAACCCGCGCCAGCTTTAAGCCTCGATCCCGATCGCGCTCGAGCAAGTGAAACGCAATGCGTTGCGCCGACTTCGGCCCAATGCCCGGCTGCATTTGCAACGCTTCAATTAACTGATCGAGTAGCGGTTGATTCGTCAAGTCAATCTATTCCAAACGCAGCTTGATAGCACGTCGCGCGCGAGACCGACAGTGCGGATTCGAATGACCGCGCGATTTTTGCAACAGTCCGGGCGGTTAAAATGGTAATTTAAATCCGGCGGGCAAATTCAATCCAGCCGTCATACCCGCCATTTTTTCCTTGCTTACGGATTCCACTTTGCGCACTGCGTCGTTGATTGCCGCGGCGACTAGATCTTCAAGCATGTCCACATCGTCACCGATCAATACTGGATCGATCTTCACCGATTTCACGTCGCGATTACCTAGCATTACGACCTTCACCATCCCGCCACCTGATTCACCGACGATTTCCATCGCCGCCAATTCCGCCTGCGCACGCTCCATGTCTTCTTGCATGCGCTGGGCTTGCTTCATTATGTTTCCAAGCGGACCTTTCATACGTGTATCTCACCTCTCAATTTCAATTATCGAGACCCGGACAAATCACCACGTGGCTCGACCATTTCGATGGTCGCGCCAAATTCTTCCTGAAGCGATTTCACGGTCGGATCCGACGTTATATTACGCTCAGCTTCCTGCTGGCGCTGTAGTTGGGCGTCACTGATGCGTTTTGACGGCGTATCCAGCGTTTGCTCAGCCTCGATGACCAAGCGTATGCGGATATCCGCTCCAAGTTTTTGCTTGAGCGCCAGTTCAAGACTGTTGATCAATCGTTCGACCCGCAGGTTCTCGTGCTGTGGTGCAAGCACCAGGTCGATGAACTTTCCGTTGTAGGCTTTTAACGCGGAATTGCGCGCAAGCTCGCGCACCAGGCCCTCCAGTTTCAAACTGGAAACCAACTCATACCAGTCGAGTTCGTGCGACTCCGCACGATCTTCCGCGCCAGGTTTCGACTCGGCCAATGCTGTATCTGCAGTCCCTGCGTCAATTTCGCGTTGAGCCGCCGGTTCGCCGTCGGACGCTAAATTTGGTTCGTCGGAAACGGACCTGGCCTCACCGCTCGGTGCACCCGTGTCACTCCTGCTTAGTGTTTCACCCGCACTGAGCGGATCCGGATCGGCAATCGCGCTCGGCGCTGGCGATTGCGCGTCACTTGTTGCGACTTTTCTGGGTCGTTCACGCGACGCTGCACGGACCGTGTCCCCCCGGCGAGATTGTGCACGCCCTGGGGACGGCGCCGTCGGACGATTGCTGGCAGTCTTCGGGCGAGCACTTTCTTGCTGCGGCTCGACGGATTCCGGTCGAAAAGCAAGCATGCGTAGTAACACCATCTCGAAACCCGATTGCGGGTCCGGCGCGAGTGATAAATCGCGGCGGCCGATGAGCCCTATTTGATAAAACAACTGGCATTCTTGGGCGGTTAAACGAGCGGCGAGTTCAATGACATCATTCGACTCATCCAGTTCGCTACTGCGCTCACCGAGTGATTGGAAAACCGCGACCCGTCGTACGAGCGAGAGCAACTCGCCGAGTACATGGTGATAATCAGGGGCAGATTCGGCCAAATCACGCGCCAAACTTATCAGTGCCATCGCGTCATCTTCAGCCAAGTATTGCAGCATTGAAGCAACATCGGCCGCGCCAATCGTACCCAGCATTGCCGCTACATCGGGCTGCTGAAGTTGCCCATCGCCGTACGCAATTGCCTGGTCCAACAAACTTAGCGAATCACGCACGCTGCCGTCAGCCGCGTGGGCCAATAGTGTTAATGACTCGTCATCTGCGGTGACGTTTTCAGCCAAGACGATCATGCGTAAGTGTGCGCACAATTGTTCAACCGAGATACGCTTTAAGTTGAACTGTAAGCAGCGCGACAATATCGTTACCGGGAGTTTTTTAGGATCCGTCGTTGCGAGTAGAAATTTTACGTGCGGTGGGGGCTCTTCCAATGTTTTAAGCAACGCATTGAACGAATGGGTCGAAAACATATGAACTTCGTCTATTAAATAGACTTTATATCGCCCACGGGTGGGGGCGTACTGCACGTTGTCGAGAAGTTCTCGAGTTTCGTCAACTTTCGTACGCGACGCCGCGTCCACCTCAATTAAGTCGACACATCGTCCTTCGTCGACTTCGACGCAACTAGAACACGTGCCGCACGGGGCGCTCGTCACGCCGGTCTCACAATTCAAGGCTTTGGCGAAAACGCGCGCCAGCGAGGTTTTGCCTACACCTCGGGTGCCAGTAAACAAATAGGCATGGTGTAGGCGATCGCTATCGAGAGCGTTAATGAGCGCGCGTAAAACATGGCCTTGACCGACCATTTGGTCGAAACCGTGAGGTCGCCACTTTCGCGCAAGAACTTGATAACTCATAGAGTCACATCGCCTGACCATGGCCGGCGAATTCTAGCGCCCAATGACCATGCGTGTGGATCGCATGGCGTTCATCGTGCGATCGCCAACCAACATAAGAAATTGGGCGGCGGCAGTGCCAGCCACACCTCGGCGCCCGCGCCACCACTACCGTTGCTCCCTTCCAGGCCTGGCGGGATTTGCAGTTTAACGTCGCGAGGGGACCGACACGGCCACCATCGAGTGTCGTATTGTAATGGGTTCGGCCGCGCTGCGATATATGCGAAACTGTCATATGGTGAAATTTCTCACAACGCGAGGGATCATTGCGCGTGAATCAAACTGAGCAGAGTCGGCATATCGATTTCGAAGGTGTCCACAATTTTCGCGATTTAGGTGGCATCGCAACCGCACATGCAGTGACCCAATTCGGCGTGCTTTACCGCTCTGACCGACTCAGCGGATTCACAAAGAATGACCATCGAGCGTTTTGCGAACTCGGCATCGCGACCGTTATTGACATGCGAGTCGCGGACGAACGAAACAAAGCGCCGAATTGTCTACCACAAGATCCCCTAGTGAAACAGATTACGCGAGAATTTTGGCCACAACACACGGTACGAATGATTAGTGACATTAACGCCGGCAAGCTAGACCAAACGGGTGCACGCGCGGCGATGCTTAAACAATACGGCGCTCTGGCGACCGACCATCTGCCAGACTACCGAGCAGTTATCGACGATTTACTCTCTCACTCTTGTACTCCTTCAGTATTCCATTGTACGAGCGGCAAAGACCGAACGGGCATGGTCGCAGCGATCATTTTGTTGGCGATTGGTGTCCCGCAAGACGCCGTTATCGCCGACTATGTGCTGACCGATGGCCGGGTCGCAAAGGTTGACATATTTGGCCGGCATGTGAACCCGAACGTCATTGAAGTCGTGATGGCGGCGACGCCCGACTACATTCAAGCGGCGATTGACGCGATGGTTAGTTCTTACGGCTCGATTGAGGCATATTTAACGAACGGAATCCGACTCAACCGACAAAAACGCGAAGACCTACGCGCATTATTGTTTACGTGATATCGCGCAGCTGCTCGCTACTTACCGGGCGTACACGCGGAATTGCACCAAGACAACCAAAGGATGACGATGAAAATGACAAACAGATTCTCAATCGAAGGGCATGCGCTGACTTTTCTGCTAGTTATGTTTATCGGGCCCGCGGTAGTCGCTGACGATGTAAACCATGAGCACGAGACCGCGAGCCCCACCATACCCTCTGAGCCTACGAGTCGCGGGACGCGAAACCTCGTGGTCGGCCCTGTGACAATAAAAATGCTGCTCGAGGCCTCAAACCTTGGTCGGGACGACATTGAAGTCGGCGAGCTGAGTCTTCCTGGTAATTTTGACCCCGGCGAAAATGCTGGGCATGCCCACACCAGCCTTGAAATATTTTATGTCGTCGAGGGAATTTTAGGACACGAAGTTAACGGCAAATTATTCACTTTAAATCCCGGTGACCTTGGTTTCGTCAAACCAGGCGATAGCATCCGTCATTCAGTGCTTTCGGATGTCCCAATGAAGGCGCTGGTCATCTGGGTACCGGGTGGCGAAGCGGATCGACTGATCGAACACGCTGGGTTCAAAGTCGAACCGTTACCCTAAAATTCATTTATTGCCGTTGACGAATCGACGATTGTTCCTATACTAGATTGCAGTGCAGCATGCGCCTAAGGAGCGCACCACTTAAACACCAAAAAATTAATTCTGCTGACATGATGGAGGAAGCTCATATGCTAGCAACAAACTCAACGACGACGTCCTACGGATCGGCTCAGCGCCGCGCGCTGCGTTTCTCTCAAATAGTGGACTACTTCTCAACGGCGCCCCCTTCGCGCAACTAGGTCGTAACGCACAAACACAACGTGCAGAAATAAACACGGCCGAGTGGCCGCGTTCAACGAATCGGCGATGTAACCGAAATTTACCCTGAAACCGCGATTCGAAACCTAGATAAAGTTGATATACGGCACCAAAGCAGATCGCCGGTCACAACGTGAGGAGTCTATCCAATGGCAAAATACAGAGAGCATTTTCGCTTATCAATTAACGATCTTAATGTCATAGAACAGGCAATCCGGGTCGAAATGTCGATTCATGCACGGATCGAACCGCGGCACGCCGATTTCGATATCGCGCGAAAAAAGACGCGTGAGTTGAACGAAGTCCTCGGCAAACTGTTCAATCAAAAGGTCTTTTACTCTCAAGTTAACGAGACCGGCGTTCCTGCTGCCTAACGACTACTGTCGCGACATAGCGTTACGCTTGGCGATAACTTGAATGTTGCACGGTTGCAGAGTCGACGAGCGACCAACAAGATCCGCGCGGCGAAACTTTGCTATCAGAAGACGTCGGCAGGGGCTAGCAAAGTCCATTTGACCGTTCACTGCGACTTGCGCAAGAGGCGGCTTCACTCGCTTGCTAGTCGC
>Ga0302127_10001914_pt1 | contig 12549 bp, 15 predicted proteins | sample CB4_SCM_MG_FD_204452 | JGI IMG/M metagenome (GOLD analysis project Ga0302127, IMG submission 204452) | Marine microbial communities from Western Arctic Ocean, Canada - CB4_SCM | ecosystem: Environmental > Aquatic > Marine > Oceanic | place: Canada: Western Arctic Ocean | collected 2017-09-24
ACAGAATGCCTATTGTCACGAAGCAAACCACAGCAATTGCAGCGTAACTCCCAGAAAACATTTCAAGCGCCACCGCATTCCGGGTGAGTTTGGCAAGCTCCGGCCCAATCACTGCGGCGACGATGCCGCCGCTAAGGACGAGCGAAATTGCCCTGCTCTTGAATGCATCACTAGCGGTATCCGCAGCGGCGAAGCGATATTGTTGCCAGAAGGCGTTATGAATCCCGAACAATCCACTCGACACGCAGAACAGTAGGAATGATCCGGAAATAATAGCATAGCAGCCAAGCGCAGCCATCGTCATGCCCACCAACTGTCCCAAGATAAACCCTGCCCTGCGGCCAATGCGCGCCATAAGCAGCGCCGCTGGAACAGTCGCCAGCATTGTGACGACGAACTGCAAAGCATAGGGAAGTGTTGCTAGGCGCTTGTCCTCGGCTAACATCTGCCCGGCCAGAGCGGCCACAGTGACCAGCATCGACGTACCGGTCATCGCCAGACCCTGACAAATAGCTAACAGAAGTATATTGCGCCGAGACGGATCGGCAGCGTAACTGGTTGCCACATTCATGAGTTATTGCCATTGCCGGTAGCGGAAAGGCTGGATCGACCACGCCTACCATTTTAGGACAGACTGAGTCACGAGAACTTGGTGGCAGCCCCGTCTCTAGATGGGACTGGCTAGCGGCCAATGTCTATAGCTCCTCTTCACGCAGCCTCGCATGGTAACGTTGACGGCGCTGTCACTAAGATCGCTGAACATAACCTGGGGTGCCGGTTCGGCAAGCAGCAGCTGGTGCAGATGTGCACGTCATTGCACCAAGCCTAGAATTAGACTTCGATGGTTTAGCTCGCACGGGGCGGATTGCTTAAATTCCCCGCCTTTTCACGGATGATGATGTGGCTGGTGCAGCCCTCGTCTTTGCAGCCAACAACGAACCCGGCGCCAACCAAACCATAGTCGAAGCTACGCGTCGCCAAGGCGTTCCAGAAAATGCCGTTGATAAGCCGGAGCTATCCGACTTAATCATGCCCGCGATCATCGATAGGGCTCCAGTTGCAGTCTCCAGTTCATCCCCCGGCACGGCTTCGGTCCTCGCACGCATTATGCGGAGGCGGATTGATGCGATTCTGCCGAGCCTACTTAGAGCTCTAGCGCGCTTTGCTGCTCGATTGCGAGGTGCGGTGGGGAAAATTATCATGGAAAGCACCCAAGGTCGCCAATATTGCTGCGACAGGCATGGACAAACCCCTCGCCAGTCCCGATGTTAGGGATACGTGGAAAAGCGCATAGGATACGCGCACCTGACGATATCTTGAGAGGTTGTAATGTTCATTCAGACGGAACCAATGGCCAACTCCGACGTCATGAAGTTTTTACCCGGACGCACCGTTCTGGAATCGGGCTTCGTCGAGTACGTATCGGCAGATGAGGCGACCCATTCACCGCTGGCCCAACTGCTGTTCGGCATTGAAGGTGTCACGCGCGTCGGCCTGGACAATGAGGCCGTTACCATCGGCAAGGCACCAGAGAAGGAATGGCAAGTTCTTAAGCCACTGATCCTGGGTGCCATCATGGAACATTTCACCAGCGGGCAGCCGGTGGTAATGGACCAGACAGATGATGAGGACACCGACAACACCGATCCGGCTCTATCATCTCAAATCGAGGAACTAATCAATACCCGCATCAAACCGGTCGCCCAGCAAGATGGCGGCGATGTTGAATTTTATAGCCTCAGGGGCGGCACCGTTTACCTAAAGCTTGAAGGCACGGCCTTTGGCTTGATGAGCGGAATCCAGAACATGCTGCGCCATTACGTTCCCGAGGTCGCGGACGTAAAGGATTACAGAGATATCCTGCCCAAGCCGGGCCTTGAGAGCCCAACCGGGCTGGCGCTTAAGGAATTATTTGATTCCCAAATCAACCCCTCGGTTGCCGCCCATGGCGGCCATATTGCCCTACTAGATGTCACTAAAGATGCCGTATTCATCCGCATGGAAGGCGGTTGCCAGGGATGCGGCATGTCACAGGTGACGTTAAAACAGGGTGTCGAGACCGAAATTCGCCGTGTAGCCCCGGAAATCAAGGAAATCTACGATACTACCCAACACGCCGAAGGCCAGAACCCCTATTATCAAGGTGGCATGAACGCACCGTGACAAGGAAGCGTTGAGGTATATCCTCCTGCTTTTATGCGGGGCGCACAATCGTCATTACCGGCGGGGACGTAGGAATAGGGCTAGCAACAAGATTCACCTATGCGGCCATGCTGCGCCATATTCTCAAAGAAGGACGGGAAGAATTTATTGCTAAAATTCCGCTCGGCCGCATCGGTCAAGCGGAAGAAGTCGCCAGTGTCATTGAGTTCTTGTGTGGCCTAAGCACCACCTACATCACCCCTAGGTCATCAATGTGACCGCGGCATCATCCCCAGTTAACCGGAGAACCTAATAGCCTCTAGAACCTATCAGCTTGGCGCCAAGCCGACGGTCAAGCCGCCATCGACAAATAGCGTCTGTCCGGTAATAAATCCCGCCTTGTCCGACACAAGGAATTCACAAGCACCGGCAATATCCTCTGGCTCCCCCATGCGGCCCATTAAAATATTATCGATGATGCCCTTCGTCCGCGGATGGTCAGGCGGATTATTCTTCATAAACATTTCCGTGGCGATAGGTCCGGGGGCCACAGTATTGACTGTGATGCCATACTTGCCTAGCTCCAAAGCCCACGATTTTGTCATGCCATGAACGCCAGCCTTGCTAGCGCTGTATATGCTTTGCCCGCCTTTACCATAAGCAGCGCGACTGCCGACGTTAACGATGCGGCCCCTACCCTTCTCCTTCATCGCAGGTATACAGGCCTGCGCGCAAAGAATGAGAGGGGCAAGATTAAGGTCAAACGTTTGTGTCAGCTGATCGGAATCAATTTCGCCCAAGTAGGCATGAAATCCACCACCAGCATTATTAATTAAATTATCAATCCGGTGCTCAGTTGTAATCTTGGAAAGAACGTCAACTGTAGCCTTGCGGTCCGTCAAATCAATCGCATGGAAAATACCTTTATAGCTATCATCCGGACGGCTTCGTGAAAGGCCAATAACCGTGTGGCCATCCGCCATCAAAGCGTCAGCGATGGCACGGCCGATGCCGCGACTAACGCCCGTGACCAGGGATGTATAGGTTCTCATATTCCCATCTCCGCTCAATTAGGTGCCAAGCCGACGGATAGGCCGCCACAAATATTGAGGGTCTGTCCAGTTATAAAACCAGCCTCGTCAGAAGCTAGGAAGGCGCAGGCACTGGCAATATCCTCAGGTTTCCCCAACCGCTTCATCAGGACACCATTGATGATTTTCTGCGTTGCCGGGTCATCGGCGTGATTGGAATTGCGAAACATCTCTGTTTCGATGGGGCCAGGGTTGATGCAATTGACGGTGATGCCATGCTGGCCAAGTTCCAAAGCCCAAGCACGTGTAAGGCCCGAGACAGCAGCTTTACTAGCGCCATAAATACTTTGGCGCGCTTTGCCTAGCGCTGCACGACTACCGATGTTAACGATTCGGCCGCGACTTTTACCTTTCATCGCTGGCAAAAAAGCCTGAACACACTGGATCATTGGGCGCACGTTGACATTTATCATTTGATCGAGAATTTCGAGATCAATTTCCTCAAGTGACGCGACAATCGACAAGCCAGCGTTGTTGATGACATTGTCGATACTGTGCCGTGACACAATCACTTCCAGCACTTGCTGCGTCTTATTCGCATCGGCTAGGTCGATGGAATAAAACTCCCCCTCGAAGGAATTATCAGGTGACGAGCGAGACAACCCGATAACCTTGTGCCCCTTAGCCACTAACGCGGCGGCAATAGCCTGTCCAATGCCGCGGCTAACGCCCGTCACAAGCGACGTATACTGAGTCATAAATAAAAGGCCTTCTTTATTCGAACACTCGTTTAGCGACCCGGTCCACGGCCAGCAATTGGCCAGACTGATTCGACCCGACCATCACGTATGCCGACAAAGTAGTCATGCATATTAACCGTCGGATCGCAATGGCCCGGCACCAACAGAACCTTTGAACCGATATGCAGGCCCGTGAAGCTTTTTGGGAGGCGGATCATACCATGCTCGTCTCCCTTAAAGACGTACTCAAGCCCCAGCATTTCCTGCACAAGCGGCGGGCCACTATCCATTGATATCGCCTTTAACCCAGCATCGACAACGGCCCGACTGCCACACGGCCTGCTCATGACTGTGGCATAGACGAACAGGCTTTGCTCAAAGCATCGACTTGGCAGACCGTCATCACCGAAGTTTCGTCCGTAGTCTGCATCCATAAAAACATAAGACCCAACTTGGATTTCGGTATAAACACCACTCACAATCTCTAACGGATAGGTCCCGGTTCCACCCCCCGTTACTGTGGGGCACGGTAGCCCCTCAGCCTGCAAGGCAGCGCGGGTCTGGTTGACCTTATCTACGATGCCATCAATAGCCCTGCAGCGTTCCTCAGGCGTGCGCATATGCTGGGCACTGCCATGATAGGCCTGCAAGCCGCCAAACTTCAGGCTGGGCAAGTCTTCTATCAATCGCGCCAGATCCGCCGCCGGCTTGCCCGCCGCGATACCGCAGCGTTCGGCACCAGCATCGATCTCGACGAGCACACGCAGCACAACGCCAAAACTCTGAGCGACAACACTCAGTTTCTCGACGTTTTCAGCATCGTCCGCACAGATACCGATACGGGCCTGGCGTGCCAGCGATGCAAGCCGCCGCAACTTTCCCTCGCTGACAACCTCATTGCATACTAGGACATCAGCAATGCCACCGTTGACTAAAGCCTCGGCTTCGTCGACCTTTTGCACGCAAATACCAACGGCACCGCGGGCCATCTGCTGCTGACCAATGACCGCGCACTTATGGGTCTTTCCATGAGGCCGCAGCGCCACGCCGCCGTCGCGTGCAGCCTGCGCCATGACGTCCATATTTTTCTCAAACAAAGATAGATCAATCACAAGAGCCGGTGTGTCCACATCCTCAAGCGACATTCCCGGCTCCGCGGGTGGGCGACTAGCATTCATTCCCTATATTCCTGAACTAAGTCGAGGCTTTGATGTCCCCGGCCCCCTAATACGTAAGCATTTATCTGCATCAGTATTCATTTTGGGGCAGTATCAGCAATGGCGAACTCACCCATAGGAATACCTTTATCACTCCTGTTTACCGTACCTCCGCATCTACAACCACAATCCGGATTCCAGCACCTTCATAGGCTATTAAGAAACATGCGACGGCTCTTGCAAACCAAGGCCCCTTGACCATAGCGGCCGTCCATGTGACTAGGTGGTTAGCAGAACATACGAGGATATTCGCGTCATGATCGATAACCCCGTCGTTACGCGCATCCGTAATGAAATCGAGCGTTCACCGGTCGTTGCATTTCTTAATGGTACGCCACTATGGCCGACATGCAGTGGTTCGGCCGCTATCGCCCACCACTTGAGCGGTCTTGGCATTGAGTTCAAAAGCCTCGACGTAACAACCGATCCAGAATTGAGAAAAGGGCTCAGGACATTCGCGAATCTCGATGAAATTCCCCAGGTCTATATTCAAGGCACCTTGCTGGGCGGCGGCGAAGCAATACGCGATCTTGCCGAAACTGGAGCACTAGCCAAGATTATGCAGGAAAAGGGGATTGCCACGAACCGATAGGTTTGCAGCGCCAACCTGCCGTATTTTCAAAATCAGGCCTTTTTCGCCGGTTTCGGTAGCAAAGGATGAACATATCCTGTGGCCAGGTCAATCCAACCTCCAAATACGGTGCCTCGGAAACCAAAATATCAGTCGTTGGATTCGCTGGTATGGAGGGCAAGAGCATGCAGCTCTCCCCCCATGCGCCCTTGCAATGCCTGGTAGACGATCTGATGCTGTTGAATGCGGTTCTTACCCTTGAACGCAGAGGAGACAACATGCGCGGCATAGTGATCGCCATCGCCAGCAAGATCCTCGATAGTGACCTTGGCATCCGGCAACGCATCCATGATCAACGCCTCGATTTCACCGGCCTTCATCGCCATGCGGGAGATTCCTTTCGTACTAAACAACGCCACCGAAGGTATGCACCGGCTACCAAAGCGTCAATGGGGCACACCAGAGGAAGAACTCCTAGCCTCAGGCACGCGGCTGATCGGCGATCACGGTGACCCGATGCATGTAACGTTCGCCCACGCCTTCGTAATCGACGATGGCGTGGTGCATTAGGGACCGATTGTCCCAGATCACTAGATCGCCAACCGCCCACCGATGGCGATAGAGAAATTCATGACGCGTGCTATGGGCATGAAGAAAATCAAGAATTGCCTTGCTCTCGGTAGCTTCAAAGCCAACCAAACCGGCCGTGAAGCCAGGATTGACGAACAGCGCCTTTTCCCCCGTTTCGGGATGCGTGGTGATAACCGGATGGATAAAGCGGTTAGCGCCATCGAAGTCCGTTTCGATAATCTGGTCCTTAGAATAGGTACCGCTACTCGCTGCAGCGACGGCAAAATCATGCACCGCCTCGAGACCATCCAAAACATTCTTCATTGCATCCGACAAGGAGGCGTAGGCCTGCTGCATATCCGCAAATAAAGTGTCGCCACCAACCGGCGGGATCTCGATGGCGTATAGCAGGCTCGCCTGCGCTGGATGTTTGCGAAATGACACATCCGAATGCCAGTAATTGCCAGCCTTTGATCTCCCCTGAGGTTCGCCGTCTTTGACCTTGTTGGAAACACGATAGACGGCGGGATTGCCGGGCATCAGGTAACGGTGGGTCGATTCCTGAAACATATCATCCTCGCCAAACAGCTTTCCGAATTGGCGCGCAAATTCAACATGGGAGTCCTGATCAAGTTTTTGATCTCGCACTACAACCAAGCCGTGGCTATCGTGCCAGCACTTGCGGAAATCCGCGAAGGCGTTGCCCCCCATCGGCTTGGTCAAATCGAGTCCAATAACCTCGGTGCCAAGATGTGGGGTCAGGCGGTTTACGGTAGCATCGAGCATCGAAATAGATCTCCCAGGGTCCCGGTAATAACCGGGGATGATTTTAATGCGGATACGGCCTTCTATCGAAGTGGCGAGTGCTGATCGTCTAGATATCTCAAGAGGTATAGGGGCAATATCTTACATTTGACGGCCTCATTACTTCACGCTAACGCACCGGAACGTTCACAGCCACCCCGCGTATCGTTTCTTAATCACAGCGGAATGCACCATCTTGGTCAAATCGATAATATCGAACCAAGGCAGATTTACTGCCTCCTGCACAGCTGAAGCGTAAGGCGCAAAGTTGATACCTTCGCAGACAATGGCACCAACATCCTGGTTGGATATAATGTGCTTGGTCACCAGCTCTACAACACCGCGCTCCACATCGACAGGATCGTAGTCCTCCACGATACCAGCGCAGTTATTATAAAATTCGGGGGTCGATTCAGCACCAATAAAGACAAGTGGCTCATTAGTGATCCCAGCCAGTGCCAAGTGATGGGGCGTGAGTTTTCTTGAGTCCAGAGTAAGGATCGCAACCTTTTTCCCTGCCGGCATCATGCGGGAAATCATCGGCACTTGCAGCAAGCTCGAACAAAATACTGGGATATTTACAGCTTCGATCAGCGGCTTCTGAATGGTTGTCAGGTATCCGCAGCTGGTGGTAATGGCCCGCACACCATCAGCTTCGAGTTCCTTGGCGGCGGCAATGAAGTCGTTCAAGGATGAATTATCGCCATCCATAATAATCTTCTGCACGGTGGCGCCTTTCACCACCTTTATGCGGACTGGGAAATCAAAGGTCGTCGCATTCCCTATATCACCGGGCATGCGGGCAAAGCGGGTTTCCAGCAGCAATATACCGATGGATTCGCCGTAGATAGTCCGTCCGCCTTTGAAGATAGTCATGGGCATCTCCTTTGATCAGCACAATTTTTCTTGATACTTAGGCACAAATTTTAAAAAATTAGCCACTGCGTAAGGCGGCATCATGGCGTCATAAAACTAGGAAACCAACCTTCGTGAGCATCCGTGAGATCGGAAAGCGCCACAGAGCCAGCACCGTCGATAATGATCGCTTTCCCGCCCGTCATACCTATCTGGACAGCAGGAACGCCATCGGCCGCAGCGCGCGACAAAACTACAGAAGCATCTTTTGTAGTAACCAGATAACGAGCCTGATCTTCCCCATATAACCATGCATGCGATGGCATACCTGCATCGTCGGGCACAGAGAGTGTAGCTCCGATAGCAGCGGGCATAGCCATTTCAGCGACGGCGACGGCAATACCGCCGTCGGAAATATCATGGCATGCGGTCACAAGACCAGAATGAATGATCGAGCGCACCAGATCGCCATTGCGCTTCTCGGCCGACAGGTTAATAGGCGGCGGTGGGCCATCGCCCCTGCCCTCGATAATGCGCAGATACGAACTGCAACCCAGATGGCCGGCGGTGTCACCAATAAGTACGATCGACTCACCTGCAACCTTAAATGGTAGGGTTACAATACAGTCGAGGTCATCGATCAGGCCAACTGCACCAATCACTGGAGTCGGCAGTATGGCCCGGCCCTCTGTCTCGTTGTAAAGGGAGACGTTGCCGGAAACGACAGGGAAGTCGAGCGCACGGCAGGCTGCCCCCATCCCCGTTACGCAACCGACAATCTGTCCCATGATCTCAGGCTTCTGGGGGTTACCAAAGTTAAGGTTATCGGTAACCGCTAACGGTCGTGCGCCAACTGCTGTCAGGTTGCGCCACGCCTCCACCACAGCCTGAGCGCCACCGGTTTCAGGATGGGCTTGGCAATAATGTGGATTGCAGTCGCTGCTAATAGCGAGACCACGGTTGGAACCATGAATTCGGACGACGGCAGCATCTCCTCCGGGGCGAACCACGGTATCGGCCATGACCATGTGGTCGTATTGTTCCCATACCCAGCGCTTCGAACAGAGATTTGGCGAGCCAACCAGTTCCATCAATGGCACCAACGGATCGGTAGGTGCCACAATAGAAGCAAGGTCGAGGGGAGCAGGAGCCTTAGTCAGTGTCCACGGTCGGTCATATTCAGGTGCTGCCTCAGCAAGTGGATCGATAGGAAGATCAGCAACCACCACGCCATCCATATACAAAATCATTCGCTTTGTATCGGTGGTACGGCCAATAACGGAAACGTCGAGATCCCATTTCTCGAAAATTTTCCTGACCTCGTCCTCCCGCCCCGGCTTGAGCACCATCAGCATGCGTTCCTGAGATTCTGACAGCATAATCTCGTAGGGGGTCATGCTTTGCTCCCGCGTCGGCACCGAATTCAGGTTCATGTCAATACCGACGCCCCCCTTCGAAGCCATCTCGAAGGATGAAGAGGTCAGGCCCGCTGCCCCCATGTCCTGGATGGCGACGATCGCATCCGTGGCCATCAGTTCCAGGCAAGCTTCTAGAAGCAGTTTTTCGGTGAAGGGGTCACCGACCTGAACAGTGGGACGTTTGGACTCCGAGTTAGCATCGAATTCTGCCGAAGCCATTGTTGCGCCGTGAATACCATCGCGTCCGGTCTTGGAACCGACATAAACCAGCGGGAGACCAACCCCGGCAGCGGCCGAATAAAAGATACGGTCCACAGATGCGATGCCAACGGTCATGGCATTGACCAAAATATTTCCATCGTAGGCAGCGTCAAACTGACATTCACCGCCAACGGTTGGCACCCCGATACAATTTCCGTAACCGCCGATACCAGCGACCACACCGGATACTAGATGGCGTGTCATTTCGTGTTTGGGCCGGCCAAAGCGTAGCGCGTTGAGATTAGCAATAGGCCGCGCGCCCATGGTGAACACGTCGCGCAATATGCCGCCAACACCCGTCGCCGCGCCTTGATAAGGTTCGATAAACGAAGGGTGATTATGGCTCTCCATCTTAAAGACCGCCGCCAGCCCGCCGCCGATATCGACGACGCCAGCGTTCTCCCCTGGTCCCTGGATAACCCACGGCGCACTGGTCGGCAGCGTCTTTAGCCACTTTTTTGAAGACTTGTAGGAGCAATGCTCGCTCCACATCGCTGAAAAGATGCCAAGCTCGGTAAAATTAGGCTCACGATTGAGGATGCGCAGGACGGCTTGCCATTCGTCCGGCGCTATACCGTGCTCTTCCGCCATCTCAACCGTTATGCGGGGTTCGGTCATGTCGTTTCCAAGGCAGCAAGAGCGTCAAACATGACCCGGCCATCATCGCCACCCAGCCGGCTATCGGCTAGTCGTTCGGGGTGCGGCATCAAGCCGAGTACCGTCCGCGATTCACTCAGCACACCAGCTATGTCATTCATGCTGCCATTGGGATTTGCACCCACGGACCGGCACCCCTCAGAGTCGACGTAGCGGAAGGCAACGCGACCTTCTCCTTCGAGGCGGTCTAGAATTTCAGTATCGGCAAAATAGTTGCCATCCCCATGAGCAACGGGCAATCGCACAACGTTGCCTTCAGTGTAGCCGAGGGTAAATGCGCTGTCGGTCGTTTCTACTTTCAGGAATACGTCTCGGCAAACGAAGCGCAGCCCCGCGTTTGGCATCAACACGCCAGGTAACAAGCCGCATTCGGTAAGAACCTGAAAACCATTACAAATTCCGAGCACCGGCACGCCTCGTTTGGCACTCGCAACGACAGCGGCCAGCACGGGTGAGCGTGCCGCCATGGCCCCTGAGCGTAGGTAATCTCCGTAGCTGAATCCGCCTGGCAATACGATCAAGTCAAGAGCAGGCAATACGGCATCCTTATGCCAGACCATTTTAGGTGGCCGCCCCGACGCCTGTTCCAGGGCGACAGCAACGTCACGGTCGCAATTAGAACCAGGGAAAACGATGACAGCAGCGCGCATGGTTTAGCCGATCACGCAAGCATTATGGTGGCGGCATGACCTCACCTATCGATCTCAATTTCGTAGCTTTCGATAACGGTATTGGCGAGCAGCTTGCGGCACATATCATCAACGGCGGTACGAACCTTATCAGGATTGGTTTCGGCAAGCTCAATATCAATGACCTTGCCCTGGCGGACCTCACCGACGCCATCGAATCCCATTGCGCCAAGAGCATGCCCAATAGCCTTACCCTGCGGATCAAGAACCCCGATCTTGAGCGTTACGTGTATTCGGGCCTTCATGTGCTGACGAGCCCTATTGCATTACCGCCGGACCCTGCAGGTCCCGGGGGCCGCCTTCCGGCAGAATTCCAAGACGGCGCGCCACTTCCTGATAACCCTCGGCAACGTCACCGAGATCACGACGGAAGCGATCCTTATCCATCTTCTCATTAGTTTTAATATCCCACAGACGGCATGAATCGGGGCTGATCTCGTCAGCCAAGACGGTCCGCACCTGCTCATTCTCCCAAAGGCGGCCATACTCCAGCTTGAAATCGACAAGCCGGATCCCAACACCAAGGAATAGACCAACCAAGAAATCATTAATGCGCAAGGACAGAGACATAATTTCATCCAAATCCTGTGGCGTCGCCCAGCCAAACGCAGTGATATGCTCTTCGCTGATCATCGGATCACCGAGATCATCCGACTTGTAATAGTACTCGACGATGGATCGCGGCAGCGGCGTGCCCTCAGTCATGTTAAAGCGTTTAGCCAAGCTACCGGCGGCAATATTGCGGACGACCACCTCAAGTGGAATAATTTCCACTTCGCGGATCAACTGTTCGCGCATATTGAGACGACGGACAAAATGTGTGGGAATACCTATCTCACCCAAGCGCACCATCAGGTACTCTGAGATACGGTTGTTCAACACACCCTTGCCGGTGATGATCCCGTGCTTTTTGTTATTGAAGGCGGTGGCGTCGTCCTTAAAGTACTGGACGAGCGTGCCAGGCTCAGGCCCCTCGAACAGAACCTTCGCCTTGCCCTCATAGATGCGCCTGCGTCTCGCCATATGGGCACTCCCGGATCGGTGGCGTCCGGAATAGGAACGAGCGGCCTCCCTATCCGTACCCCGGAGGCACCACAAATGGGTGCCAAAGACCACTCTTAACCCCCATATAGCAGCCGCTCACAGTCAAAACAACGGCAGGCGGGTCAACAATTAGCCTAAGGTCACATCCTTCCAAGGGGCTGATCCTGGCCGTCCTGAACAAAAACGCCAGATAGGGCGGATTCCAGGCCTTTCCGGCCCAGGAAAGGCCATTAGAGAGGATGAAATGGTGCCAAATCCAACGTCACCACCGACGCTCATAGCTCCGGAAGGATCCGCACCGTGTTCCAATTCACGGCTCGCCAGAAGGGTCTCCCAGGCAAACCAGTCGTCCGATTCGGGGTCAGGCGGCGGCGCAGCTTGAAATCGCGGCAGATGAAAGCGAATACGCGGTAAAAAGGTATCGTTGAGGCCCCAGGCCGTAAGCATGGACAAACCGATCGGAATTGGGAAAATCTCCACGGGGCACCCTTCCGGCTTGCCAGCCTCACCTCCAACCGAGCGTAGCCAGAAAGCTGTATGGGCATCGGCA
>Ga0302127_10001915_pt1 | contig 12542 bp, 14 predicted proteins | sample CB4_SCM_MG_FD_204452 | JGI IMG/M metagenome (GOLD analysis project Ga0302127, IMG submission 204452) | Marine microbial communities from Western Arctic Ocean, Canada - CB4_SCM | ecosystem: Environmental > Aquatic > Marine > Oceanic | place: Canada: Western Arctic Ocean | collected 2017-09-24
AAATAAAATGGCCAAACACCACCGCCACGACCAACGACAAGATAGTGATGAGTAGTAACTTCACGGCGTTGAGCCTGTTGTAGCGGGACGCGCAAGGCGATATTTTCGGATCACATCGAGACTACTGGTAATGCTCGGTAATGTTGGGGTTAACTCCAATTTTTGCGCCTCGGAGAGGCGACTGGAAATATTTGCTACGCTGGCATCGGACGTATCATAGTAGGCCTCAAACAAGCGATTAATTAGTGTTACTGACGCTTCGAGATTCGCACGATCACGGCGTAGCACGGCGAGACGTGCAGAGGCCAGCTCGAGCTTTAAATTCTGACGCAAAAAATAGCGTAGTTCGGGGTCAAACAGCACGCTGTCTGGTAAATCCGCGTCCTTTACTTCGACAAGTTCGACTAAGTCAGTCCAAATAGCGTAACCCAATCGGCGCCAATCCTCGGCTTTGTATTCACTTGCACGTACGGATGAAAATGGCCTCACCTCTTCGGCGATCGGCTTGGTCGGTAACTCATCGACCTGACCGATACTTTTCGCCAAGTAAATCGCCAAACCCTCGATGTCAGGAAGATTGACGGCCTCCAGGGCCGTGACGTCTTGAATTATCTGCTCGCGGATGGGGATAAGATCTGGGTGCTCAGCGGAGCGTAGGCGTTGATCGGCAGCTCTTAACGCAGCAAGCGCGGTTTGAACGTCGCGCTCTAAGGCGAGTCGCTGGGTGGCTGCAAGTATCAGGTACTCTGCTTCGGCGAGTACCCAATCGACCGACGTTTGCGTTTCTTTTTCATACAGGGCGGTCACCGAGCGCTGCAAGTCGCTCTGCGCTTTTTTCGTGCCATCTATCTTGGCACCCAAACTACTGGCCTCGGCGGCGGCCGCAGCTGCAACCGCATTTACCGCATCGAGGCTGGCCTTTAGCGCGGTGCCAACTTCAGATTGTGCCCCGTTGACCGCATTGAGTTGCTCACGCAGTGTTTGTAAATCTGCCTGGTAGACGTTTTTCTGCCAGTAAAAGCCGCCTGCTCCAAGCAACCCGATGAGTATGAATAACAACAACCAGACGAATACGCGCAGTGCGCCGCCTTTAGCCGGCGCGGCGCTTGCAGGGCTGTCTGCGCTATTGGCCGGTTTATCAGATGCTTCATCGGACGTTGAATCGTCGCTAAACCCCGGGTCGGATTGGATTTCAACCGCGGCGTCTAATTCGGGCTCTTCGTCGATCACCAATTCCGTTTTTTCACGATCATCGGATTCTGCCTGGGCTTCGGTATTTGTCAGGTCTGGTTTGTCGTCACTACTCATAATCTATCTATCGCCCAGCGAGTTAGGGTCTTAATCATCGTTGCGTCATCCGGATTATCGACGATAAACGCCGGGTTGGTAAAACCGACCTTGGTGACTTCGTTGGCAATTCTCTTACTTACGACGATTAGTGGCATCGCGTACAGGTTATCGAGCCCCTCATTGTTGATGGCGCTCGATAAATTCTTCAGGCTTTGGAGGCTCGTTACGATGCCAATGTCTGGCGCGTCGACTGCTGCCGCTTTGAGCGATTCAGCGATCGCTATGTTCGGCAAGAATCGTTCGTAGACCTCCCAGTAATCGACCGTCGCGCCGCGCCGTCGAAGCGTGTCCGCAAGCGTCTCCCGGCCTCCGAAACCTCGAATAATCAGTATCTTAGCGCCGTTAATTTGTTTTTTTTGCAGTGCGTCCAGTTGGATAACACCCGCAGAAGAAAATTGCTCTGCTGGACACAGGACCTCGCTGTATCCAGATCGCTTAAGGCTCTGTGCCGTGCTCGGTCCAACCGCGATCAGGATCCGAGATCCTAGCTCAACATTAGTGCTGCCAAGTTGTTCAAGGCCATGCAGAACTGCATTTCGGCTAATGAAGATCACGATCGCATAGCCGTGCAACTTGTCGGGCTTGGTGCAGTCGATGGGCGACGGAAGCGCTCGAATGCCTAACATTGGTACATGGATTGGTAGCCCGCCGTTGTGTGCAATCTCGGCGCACAACGCTTCACCTTGCGCTTTCGGTCGGGTCACCAGCACCGCTCGGCCGTTTAATGGCATAGCGCTCACCCGTCAGCCGCTTCGCTTCGCAAGCATGGAGTCGCGAAAATCCGAATAGTTGTGCACAGGTGAATTGATTCGCTTCGGCTACGTAAGCCGGACGTCACGTAGTATTTCGCGCGCGCCGCCGGCCTCCAGCGCCGTTCCGAGCTCGATACCGAGCGCGGGTCCGGCGTCTAGCGCGCCGGTGACTTCGTGCTGCGCGATGCGTCGCCCGTCAAGGCTCGCGACCAAGCCGGTGAGCCGCAGCGTGCCATTGGTGAGCGTTGCATGCGCTGCTAGTGGCACGTCACAGCCGCCGTCGAGATAGCCACTCATCGCTCGTTCCGCGGTGACGCGTAAGCCGGTTGAATGATCATGCAGCGGCGCAATTAGTGCTTGGGTTTTTTTATCATCTGCTCGACATTCTATGCCTATCGCACCTTGGCCAACCGCCGGAATTACTTCATTTACCTCGAACGTGTTGGAAATTTGCTCAGCGTATCCCAACCGCTTTAAACCGGCTGTGGCGAGCACAATTGCATCGAATTCGCCGGCACGTAATTTTTCTAAGCGAGTTGTTACGTTACCGCGTAAGTCGCGGATCTCAACGTCCGGACGACGCGAGAGCAATTGGCTCTTACGGCGCAAACTGGACGTCCCAACGATTGCACCGGTGTTCAGCTCTGAAAAATGCGCGCCACTGATACTAACCAATGCGTCGCGAGGATCTTCACGTTCCAACAATACAGGGATCACAAACGCGGTTGGGATCAACACCGGGACATCCTTCATCGAATGGACAGCGATATCGGCACGCTCGTCGAGTAGCGCTTGTTCGAGTTCTTTTATGAACAATCCTTTACCGCCAATTTTCGCCAATGGGCGGTCGAGGATTTTGTCGCCCGTGGTCGTAATCGGGATCAGCTCGATATCTAGTCCGACATGTTCGCGTTGGAGTCGCTCACGAACATGCTCAGCTTGCCATAAAGCGAGAGCACTACTGCGGGTGGCAATGCGAAGGTTTTGCGCTCCTGTGGGCATGAAATTCCTATTCTGAATGCGTCATTGGGGGTCGCGGCTTATGCTAAGGTGTCGCCCCGACTAGGGCAATAAGAGAACATCAGTATGAGCATAACTGTTGGCGTTGTGATGGACCCAATTAGCCAGATAAACCCGAAGAAAGACACCACGCTTGCGATCTTGCTAGGGGCCCAACGTCACGACTGGGATATCCATTACATGGAACTGAACGACATCGGCCTACGTGACGGTGTACCGTTCGCAAACACTCGCGGCCTGATAGTCGAAGACTCACTCGAGGATTGGTATCGATTCACGAGCGAGAAACAGGCCATGCCGATGGCTGATCTTGACGTCATCCTGATGCGCATCGATCCTCCGTTTGATACCGAATACATCTTTGCGACTTATCTACTCGAACAGGCGCAGGTTCGCGGTAGCGTGGTCGTCAACGACCCACGATCATTGCGCGACGCGAATGAGAAACTATTCACGGCGTGGTTTTCACAAGTTTGTCCGAGCACATTGGTTACCCGCGAAATTGCCGAAATTAAACGTTTTCTGGCTGAGTTCGGCGACATTATCGTCAAGCCTTTAGACGGAATGGGCGGTGCGTCGATATTCCGAGTCGTGGCCGGCGATAGTAATGCGAGCGTAATCTACGAAACGCTAACTCAGCACGGTCAAACATTTTGCATGGTGCAAAAATATATTCCGGAGATTAAAGCCGGCGACAAACGGATCTTGATGATCGACGGCGAACCGATTCCTTATGCTTTGGCGCGCGTTCCTTCGGCCGGCGAATTGAGGGGCAACCTCGCCGCCGGTGGCGAAGGCCGAGGTCAACCATTGACCGAACGGGATCGGGAGATTTGCGCAACCGTCGGCCCGGAGTTAAAGCGCCGTGGGCTAATATTCGTCGGATTAGACGTGATTGGCGACTATCTGACGGAGATCAATGTCACCAGCCCAACGTGTATGCGGGAGCTCGAATCTCAATTCGACATAGCGATCGCGGACCAACTCATTGAATGCATCGCAGGTCACGTCAAACGTTAACGGGTGAGCGCTGCCCGGTACGCGAATCTCGATATAATGGAGTTATGCGAATCGCAAATTCACACCGCCATAGCGACTCTCCTAGTCCGCCAATGGATTATCTAGAAATGGGACGAGCAGACGCGAGGGTGCCGCTGAGTTGAGCGCCGTTGCAATGAAGCCCGCGGTTACCCCGGGCGACCGGCTAGGTCTGACGATTTGTGTGGCGATAATTATCCATACAATGATCGTCATGGGTGTTAGTTTCTCGCCAGAACCAGTACCCGAATCGCGCTTCGAGTCGCTAGAAGTCATTCTGATCACACAAAAATCTGAGAAACCGCCTGAGGACGCCGATATGCTCGCCCAAGCTAGTTTTCAAGGTGGCGGGAACTCCGAAACCGTCGAACGTCCAAGTGCGCCCGTTGAAGCCCCGATTCCGGCACCGACCCCGGAAGCCGCCGCAACGCCAACACCGCCCGTCGAACAACAAATCCAGCAAAAGCCCGATCCGACCGCGCTCGAACCTGCAACCCCAACTGAAGCGCAAAGCACAGAAGCGAAGACACCGTCCGAGGCGCCGGAGCGTCTCGTTAAAGAAGCACCACAGGCTGAGTTGTTAACCGCAGAACCGGAGGCCCTGCCCGAGTCGCAAGCACCGATAGCGCAAGCGAGTCCTGCTAAAGAACAGCCAAAGCCCAAGATTGTGACCCGGCCCTTGCCCACCGCCGCACAATTAATCACTCGATCCTTTGCGATGGCGAGTCTCAATGCCGAACTTCAGCAGAAGCTCGAATTGCGCGCGCGCCGACCACGCCGTAAATTCATTTCAGCGAACACCAAAGAATTTCGCTTCGCGGCGTATATGGAAGCATGGCGGGCGAAGGTCGAACGCGTGGGTAACATTAACTATCCCGACGAAGCCCGGCGTAAGGATCTATCTGGCTCCTTATTGCTCGACGTTGCGATTAACCCCGACGGTTCGGTGCGCGAAATTACTGTGCGTCGCACATCGGGCCAACAAGTGTTGGACGATGCAGCAGTACGAATTGTTGAGCTAGCGGCACCGTTCGCGCGATTTCCGGACGAGTTTCTGAAGGAAATCGACATTTTGCACGTCACACGGACATGGAAATTTTTGAATAATGACAAGTTTTCAAGCCGTTAAACTCAGCGCATAGTCACCTAAACGAAAGCGCCTCAATGGGTATAATGGTTTGCCTACAAAACGGCTTTATTGAACAGTCCGGAGTAGCTCGTAGACGGGTTGTAAGATTGCCGCGCTGCGTGAATACTGGTGACTAACAATTCCTCAATATTGCCGATCAGTCAGCATTACTTAAAGATTACTGCATGAATTATGAGTTCGTTCGACTTAACTAATCATTTTCTCATTGCGATGCCGACGCTAGAGGATCCAAATTTTTCAAAAACGGTTACCTATATCTGTGCGCACAATGATGAAGGTGCTATGGGTATCGTAATCAATCGTCCCATTGAAATAGGTCTCCGTGAGGTCTTTGCGCAAATGAAGATCGCAAGTGCGGCTGGACCGATTTCTCAAGCCGTGTATCTCGGCGGCCCTGTGCATCGAGACCGAGGGTTTATCGTGCACAATCCTACTGACGAATGGGAATCGTCGATTCACGTCACGGAGGAATTAGCAGTTTCCACTTCTCGCGATATTTTGGAAGCAATAGGAGCGGGTACGGGACCGAAGAACACGCTGGTCGCTTTGGGCTATGCCGGGTGGAGCGCAGGCCAACTCGAACAGGAAATGGCCCACAACGCCTGGCTTAGCGGGCCGGCGACTCTTGACGTTATATTCGACATCCCTGCCGAGCGTCGCTGGCTAAGTGCCGCCGCGGCAATGGGTGTTAATCTCGGATCGATGTCGAGTGACGTCGGTCACGCCTAATCGATGACGATCGGACGTGAGGCGCTCACCGTCATGGGCTTCGATTACGGTACCAAGCGAATTGGGGTCGCCGTCGGCCAAACCATCACGCGCACGGCTTCGCCATTGGCCACTATCGCCGCTCGCAACGGCGATCCTAGATGGGATGAGATTGCGAAACTTGTGAGCGAATGGTCGCCCGATTTATTCGTCGTCGGATTACCGAGCTTTAGCGATGATAAGGCCCACCCTTTACATGACGACATACAGCGATTTTCTAGACGCTTAAGCGGACGCTATCATCACGATGTCGAGTTTGTAGACGAGTATCTTTCGTCTATTGAAGCGAGCAATGACCACCAAACAACCAAGCACGGTCTTGATGCGGCAGCTGCGAGATTAATCTTAATAACTTGGTTTGAACAACGCCCTAGACGACGACCACTTAACAATGAAAATTGACGTCAACGCATTACTCGACACCATGAGCCACGAAGTGCAGCAAAACCTTGCCGAGTCGGGTCGCGAGGAGCCGCTAATTATCGGCGTCCACACGGGCGGTGTTTGGATAGCGAATGCATTACGCATTCGTCTAGCGATAGAGGAGCCGATAGGCGAACTCAATATTGCTTTTTATCGCGACGACTTCAGTCGTATCGGACTCCACCCGACCGTAGAACCTTCAAAACTACCGTTCGATATCAATGACAGAAACCTCATCCTCGTCGACGACATTCTATATACCGGGCGGACCATTCGCGCCGCGATGAACGAAATATTCGATTACGGTCGACCAGCTTCCATTTTGCTTGTCACGCTGGTTGAACGGGGCGGGCGCGAGTTACCGATTCGCGCCGACGTCGTCGGCACGCGGCTTAACTTGACAGCCGCCGAACATGTTAAACTTCTAGGACCCGATCCGTTGCGCTTAGAACGTAGTAAAGCAAAGATTTGAGTATTAACCGTGGCATCTCTCCCCATGACCACTACCGGGTTACTTCGCGACGGTCGGCCGGGTGTTTTTAAAAAGATGCGCGCAAATCACCAACTAGACGAGCACGGCCGACTCAAACACTTTCTATCGATCGAAGGGTTACCTCGAGATCTCCTTGTCGACATTCTTGACAGTGCCGAACGATTTGCTCCAGTTGGCGAACGCGCGGTTAAGAACGTTCCGTTACTACGCGGCAAGACCGTAGTAAATCTATTCTTCGAACCTAGCACTCGGACTCGCACGACATTCGAGCTCGCTGCGAAACGCTTGTCCGCTGATATTATGAACTTGAATATCGAGGCGAGCGCTACGAGTAAAGGCGAATCATTATCGGATACACTGCGCACGCTCGAGGCGATGCATTGCGATATGTTCGTCGTGCGGCATCAAAATAGCGGCGCGGCGGAGTTCATCGCGCGCCAGGTGGCGCCGCATATTAGTGTCATTAACGCCGGCGACGGCCGGCATGCGCATCCGACCCAAGCGATGCTGGATATGCTGACAATTCGTCGCGCCAAGCAGCAATTTGAAGGACTGATCGTAGCGATTGTCGGCGACATCGCCCATTCACGGGTCGCTCGTTCGGAAATTCAAGCACTGAACACGCTCGGCGTTGAGGAGGTTCGCGTCGTCGGGCCGAAAACACTGATTCCTAGCCAAATTGAGGCGTTAGGGACCCGTGTTTTCCATCAAATAGAGCCCGGCATAAAAGGCGCGGACGTTGTCATCATGTTGCGCTTGCAACAAGAACGCATGCAAAGTTCTTTACTACCGAGTGCACAAGAATACTTTCAAGCCTACGGCTTAACTGAGCGGCGCCTCAAACTCGCCGCTAGCGATGCTGTCGTGATGCACCCCGGACCAATCAATAGAGGCGTAGAAATTGACTCCGCAGTAGCTGACGGACCGCAATCAGTGATCTTACGACAAGTAACCCATGGTATAGCGGTGCGCATGGCGGTGATGTCAATGGCAATTGGTACACAAGTAATCGCCGGGGCAAACTGAGATGTCCATGTGCTTAAAAGGCGGACACGTCATTGATCCCGCGGCGAAGGTTAACGAAATCGCGAATGTTTATATCGACAACGGTCGCATTCTCGCGGTCGGACGTTCACCGCGCGGGTTTAAAGCCGATGAAACGCATGACGTTCGAGGGCTCGTCGTAGCGCCTGGCTTTATTGAACTGAGCGCACATTTACGTGAACCCGGGTTTGAGCACAAAGGGACTATCGTGAGTGAATGCCGTGCCGCTGCGGCGGGAGGTTTCACCACTGTTTGTTGTACGCCAGATACGCTTCCGGTAATCGATAATGCCTCCGTGGTCGAACACATTAAGCAACGTGCAGGTCGCGCGCGCGCAGCCCGCGTGCAATGCCTTGGTGCGCTGACTCGCGGCCTAGAAGGTCAGGTGCTCGCGGAAATGCGCGCATTAAAGGAAAGCGGTTGCGTCGCCGTAACAAACGCCGACAACGCTATTGCTGATACCTCTGTGCTGCGCCAAGCGTTAGCTTATGCGGCCAGCTGCGAGCTCACGGTGTTCCTACGGCCGCTCGATTACTGGCTAAGCATCGAGGGCAAAATGCACGAAGGCGCGGTGAGTACCCGCCTTGGCATACCTGCGCTCCCGGAAGCGGAGGAAGTGATCGCCGTTAGCCGAGATTTGACGTTAATTGAAGAAACCGGAGTACGCGCACATTTTTGTCGCCTATCGAGTCGCCGCTCCATCGCTTTGATAGCGCGAGCCCGCCGCGCCGGTCTGCAAATTACAGCGGACGTTGCTTTAGCTAACCTTTTGTATACCGACAAAGATATTGGTTCTTACGATCCGAACTTCCACGTCTACCCGCCACTGCGGGAAAGCAAGCATCGAACAGGATTGCGTGCCGGGGTGAGGAAGCGGGATATTAGCGCGATCTGCGGGAATCACGAGCCGCACGACGCGGACGCAAAAGCCACGCCTTTCAGTTTATCAGCACCGGGGATGGCAACTTTTGACACTTTTCTGCCGGCCATCTTAGCGTTGGTCGAGCGCGGCGTGTTTGACTTGAACACTGCGCTCGCGGCAATCACACAGGCGCCGAGCGAGATACTCGATCTCGGCTGCGGCAGTTTGTCGCCGGGGTTGCCCGCAGACATCTGTATTTTCGATGCCAATTTCGAGTGGACTGCGAGTGCTGAAAACCTACTTAGCGTGGGGAAGAACACGACGTTTTTGGGACAGTCATTGCGCGGCAAGGCGATGATGACGTTAGTCGATGGCCGGATCGTGTATCGACACGATGGCAAATAATCGCGGATCAATCTTCGTCGAGGACGCAGTACTTCTGAGTAAGGCAGCTTTTGAAGGGGAGCAAACTGTTATGCGACTCGCCGCGCCACAGATCGCGGCACGCGCCAAACCTGGACATTTTATCCATTTACGCTGCGCTCCTCACTTGCCTATGCGTCGCCCCATGTCAATCATGCGGGCCGATCCGAAGGCTGGCTGGATAGAAATTCTGTTTAAAAATCACGGCGTAGGTACTCACCTTCTAAGCCAATGCCCGGTGGGAGATGCGATCAACTTGATCGGTCCGATTGGAATGCCATTTAAAGAAAAGGACATTCGAACGAGACCGCTCCTGATCGGCGGCGGGGTGGGAATTCCGCCGATGCTGTTTCTTGCCGAGCGACTGCGCGCGCAATCGATTGCGAGCTTCGTCATTATGGGATCTGAAATACCGTTTCCGTTTCCAGTAAAACCGTCCCAAATAATGGTACCGGGTGTTCCGGCAGAAGCGATCGGTTGCGTGCCATTACTCGAGGATTGGGGCATCGCGAGCCGGCTATCGAGTCGCGCAGGCTTCGCAGGTTGTTTTGATGGCCTCGTCACAGACCTTGCGAGATCTTGGATTGATTATCGCATCGAGAATGTGCGCGACGAGCTTGAAGTTTTCGCTTGCGGCCCGACTCCAATGCTCAAAGCGGTCGCGGCGCTCGCAGCGGATTACGGCATTCCCTGCCAGATATCGCTTGAAGAATTTATGGCCTGTGCGGTAGGTGGCTGTGCGGGCTGCACTGTTCGCGTACACACTGCAGATGGATTTGCGATGAAACGAGTTTGCGTCGACGGACCTGTTTTTGAGGCCGGTGATGTCGTGTTTGCGTGACGAACAGAAATTCCAGTCCGGTATCGAGTAATCAGCACGACGTACACCACGAACTTGTGTCGCGAGTTCGTCATCATGCAAGCTCGGCGTATCAACGACCTATCGCTAGTCATTCACACGCCGCATTTGAGCTGAGCGACGCTCGAGTCCGCGATCACGGTGGTCCGGTGATTCTCGACTCGGGGTGCGGGACGGCAGAGTCTACTCGAAAATTAGCACAATCTTTCCCCTGCCACTTAGTGATAGGGATCGACAAGAGCCACGTCCGGCTGAGTCGTAACCGCGATCAGATGCGGCCAGAGAATCTGCACATCGTGCGCGCAAATTGCATCGATTTTTGGCGTCTTGCGTGCGCCGCAAGGTGGCCTATTGAACGGCATTACTTGCTCTACCCTAACCCATGGCCGAAGGCAAAGCATCTAAACAGACGCTGGCACGGACACCCTGTTTTTCGTTCTCTATTGGCGCTTGGTGGGATCTTGGAGTTGCGTAGTAACTGGGAGATTTACGTCACGGAATTTGCCGTCGCGTTGCGCGCCTTAGGGTTTGACTGTAGCGGACCTAGCGATTATTTTCCGAGCGACGCAATCAGCCAATTTGAGCGTAAGTATCGAACGAGCGGGCATCGTCTATTTCAACTGACGTCATGTTTAAGGGCAAGCTAGTATTTCGCCGGCGCGGTACTTTCGGTTAAAAGTTGGGTTACCTGCTTTGCGTTAAATCCGATTAATTCTCTGTCCGCGATGTAGATAATGGGGATCGCTTTATGTTTGCTCTCTTTGTACAGGGCGGCACCGCGCTCGGAACGTTCGATATCCCATTCGCAATAATTGATATCGTTGGATACGAAATATTGCCGTGCGCGGCGACAATATTGACACCAACTCGCGCTCAACATAACAACATCAGTCGATTTCTCAGCCGCCTTCGACGCACAATTGACGGGCTCCACGGCGACTTCGCCGATATACTGCATGGCGAAGATCCAGATCGCGACAATCGCGATTATCGGAAACCACCTTTTCGACGCGTGAGGTTTTTCCTCGTTTACGGTTGCCATTGATCGCGTTTCAGATCGATGCAACGTCGATGATCAAATCCGACGCCTTCCCCTTCAAGCAAGATCAATTGATAATCTGCCGCGTCGGGATTTGCTCGCGGGCTGAGTTCACCTTTTGCATTGACAACCCGATGCCACGGCACATCGTTATCCGGGCCGAGCGCTGATAATGCATAACCCACTTGGCGAGCGCCACTAGGTCCTGGGATATCCGCAAGCCCTGCGATCTGGCCGTAGGTTGCTACTTTTCCAATCGGAATTTTTATTACCATTGCCCAGACGCGTGCGTTGCGGTTGGCACGAGGCGGCGCTTCGCGATCGTTGCTTTTCGATTTGCGGCGCTTAGCCGAAATTGATGCGCGCCTCTAAATTCGTCCGCGAATCAGCATTACTTAACGCCTCTTCGAGATCGATTCGCTCTTCTTTGTAGAGATTGTATAAGGCCATATCGAAAGTTTGCATGCCTTTTGCACCACTTTGCTCCATTGCCTCTTTGAGATCGCCAATATTTCCCTTGAGGATTAAGTCAGCTATGTGGGGCGTGTTAATTAGAATCTCGATCGCGGCGACACGTCGGCCGTCGACGGACTGGACTAATCGTTGCGAGATGACCGCACGCACGTTTAGCGATAAATCCAAGAACAATTGCTTATGTAAGTCTTGGGTGAACAAATTAATAACCCGCTCCATTGCCTGGTTGGAATTATTAGCGTGCAAAGTCGACATGCATAAGTGACCGGTATTACACAGCTCGAGTGATGCCTCCATGGTCTCACGATCGCGGATTTCCCCAATCAGAATCACATCAGGCGCTTCGCGCAACGACGCGCGCAGGGCGTTTCTGTAAGTCATTGTATCGACCCCAACTTCGCGCTGATTAACAATGGATTTCAAGTTGGGGTGGGAAAATTCAATTGGATCTTCGATGGTCAAAATGTGACCGGTCATTTTTTGGTTTCGTTCATTGACCATCGCTGCGAGGGTCGTCGATTTCCCTGAGCCCGTCGCTCCAACCATTAGTATTAATCCGCGCTTGTGCATCACGAGCGGCTTCAATACGTCCGGCAGGGCCAACTCGTCTATCGTGGGGATTTGCGAAGGAATGCGGCGCAATACCATTCCCGTTTCACCGCGTTGCCGGAAAACGTTCACTCTATAGCGCGCGGATTTATCTGGCAGTGAAATAGCAAAATCGCATTCTAACGTGTCTTCAAAGCGCTTAATTTGGCCTTCCGTCATAATCCCGTAAGCTGCGGCCTTGGATAATTCGCCGGTCAAGACGGTCTTACCGACCGAATTTAGTTGCCCTTCTATTTTT
>Ga0302127_10001916_pt1 | contig 12541 bp, 16 predicted proteins | sample CB4_SCM_MG_FD_204452 | JGI IMG/M metagenome (GOLD analysis project Ga0302127, IMG submission 204452) | Marine microbial communities from Western Arctic Ocean, Canada - CB4_SCM | ecosystem: Environmental > Aquatic > Marine > Oceanic | place: Canada: Western Arctic Ocean | collected 2017-09-24
GCCTCGTCGCCATCTGCGGCTGAGGCTAACAACGCGGCGTAGGATGTCAGAGCAGCCTCAGCGGACAGGCCGTCGATCTCGTTGGCCAGCGACGCCCTAACCGTTGGGTCTCCCGGTGCCTCGTCCAAGTCCTCGCCATTCAAGAGAGCGGTGAATCGTGCTTGGGCGGAGCCAGCCCAGGAGGCATCATCTGGAATGGCGGCGAGCACCAAGTCCAGCATTTGGCTCCGCTTCCACCCCATGTCTTCCGCAGCCTCCACGAAGTCCAGGAACTCTTCCTCAGAGTCTTCCAAGTCGTTCGCATTCGCGAACGAGGCCTCTAGCGCGTTCACCGCGATCGCGCCGAGAGCCGCGGCGAACGGGTTGTCCGAGTTGCCTTCGACAAGGGCCGGCATTGCTGTGAGGTCCTGTGCCTCGTTCCCTCCGAAGTTGACTCCGAACGCCCACACCATTCCAGCTGTTATGAGTGCGATGACTAAGCCGAAGCACCCCACGGATGCATGCATCATCCGGTTGAAAACGCTGCCCTTCACGGGCGTGCGCTTGAAGCCCGCTCGCATGAAGAACGTCGCGGCGGCGACACCAAGAATGAGCGCGTTGCTCTTGGTCACTATGGTGATGAAACCGACGACCGCGAGGTCGATGATGAGCGCCCAGAATCGTCGTCCGGGCTTGGCCAGGGGCATCCCCAGTAACTCTTCGGAGACGTCGAAGGCGTCCGGCGTGATGATACTCCGGGGGTCGTGATGCGTGGCGGGACTCATAGAGGGTGCGGCTACCGCCGCCTCGCCCAGATCACCAAAGCGAGACCCGCCGCGGCGCCGAGAAAGGCGCCTCCTGCGAGGGTACGCGAGTGGACGGATTTCACGACGGGCGGCACTGGAGGCACCGACTCAGGCTCATCGAAGTCCGGAAGGGTGACGGACCCTTCGCCACCGTGGGCCATCGTTTCGTCCTCTCCGCCGTCCCAAGAACATGAGGGACAACTCAGGACACCCTTGTCGTGAGCGGTGCGATTCGGAGAAACGACCTCGTCGCCACACAGGGGACATCCAACACCCGCCGGAAGTGGGCGGATCAGCCCATAGAGAGCGCCCTTGGACAGGTCGAGCTCGTCAGCGATCTGATTGACGCTTTTCTCAGAGCCCCAATACAGCTCATTGGCTGCTTCGAGCGTCTTTTCGGAGGTTTCCATTGTGGTTTCCAGGCGTTGCCTTGACCCTTTCGGGTAGTCTCATGAACATAGCTACGCCTCGTCCGTCCTGCACAGCGAAGTCGACTGGCCGGCGGGCCTTTTCCTTTGGTGTAGAGAGGGTTTCCTTTGGTGCGCATTCCCGTCGAACACGGCCATCTTGAGGCCATAGTGAAAGAACCGAAGGAAGCTCCGCGCGGCGTGGCCGTAGTGTGTCATCCGCACCCGGTTCATGGCGGCACGATGCACACCAAGGCCGTGTACCGCGCAGCCCAGGCATACAACGATGCGGGTTTGGTGACCCTGAGGTTCAACTTCCGCGGTGTGGGCGTGAGTACCGGCAGCCATGACGATGGAATCGGTGAGAGGGATGATCTGCGTGACGCGCTGGACTGGATCGAGGCTCGCTACCCGACGCTCCCACTCCTCGTGGGCGGGTTTTCGTTTGGTTCGATGGTCGGACTGAGTGTCGGTGCGGAGGATCCCCGTGTCGTGGCTCTGCTGGGACTGGGGCTCCCGGTGGACATGGATCGTTACGACTACTCGTTCCTCTCTGAGACAGACAAACCGATTTTGGTGGTGCAGGGTGAGGAGGACGAGTTTGGCTCTGGGGAACGCGTGTCAGCGCTGGTCGCAGATCTGGGCACGCACATCACGCTGGTGCGCATTCCCGGTTCAGACCATTACTTCACCGATCGGCTGGACGAGTTGAGAGAGACCGTCCGAGGCTATTACGAGTCGGGTCCGGGATCTCGGTACCTGGCCGCAGTCTGACCTAGGAGAGCGCCATGCGAAGTCGCGATCGAGTCCTCCAGAGTTTGGAGAACGTGTATCGCTCGGCTTTCACCGCAGCCGACGAAGCGACCGACACACCTGCGATGGCCCGACTGGACCTCGAATATCAGCGAGACCAACTGCAGCTCGAGGTGCTACTCGATATCCGCGAGATGCTGACGCCTGCCGAGCCGGATCGTGTCGACAAGACCACTTCGTTGCTCGAGAAGGCTCAGAAGATTCGAAAACTCACCAGGCTCCGGTAGCGACATGAAGATCTACACAAAGACTGGAGATGGCGGCGACACGGCGTTGTTCGGCGCTGGCCGTGTGTCCAAGGCGTCCGGCAGGGTGGCCTCGTACGGTGAGGTTGATGAGCTCAACGCCACGGTGGGCTGGGCGATTACTCAGGTATCGGATGGACAGATCAAGCAGAGACTCGAGACGCTCCAGCACGACCTGTTTGCCCTTGGGTCAGAATTGGCCAGCCCGCCCGCGGCAGAAGGCCGTCGGCGTCCAGACACGCCAGGTGTGCCCGACGAAAGACTCGGGCAAATGGAGTCGTGGATGGACGAAGCTGATGCGGAGCTCCCTGAGCTTCGCGTCTTCATACTTCCTGGCGGGACCACTGGAGCCGCCGCTCTCCATGTGTGCCGGACGGTGTGTCGGCGGGCCGAGCGAGCCGTGGTCGCGCTCGCTTCAGAAGAAGAAGTGGGTGCCCCGGTGCTGGCCTACCTGAACCGACTCTCCGACACGCTCTTCACCTTCGCACGGCTGGAAAACTATCGGGCGGGCGTCGACGACGTAGAGTGGCGCAAATAGACGTAGACCGCGCTACAGCCATGGCGGCTTCCCTAAGGAAGGCTTCTCATCGTGCGGGTACAGCACCAGAAGGGATCGAGTGGCTGGCCCGAGCACACGCCCTCGCCATGGCGCCACGTATTGAGCAGTTGGAGGACGATCACCATCCTGCGTACCTGCACCCCGGCCGTTCTGTGCTTGTTTTGATCCGAGACGCCGAGGTCTCTGATGCGCTGACGCTTGCGGGTGCGGTAGTTCTCGAGACGCGGGACGATGCTCTGGGAATCTCGACGGACCTCGTGGAAAGTCTCGGTCCGGAATTGTCAGAACTCGTGGCCGCTGTGCCTCGCCCGGGCGACGACTCGTTAAGTGAGCGCCTCGTCACTGCTCCCAATGCAGTGAGACTCGCAGCATTGGCCGAGCGGCTCGACCACCTCCGGCACGAGCATCTACGTGAGGAGCGGGACCATTGGGGAGAGCTTCACGAGGAGGTGGGCTTGGTATGGTGGCCTGTGGCCAAACGGACGCACGTAAAGTTGGCTACGCGATATGCTCATTGGCACCGGACGTTCGCTAAACGCCTCTGAGGGGTAGTCTGGCTAGGGCTTCCTTATGCGTTCGCCCGAGACTGTTTCGATGAGCAGAATGCCGTACTTCCCGAGCTCGCCGTATATGAGTCGCGCTTCAAGCCGCGACAGGAAACGGATCGAAGCGATCTCTTCCGGACCCAGAGACGCGGCCAGTTCTCCGGGTTGCTCGAGCCCGTCGATCAGGACCATCGCACAAACCGCGCTTCCGTCCGTCGGAGAAGACGAACCGCGAATGCTGATCACGCAAAGGCTCGACATCGGTCCGCCCATGTCGTGCACGCGGACTCCGGGGAAACGCGCGCGGACCATGTCGGTGATGTGGCCGTACTTCAGGCGGAAGTCCTCCATTAGCTCACCGCCAATGAAGTCGTATCGCGTTCCGAACGAGCGGTATTCCTCAGCCGAGTTCGACAGGATCGAGACCTCGATGCCTTCGACCTCGATCGGAGCCAGGTCCATGTTCACCACCAGAATCTCGTCCGGCAGAAACTCCATGTAGGACTCGAATGTCAGGTAGCCGAGACCGTACACGCCCAGCTCGTGCGCGCCTACAGGGACGTCGGGGATCTCGAAGTAACCGAGCTCGTCCGTCCGGGTGATCATCCAGAGATCGTGCATGGTGACCAGGACACCCACGAGAGGCCGTCCATTCACTGCGTCGAGTACCTCGCCCCGAACCGTAAAGGTCGGTTCCTCCTCCTGGGCCGCGAGCGGTCCGCTCGTCGCCAACCCGAGCAGGCCGAATAACAACGCGTAGCGAGTCCGCATCAATTGCCCTTCCTATAGATCAGGATCACACCATTTTCCGCGCCGAGTCCGAATAAGTTCCCAGCCTCCACCGGTTTGTAGATCACCAGACGGTCGACTGCGTCCGGAGGAAGCTGGTACACCATCTCAGTATTACTTACGGGCGCCCCGTTTAGGAAGACCAGCATGGGAAGGCAGCCGGTATCGAACATCATCCGCACCTGACCCGTGGAATACCCCACACATACGGATCCGTCTGAGCGGTGTCGGGCGATGATCCCAGGGATGTTCTGCGAGCGGATGACATCGACGACGACCCGCGCGACCGGTTCTCCCATAGTGGAATCGTACACGGACCCGTACACGATTCCTTCCTGTTTCCGAACCGACTGCCCACCCGCTGCCACTGCGATGACAACTACGGTCGGGATGACCGCGAGGGCTTGAAATGCCTGCATACTGTTCTTACCGGGGAAGTCGGGTGCGAGTGAAGAGGCTGCATGTGAACCATACGTTGCCATGCTCGAATTAGTACACCGCTGGGGCCTGTCTTGCCTCGCTTTCGGGCTTTGATTACAAGTTCGGCGCTGTCGTTCACATAGTGACACAAATGGATAATCCGAGTCATGACCTACATCATCGCTGAGCCGTGCATCGAGACCAAGGACGCGAGTTGCGTCGAGGTGTGCCCGGTGGACTGCATTTACGACGCCGCCGACCAGTTCTACATCCACCCAGACGAGTGCATCGACTGTGGTGCCTGTGAGCCCGAATGTCCGGTCCAGGCGATTTTCCCCGACACGGATGTGCCGCCCGAGTGGACGAACTACGTCGAGAAGAACAAGACTCACTTCGAGTAACTCGACGTAAGACTAGAACGACAAAACGGCGGAGGAGCTCTGAAGCTCCTCCGCCGTTTTTTGTGCCACCGACGACCGTAGGTGGCCGGCCGAACTAGAGGCCGAGCTCTCGCAAGCGATCCAGCGAGAGAGTGGCGGGCTGCGATTCGCCTGCGGGCACGAGGCCGGGACGATCCTGCTGCTCCACCTGCTTCTGCTGACGCACCAGCATGACGGTTGTCGCAACCGCCAGCGCGCCGATCAATCCGAACGTGATTTTCTTCATGACTCTCCTCTCTGGCGTGGCTTCCTTCGTTACCCGACACTAGCAGGAACCGTGCCGAATAAACGACGAGTCAACTAGTACTGTAGGTCGTGTTTTCTCAATGATTTACGACTTTACTGTTCTATGCATTACCACCCGTTGATCCACAGATTCGAGAGGGTGGCTCAGAAATCCGTTCCGGTTAGGGAGACATGTCCGATTTCATAAGTGTTGAGACGACGGAAGCCGCTGCAGCCGGAGACCCTGTTGCGCTGTGCCGAGTGATGGTGGCGACCCCCTCAGTGAACCCGATTTTGGCCGCTGGCGGAGTGGGCGAACGGGCGATGGCTGACCTCACCTGCTCGTGGCTTCGGGATTGGGGTTTGGAAACCGAGATCGTCGAGGTCGAGCCGGGTCGGTACAACGTGATCGGACGGCTCGAAGGGAGCGGCCCCTCACTTCTGCTGAATGGGCACCTAGACACGGTGGGTGTCGAGGGGATGACGACGGCACCCTTCGGAGCGGAGTTGGTCGACGGTAAGGTGCTCGGCCGAGGCTCGTGTGACATGAAAGGCGGCGTAGCGTCGATCCTCGCCGCCACCCGTCGACTCGCGAACGGCGGACCCCGCCCCAATCTGATTGTGGCGTTCACTGCGGATGAAGAATACGCCAGCGTGGGGATGGCTCACTTAGTAAAATCGGGAGTAAGGGCGGACATGGCCGTGGTGTGTGAGCCCACCAGCCTCACGGTGATGCCAGCCCACAAAGGATTCGTGTGGATCGAGGCTGACTTCCGCGGCCGGGCCGCACACGGCTCGCGGCCGGAGATCGGCGTGGATGCGATTCGACATGCCGGCCTCTACTTGGCGGCACTCGATCGTTATGCAGACGACCTGAAGGCGCGACCCGCTCATCCTCTTCTTCAGTACGGGTCTTTCCATGCAGGGACCATTCACGGAGGCTCGGCGGAATCCGTTTATCCGGAGGGGTGCACGCTCATGTTGGAGCGGCGAACGATGCCTGGCGAAGCGCCTGGGACAGTCATGGAGGAATTCGAGGCGGTTTTGTCCGAACTGCGGACCGAAGAAGAGTCGCTCGACGGTACCCTGAAGATGACGCTCGAGCGACCCGGCACAGAGGTGGCGACTTCCTCCGGTTTGGTTCAAGGGTTGCTAGCGGCGATCGATCATCACGGTATCGAATCTCGAGTCGAGGGGATGACCGCCTGGGTCGACGCGGCGTTCCTAAACGAATCCGGAGTGCCGGCGGTTTGCTTCGGGCCGGGAGATATCGCACAAGCCCATACCGAGGACGAGTGGATCGAAGCGCAACAGATCTCCTCGTGCGCAGACGTGTTGGAGAGCTTCGCTCGAGGTCTCTCGGCCGAATAAGAAAAAGCGCCGGACCACTGAGTGATCCGGCGCAGATTCGTTCAGCGTAGGCGCGGCGTCACCTCTTGGTCATTATCAAGATGAGTCCATTAGGGTGCCCGGTGCCGTAGCGGGTCGTCGCCTCACTTGCGCTCATGTAGAGCATCTCTTCGATATCTGCGACAGGTAACCCGCGTAGAACTTGGAGTCCGCCTTGACGCTCCGCTCCGTCCACGAAGACGTTCGCGGAGTTCCCGCCACGTGACTGCAGCCATCGAGGGCGCATCCGCTGGATCGCTTGGTACGCGTCGCCCGTTATGACCGGCTGGAGGGCTTCGTTCGTCAGTTGGTTTGGGTTGCCACCACCACCACCACCACCGCCGCCGCCACCACTCGCGCAGCCGGCCAGGCCGATGGCCAGGGCGAATGAAGCTATCAATAGCCGCCTGGACGTTATTGCTCGCATACTCTGACTCCTTCTCTTCTGAGTGAACATCCCAACGTGGACATTATGCTTGCGGTTACTTGCTTTCGCCACCGTGGAAGGCTCAGCGGATTTCTTGCTCGCCGCTAGGTACTCCGATAACCTCCCCGTCCGGCGGGACCCCGGCGACGTACGTCCATCGTGCGCTCTTTGCTCATCGACCAGAGTGCAGCATGCGGATCCGAACAGTTTTGACAATTCTTGCGTGCGCGGCTGTTTCTGCGTGCGTGGGCCCGGAGGACGAGATGGCGGACTTGGTGCTGCGAGACGGTGTGGTTTGGACGGGAGTCGCGGGTGCGGGGCGGGCCGAGGCCGTTGCCGTTAAGGACGGTGAGATTCTCGCTGTGGGGTCTAACGCCGCAATTGACGTATTCGTCTCGGACGAGACCACAGTCATCTCTCTGCAGGGGCGGACCCTCACACCCGGGTTCATCGATGCGCACACGCACTTCATTGCCGGGGGATTCCAACTGGCATCCGTCGACCTGCGCGATGCCGATTCTCCGGAAGAATTCGCGCGACGCATCTCTGAGTTTGCCAGCTCGGTCCCGGCTGGGACGTGGATCACCGGCGGAGACTGGGACCATGAGATGTGGGGTGGCGAGCTGCCTCGGACCGACTGGATCGATGCCGTGACGCCAGATCATCCCGTCTTCGTTCAGCGACTCGACGGGCACATGGCTCTAGCCAATTCTCGGGCGCTACAGGCGGGCGGTGTAACCACGGAGACGGAGGACCCGGCAGGTGGAGCGATCGAGCGAGACGCTTCAGGCGCACCGACAGGGGTTCTCAAGGACGAAGCCATGAGCTTCGTGTATGCTGCGATACCGGCTTCCTCCGAGGAGGAATTGGATCGAGCGCTCCAAGCGGCGGCTGTTCACGCCCTCTCGTTGGGGGTGACACAGATACATGACATGGCCTACGACTGGATTGGACTCGAGACCTATCAGCGGGCGCACGCATCGGGGGACCTGCCTCTGCGGGTCTACTCTGTGGTGCCTATGGCGACGTGGGAACGAATGCGGGACTACGTGGCCGAAAACGGCCGCGGTGACGATCGTCTCTGGTGGGGTGGCCTCAAGGCTTTCGTGGACGGCTCATTGGGCTCGACGACCGCCTGGTTCTACGACGTATATGAAGATGAGCCGGAAACCGCTGGTCTGATGACCACAGACACGACCGAACTCGCGAGTTGGATTCGTTCCTCGGATGAGTCCGAAATGCATGTGATCGTCCATGCGATCGGTGACAAAGCGAATGACTGGCTTCTAGATGTGTACGAGGATGTCATTGGCGACCACGGCTCCAGAGATCGACGGTTCCGCATTGAACACGCGCAGCATTTGAGTCCTGGTGCGTTTGGTCGATTCGCCGAACTAGGTGTGATCGCTTCAATGCAGCCCTATCATGCCGCCGACGATGGACGGTGGGCGCAAAAGCGGATTGGACTGGAACGAACCAAGACGACCTACGCCTTCCGTTCACTGCTCGATGCTGGAGCGACCGTCGCCTTCGGCTCGGATTGGACCGTGGCTCCTCTGGATCCCGTAGTAGGAATCGATGCGGCGGTGACCCGGCGAACATTGGACGGGGCGAACCCGAACGGGTGGATTCCTCAGGAACGCATCTCACTCGAGGAGAGTCTGTTAGCCTACACATCGGCAGCGGCGCGTTCTGGTTATATGGAGGAACGGGTCGGAACGATCGAACCAGGGAAGCTCGCTGACCTTGCGGTACTGTCTGAGAATATCTTCTTAATGGATGAGAAGGAGCTCGGGTCGGTTCGCGTAGACTTGACGGTTGTGGAAGGCGAGGTGGTTTACGAACGCCCGGCGGGCGGGGCGTAGCGAGAGGATGGTGGAAAACGGGGGCCCAAAACCGGTCGCGCACACGCGGCAGGTCACGATCGACGCTCTGTGCGAGCACTTTGCGAACGACATCATGAGCGTCGAGGAGTTTGAACAGCGCGTGGACGCGGCTCATTCCGCGAAATCGGTGGAGGACCTCAAGGAGCTCTTGATGGACCTTCCGGGGGGCAACCTCCCGGCAGTCGCTCAGCAGGCAGCTGTTCCCGCCCCCGCGCCGATGGTCATGGCGGCTGCCCCGGTGAAGGACCGTGAGTTTGTGGTCGCGGTGCTTGGTGGTAGTGCGAGGAAGGGGCGGTGGAGCCCGGCACGAAAGAACATCGCGGTGGCTGTGATGGGTGGAGCCGAGCTCGACTTCCGGGATGCCGTGATGGGACCGGGCGTCACGGAGCTGCAGGTCTTCACGGTGTGGGGGGGAGTGGAGGTGATTGTGGCCCCGGGTCTCCACGTTGAGAGTCATGGAATCGCGATCCTGGGTGGGTTCGAGCATGCGGGAGAAAACATCCACACGACTGACCCTCACGCGCCCACGCTACGAATTACCGGCATCGCGTGTATGGGTGGGGTGGATGTAACGACCCGGCACTCGGGTGAGACAGCGCGGGACGCAGGAAACTCGAGCGGAAAGAGCAACGACGGATCGCCAAGGGCGGCTCACCCCTAGGGGCCGCGTGGTATTATCCTGATCCGAAGGATCGTGCCGCGCACATCAAGGACTATGTGGCCTTTTGGGGCGGTGTGCGCCTAGAGGAATAACCTCCGCCTGGGTGACCCTGATGACTGAAGTTGTTCCGCGCGACATCGCTCTGATCTCTGTGTCCATTGATCTTGGCGCGGGGAGGCGAGGCGTGGACATGGGTCCTTCGGCACTGCGCATTGCTGGGATCACCGCTGAGGTGGAGTCCATTGGGCATCGAGTCCTCGAATCGGGGACCGTGACCGCCGGCGGGTTCGAGACGACGGACACGGGCGAGAGCACGCTCCGCTTCCTCACTGAGATCGTCGATGTGGCCGAGCGTACCCGGAACCGGGTCGCAAAGGGAATGGAGGACGGGTGCATGCCTCTCATCCTTGGAGGAGATCATTCGCTTTCCATCGGATCAGTGGCTGCGGTGGCGGCTGAGTACGCAAAACGAGACGAATCGATCGGTCTCATTTGGGTCGACGCCCACACGGACATGAACCGCCCTCATACGTCTCCCAGTGGCAACATCCATGGGATGAGTTTGGCGGTGTTGATGGGACATGGAGACGAACGGTTGGTTGGATTGGGCGGGCGCGATCAGGCGGTGAATCCCGAGAACGTGAGCGTCCTGGGTGCGAGGCAGCTGGACGCTGGCGAGAAGGCGCTCGTCTCTGAGCTTGGAGTCCGGGTGTTCACGATGTCGGAGATCGACGACCGTGGCGTCAGCGTGTGTATGGATGAGGCGCTGGAGCGCGCCAACGCTGGAACCGGCGGGTTCCACGTCTCATTCGATCTGGACTCACTCGATCCGCGCGAGGCGCCTGGAGTGGGGACCCCAGTTCAGGGAGGGCTCACCTATCGGGAGGCCCACCTGGTGTGTGAGAAGGCTGCCCGCACGGGTGGATTGGTCAGTTTCGAGATGGTAGAATTGAATCCGGTACTCGATGACAGGAACCACACCGCAGTTCTCGGCGTTGGCCTTGTGGCCTCTGCTCTTGGGAAGAGCATTCTCTGACTCAGGATTTCTAATGCCCAGTGAAGGCTCACGCTCCGGCGTTTCGCACTTTTTTTTGAACGCGCTCCGCATTGTTGTTGCGCTGATGTTCATGCAGCACGGAGCTCAGAAGCTGCTAATGATGTTCGGCGCGGAGAGTGCGGCTGAGTTCATGACACGGAGTTGGTTCGCGGGAGTTCTCGAGCTGTACGGCGGTGGATTGATCCTGCTTGGACTCTTCACCAGGCCGGTTGCCTTTGTTCTCGCGGGTCAGATGATGTTCGCCTATTTCATCGCTCATCACCCACGCGGTTGGATCCCATACATGAATGGTGGGGAGCTTTCCGTGCTCTTTTGCTGGACGTTCTTGTTCCTCGCCGCAAACGGTGGGGGTTCGTTCAGCTTGGATGGCCTTTTAGCGGCGCGAAAAAGAATGAAGGCCGAGGGCTGACACCCCCCCGGCCTTCATGGTCACCGCTCGGTTCGTTCAGGCGAACCGCTCCCCCTCAGCCGCCTAGTGTGCGGTCCAAGTAGGCCTTTAGGCGCTCCCAAGCATCCAGCGCGGGGGCTGCGCGTAGGTCGGGGTCACCGTCCACCCTCAGCCAAAAACCGTGGTCGACCGCGTCGTAGATGTGGAGATCGTTCTCGATTCCAGCTGCGCGAAGGGCGGTCTCGAATCCTGACACCTGTTCGGGGGACGGACCGGAATCCTCCGCTGCAAAGGTCCCGTACACCTCGTGATCCATGTTCGCGAGAACTTCGGGGTCGTCCACGAGGCGCCCGTAGAAGATCCCCGTGGCCTGATGGTCGACGCCATCGAGTCCGAATGAGAGCGCGATTCCTCCGCCAAAGCACCAACCCATAGCGCCGACTTGGCCCGAAACGTCCGTGCGCGTCTTCAGAAACCCGACGGCGGCGTCCAGGTTGGCGACGACGGTAGGCATTTTCGCGTTGGCTTCCTGCATGAGCGCGATGTTCTCGTCACTGGACGACCCCACCCGCCCCTGATACAAGTCTGCGGCGAGTGTGACATACCCCTCCGCGGCGAAATCGTCTGCGACCTGGCGGACACGGTCGGTCAGCCCGTTCCATTCGTGGATGATGATAAGAGAGGGGAAGGGGCCGGCACCTTCAGGGATAGCCAGGTATCCGGTGGTAGCGGCGTCACCGTCCAAATAGTGGACGTCTTGGCCTTGGAGGTCCCCGCCCTCGCCAACGATCGAGGGTGGTAGTTGTCCCTCAGCGGTCGGAGCTAAGGCTACGCGGGGCTCCGGGGCTGCTTCGGATTCTGCGGCCTGATCGGGGGATTCTGTGCCACCGCACGCGCTCACGAGAAGGGAGAGGACGGCGGCTGATAGTAGGCGTCGGTGGGTTTTCATAGCTTGAAATTGTCTGTACGGGAGGGTGATGTCGCTGAGCGCAGGATTAGGTCCAGGGCCTCTTTTACGCAACTGATCCCCTGGCGACCCCTTTCCTGTAATCCATGTAGACACAATTTAGAGATCAAAATCACCCGAGAAGAGGTTTCCGATGTCCGTACATCAACGAGAGCCCGGCCGCGGCCGGATTTATGACGATTTTGCAGCGACTATGGGTGACACACCCCTTGTTCGTGTGCCGCGACTCAAGGAGAAGTACGGTGTTGGCGCTGACATCCTGCTCAAATGTGAGTTTTTCAACCCGTTGGGCTCCGTGAAAGACCGCATCGGGGTGGCCATGATCGAAGCAATGGAAGAACAAGGCATTCTGAACAAAAACTCCACGATCGTGGAGCCGACATCCGGAAATACTGGGATCGCACTGGCGTTCGTGGCTGCATCCAAGGGATATCGGTGCATTTTGACGATGCCGGAGACGATGTCTGTCGAACGGGTGCAGATGATGAAGCATTTGGGCGCTGAAATCGTGCTGACGCCGGCCGCGGAAGGAATCGGC